>Ga0070749_10001963_pt1 | contig 13920 bp, 15 predicted proteins | sample VirMetDEL_Nov_18_FD_75180 | JGI IMG/M metagenome (GOLD analysis project Ga0070749, IMG submission 75180) | Aqueous microbial communities from the Delaware River and Bay under freshwater to marine salinity gradient to study organic matter... | ecosystem: Environmental > Aquatic > Marine >...
ACATCAAGGAAAGTATTTTGCCCCTGCTTTTTGGTTTAATGGCGCAACCAGTGGTACAACAACCGTTCTAAACTGCGGCCAAGACGCGACGTTTGGCGGTCGATACAGCAGCCCTGCTGGTGACTTCTATTACAATCCGCCGACAGGTTTCTCAAAGCTGTCCACCGCCAATCTGCCCGACCCAACCATTGCCGATCCGTCGGCGCATTTTGATACTTTAATTTATTCGGGTGATGGCACGGCTAATAGAAGCGTGACAGGTCTTAATTTTGACCCAGATTTTGTATGGTTAAAACGTCGTGATAGCGCAGAACAAAATTTGCTTTTTGATAATGTTCGTGGAGATACTCTAAAAATAAGTTCAAATAGCACTTCTGCCGAATTTGATGCAAATGCCGATTTTAAGGGGTTTACAACGGGCGGCTTTATTGTAAACGCACCAGCAAGTGTTTATGTAACTAACGACAGCGGCTCAACACAAGTTGCATGGCAGTGGAAAGCCAACGGCAGCGGCAGCAGCAACACTGATGGAACTGTCAGTAGTACGGTATCGGCTAATGTGACGGCTGGATTTTCTATCGCTAAGTGGACGCATACAACTGCATCCAACTATACCGTCGGGCATGGTCTTGGCGCTGTCCCAAAAATGATCTGGGTAAAAACAACAGATCAGGGAACTAACTGGGACGTTTATCATTCAGATATTACTGTTGGTAACCGGCTCATATTGAACTCAACCTCCGGGCAGACTACCGGATATTGGGGTGCAAATAGTTGGACTAGTTCTACATTCAGTATTGGAACTGCTAGAGACACCAACGGCAGCACTATGATTGCCTACTGTTTCGCAGAAGTGGAAAATTTTAGTTCCTTCGGGATTTACACGGGCAATGGTTCGACAGATGGTCCATTTGTGTACACAAATGGATTCGCACCTGCTTTTGTTATGACCAAGCGTACTAACGCTGCTGGTGATTGGAAAATGTGGGATAACAAAAGAGGACCATACAACGTCAACGGCCTGACGTTAGCCGCTAATTCAAGTGGGGCAGAAAGTAGCGGTGTAGCACAGCACATCGATTTTCTGTCAAATGGATTTAAGATTAGAGGCAACGATACAGAAACAAATGGCTCCGGCAGCACTTACATCTTCATGGCCTTCGCCGAACACCCCTTCGGCGGCGATGGCGTCGCCCCTGTACCGGCTCGATAGGAGAAAGACATGTGGACATATAACGGAAAACGTATTCGTGAGGGCCGGGCATGGACGGACGACGGCGGCGTTCAGCATCCGGCTAACTGGCACATCTGGTCCGAGGACGAGAAGATTGCCCACGGTCTTGTCTGGGTTGCCCCGCAGACAAAACCCGATGAGCGGTTCTACTGGTTCTCACAGAACGCTGATGGAACATATACGACCACGCCAAAGTCACTGGAAGACATCCCGACTGTTGACGAAGACGGCGTCCCGGTGATCGACCCAGACACACTGGTACAGCTATCGACACCGGGGCTGAAGTCTCAGTGGATTGCCCAGACCAAGCAGACGCAGGGTTCGCTCCTCGCGCAGACCGACTGGGCGTACATCCGCCAGCAGGACACCGGCACGGCTGTACCTGCCGACATCCAGCAGTACCGCGATGAGGTGCGTCTGGCGGCTGGCATCATTGAAGGGCAGATCGCAGCGTGTGCTGACCTCGATGCCTTCAAGGCGTTGTTCGTCGTGCCGGTCGATGCGAACGGTGATCCCACGGGGAACGCTCCGATTAACAACTGGCCCGACGAACTCTGATGAACGGGGCGGATAAAATTGCAGGAGATATTGTGTCAATCTCCGTCGTCGTTGGGACGCTGGCTCAGTGGCTCCCCAGCTTGGCGGCAATTATCTCAATCGTCTGGGGTCTTATCCGCATCTACGAAACTCAGACAATCCAGAGGCTTCTGGGCAAGAACAGCCCGCCGCCGGGGACGAACGCCTAAACCAAATCGCCTATCCTGAGCACCTCTTCAATGGAGGCATTTATGAAGCTCAAGGAATACACAGTGAATCCGCCGTTCCCCAAGTCGTCTGGCCCAAAGGGTCACGGCGCGGTGATGGCCGCTAAATGCGTTGTTCGTAAGGGCAAGAAGCAGCCTCGTCGCAAGTAATGGCCAAGCCCGTCAAAAAGTCTGCGATGAAGTGCAACAAGCCTCGTCGCACACCCAGTCACCCAAAGAAGTCTCACGTCGTCAAAGCATGCTCTGGCGGCAAGGAGAAGATTATCCGCTTTGGTCAGCAGGGTGTCAGTGGGGCGGGCAAGAGTCCCATGACGGCCAAGCAAAAGGCAAGACGTAAATCCTTCAAGGCCCGGCACGCAAAGAATATTGCCAAGGGCAAGATGTCAGCAGCTTACTGGGCGGACAAGGTCAAATGGTAGCCAAACCGGGCCTATACGCAAACATTCACGCTAAACGGAAACGTGGGGGGCGCATGCGCCGTCCCGGCGAAAAAGGCGCGCCTACTGCGCAAGACTTCCGAAACGCGGCCAAGACAGCAAAGAAGCGAAAGCGAAAAACCTAGACATGCAAGCAAAGCAAGCGCTCGCGGCGCTCGACTCTCTCCAGCGGAGCAAGGGCTGGAACTACCTAAACGAAATTATGCGGGAAGAAGTTGTGCAGGCAGCAATGTCTATAGCTAACTCCCCGAACATGGAACTAGACGAAATCAACTTTAGGCGGGGGTCCATTTGGGCCGCCAACCAGCTCCTCGATCTGCCAAACCGTCTTCGTCTACGTCTGGAGAACGAACTTGCCCTGGCGTCCAAGGACGACCCACTGAAACAAGACGTTCAAAAATAACCCTCTCAACCAACCAATCCCCGCTATGGCCGGGAAGGAGATATAAATATGGCACAGACCCCCTTAGATATGGCCGCAGCCGTCGACCGGATTGCCGCCGGACAGATGGGCGTTGACCCGCAGCAGATGCAGCCCGCCCCTGCCGCACCAGCAGAACCAAAGGACTCGGCGCAGGACAAGGCAGCGGAAAAGGGAAGCCCCGAAACCGAAGCCGATAAGATGGCCGACGCCGCCGTCATTTACGAAGTAGAGTTTGGCGAAAACGATAACCGTCGCCTGACGCCCCAGCAGATCAAGTCGACGTTCGAGCGCTACAGCGCGATGAACTACAAAAACGCGCAGATGAAGCCGGTCAACGACGTCATCGAGGGACTCATGGCTGCCAACCCCGGCATGTCCCCGGCGCAGCTCGCCGAGCAGATGACTGCCGTCATTCGCGCTCAGGAGTCTAACCCAACGATGGGGAACACGCAGGGCGAACAGCAGCAGAAGCCCGGCAACCCGAACGACCTCGACTCCGCACTTTCTGCGTGGGCAGAGGAAAACGCCGTCGCCCTCCCGCCCGGCTACAAGGAAATGCTCGTCGGGAATATGAACAACGCAAACTCCATGCAGCGGCAGATGGCCCAGCTTCAGGCCATGATGCAGCAGATTATGGCTGGTTCACAGGGCGTTGCGGACGCAGCGCGCGACCAAGTGACTAACGCCAACAATCAGCGTGTCAGCGCAATTCGTCAGCAGATTGCCAACAACATTGATCGCGCACAGGCCGCCGCTCAACTTCCTGACGACGCAGCCAACGACTTCATGGTCTTCGCGGCAGAGCGTGGTTACACATTTGAGGATTTTGTTGACCCCGGACTCACGCTCAAGGTCGTCGACGACTTCAAAAACACCATGAACTCGCCGGAAATGGATCGTTTGCGCAGCATCGCAAACCGTCGTCAGGCGTGGACGGGAAGTCTTGGCGGCTCTACTCCAGCCGCCCCTGGCACAGAACCGGCTCCCGAGAACGCCACTTTTGACCGTATTTCACAGTCGATTATGAGCCAACGCGGTCTCGGCTAACCCCTTTCTCCCTGGTGTGTCTCCCACCAAAACTCGCCGCCGGGCCAGCGCTCGGCGGCGTTTTTTTTACGAGGACGAAAAGCTCGTCTCAATCTGAGACTATTCCGGTGTGCAAGACGCGCTACGGCCCAGACGGCACAACTGAGAACGCGAAGGTTATTCCGCAACTCGACCTACTCGTTTCAACCACCTTGCCATAAGGAGAAATCAAATGGCTGGTATTCAAGGTATGCGGGGTTCGGGCGAGTTTTCGACCGACTTCCGCCCGAAGAACTATCGGGAGCTGTTTACTCTTCTGGAGCCGAATGGTAACGCACCGCTTAACGCGATGCTTGCTATGGGTTCCTCTGAGCCGACGGACGACCCGGAGTTCAAGAACTTCCGGGACGAACTCCCGGATCGTAAGCTGACCGTCAACGGTGCTATTGCCAGCACATCTACTGGCACGATCACCATCGACGCGTCTGATGATAACAAGTACGCCATCGCTGGCGCGATTGTTGTCAACTCCGGGACTGGCGAAGTGATGCACGTCACGGCTGACACCACCAGCACCACGCTGACCGTCACCCGTAACATCGGCGGCACCACCCACCAGATCGCGGACAATGCCGAACTGTTCGTCGCGGGCTTCGCGGCGGCTGAAGGCGCGTCGTCCCCGACGGCGATCTCCTTCGACGCTTCGGTTGCGTCCAACTACTGCCAGATTTTCCGCACTGCGTTCCAGGTCAGCAACACGTTGCAGTCGACCTATCTGCGGACTGGCGACAAAATGGACGAGGCCATGACCAAAGCCCTCAAGCTGCACATGTCGGACATCGAACGTGCGATGTTCTTCGGCTACAAGCATGAGGCCAGTGGCTCGACCAACTCTCCGACCCGGTACACTGGTGGGTTCACGAACTCGCTCACCAACGTCGTCGACGTCACCACCGATTACGCCAGCTACGGCGGCGCAACGGCTGGTGAGATGACGGAGTCCGGTTTCGACAGCCTTCTGATCTCGACCGTCTTCAAGTACGGCTCGAAGCAGAAGATTGCGTTCGTCGGTGAGACTGTTGCCAATCTGCTTCAGCAGCTTGGTAAGTCGCGCTGGCAGCCCACCGCTGTCGAAGGCACCTACGGCGTGAACGTCACGCGGTACTCGACCTTCGCTGGCGACCTGATGGTTCACCTGCATCCGCAGTTCCGTCAGATTCCGGGCATGAAGACGGCGATGGTTGTCGTCGACTTCCCGTACCTCGTCTATCGCTACCTCGACGGTCGCGATACGCAGCTTCTGGAAAACCGTCAGGCAAACGACGCCGACAGCCAGAAGCACGAGTACCTGACCGAGTGCGGTCTGGAACTCTTGCAGGACAAGGTCCACGCGTACATCAAGAACTGGTCGACTACCTAATCAGGGACGACCGCCTAGTCTTGTATGGCGATAGTAAGGGGGCGCAAAACGCGCCCCCTTACGCATTTCGGAGACATTAAATGGCCCTGAAGGAAATTAAAGTAACTGAAGCCCCCAAGACTCCCGTCTGGTTCGAGAGCCGCGAGAAAGAGCCGTCGATGTTCGAGGTTGCTGGCATCCGCCCCATCCGAAACTTCCAGAGCGGTCGGCTTGAGTGGGAGGTGTCCCATGACGATGTTGATCGTTTCAGCAAAAACCACTTCGTCACCATTGGTCGGGTTGTGAGAAAATCGAATGGCTGAAATCAGCAACACTAATCCGCACATCCGGGAAACGTACTCGCCCCTTCAGGCGCTGGCGATGCAGGCTCTGCGTCGTTACGGCGAGTTTGCGCCCGGAACCGTGGATGGTGACGTTCTGCTGATGTTCATCGAGTTTGCCAACATGGTGATCGACGACATCCGAATGCACCCGTACCACGACCCCGCAACAGAGATTGATTATTACAACTCAATCGACGAAGCGCGGGCCGTCAACGATCAGATCATCACCGCTGGCCTGCTCTTCCACTACGCGGCTCAGCAGGGCAGCGACAAGGTTTCGCTCTACGGGCCGATGTACTTCAAAACGCTCAATCAGCAACTATGGCGTAAATACAACGGCAACACGAAAATCAGCCTTCGCGTCGTTGATGACGGCACCAACCCTCGCAACACCAATGGTGGCAAAACGTCCGTCAAGAACGGACTTGTGACTTACTGATATGGTGGCGACGAGATCGAACCCCGCCGTCAAAACGAAGGTCTTTGCCTATGAAGATTTTCAGGGTCTCGACACATCGCGCGACATTACCTCCCTCGATACTGGGAAGCAGCAGCACCTGACGGTGCTTGAAAATGCGTCTTGTGACTGGCGGGGCCAGATTGTGCGAGACCCGACAGCCAGCTTGCGCAAGAACGGCGGGATCATCAGACACATTCGGTTTTTCGGGCGCGATGAACTAGCTTACGTCGAAGAAACCGGGGCAGGCTTAAACCTGTCTTCAGACAGAGACCACCTTCTTGAGTCTGTTTACCCCACCAATGCGGTTGTCTCTTCGACGGTGTTTAACCAGCAGGCACACTTTGCCGCCAGGTCTTTGGCGACCTACAGGTATGACGGTGTTCAGTTCAGGCGAAATCAGTCCCCCGCGCTGGCAAATCTGGCACCCGCCTACCTCAACTCCATACAAAGACGTTTTGTTGTCGCGGGCATCCCTGGCAAAGAGACGGAGGTCCATTTCAGTCGCGTTGACCAAGACGAAATTTTTGCAGACGACGAAGACCCTGCGAGCACGAATGCCCTGCGCGCTGGATTTATTGACATCGCCAACCTTCTCGGCACGGCAGACCAAATCACCGGCCTTGGCGTCTTCGAGCAGAACAGGCTGTGCGTCTTCACCGCCGACCGCGCAATCATCTATCGAATCGACCCAGACATCGACAACTGGATCATCGACGACAACGCATTCATCAATATCGGCTGCGCCAGCCACAACACTATATGCAACGCTGGCACAGACCTGCTCTTCTGCTCGCGGTCTGGAATCCACTCGATCAAGCGCTCTGAAGACAATGGCATCCTCGTTTACAGCTACAGTGTCTCCGACAAAGTGGATTTGCTTTATCGTGAGCTTTTCAACTCAGTAGACGACCCGGAGACCATCTCCGCCGTGTTCGATCAAGACATGGCGCAATATCACGTCTTTTTCCCACAGCCCGGCGGCTTTCTCTGCAAGCGCCTGACTCTGGCGATGAACCCGGAGTCTGGTCAGCCCCAGCCCAAGTTCAGCACCGGGACATTCCTGAACGCTCGGTGTGGTGCCTTCCTGGCCGGACAGCTTGTCTTTGGGACGTCTGGAGGCGTCTATAACGTCAACGATGTTGAGTCCGAAAACGGCACAACCCCTAATTTTCGCGTGGTCACACCCCTGCTTTGGCACGGCAGCTTGTCCGACCAAAAGGAAACGCACAGCGTCACAATTCAGGCGGCTGGCAAGGGCATCATCAAGATGTCCGCCCAAGACGACGCTGGCCGTCAAATCGGCAGTTTAGTGATTGAAGTCGACGATACCCCGGACGACAACTACTTCGAGGATGTGCCACTTTCCAAGCAATACGAGCGAATGTGGTCGCACAAGTACCGGGCTGCACAATACAGCTTCGAGACCGAAGGCGGCGCAGGGCTTCTCAGGCTGATCGGGTTCGCGATCTCTGTGAGGAATTAAAATGGCAAGACTGCGGCAGCAATATCCCCAGAATTACGGCTCCTCGGGCAACATCAACACCGAGTTTGAGAACCTAATCCGCTACATCAACGCGGCAGAGTTTGGTGGGAATACTCTCGGCGAGCTACTGGAGAAGATTTTTGACGCGAACGGCGTCTGGGATGGCCCTGTCGAGTTCCGCAAAGATAGCTCTGCTGGCATCCAGTACCGCATTGGAGAGTATAGTGACAGCGCGACGGGCTGGGTAACGCTCGCAACCTTGGCCGAAATTCGTGGCGAGCCCGGTACGAGCGTCGGTGAGATCGGCGCTCCGATTATTACCGCCCGCAGTGATGTGGTGGCGACATCAGCGCAGACTGTTTTCGACTACCAGCACGACTCGACTGACGACCTCATCGTCTTTGTGGACGGCGTTTTGCAGCGCCCCGGCGCGAGTTACGACTATGTCGCCAGCACCACCGCTGGCAGCGGCGGCACAGGCGCGGTCACCTTCAACTCCGGCCTGACCGCTGGCGAGACTGTCAGCATCTATAAAATTCGCTCGACAAGCATCACCGGCTTCACCCGGAGCGACATCCTTACGACCGCCTCTCAGCAGGTGTTTGCCTTTACATTTGACGAAAACACTCGTCTGCAAGTCTACAAGAACGGCATCCTCCAGCGCGAAGGCGGCTCTTACGACTATACGCTTCAGCATCTGAGCGACACGGTCACGTTTAACTCGGCGCTGCCGTCGGGCAATCTTGTTACAATTATCACGGTAGAAAACACGACCGTGTCTGCCGTCTCGGGCATGATGTTCGAGGACAACTTCGTCACAGCCGCGACCGGCCTGATCCGCTACGACAAGATTGGTATTGCCGACGGCGACATCCCGCAGGCCAAGGTAGCGAGTCTTGTCTCCGACCTTACCTCGAAAGCAAAGCTGACAGTCTCTGGCACCGCGCCTGCTGGGCCAGCTACGGGCGACATTTGGCTCGACACCTCTCAGACGCCGAATCAGCTCAAGTTCTACGACGGCACTCAGTTTCTGCGCACGTCTCCTGAGTCTTCGCTGCCCACATTCTCCTCGACCGACGCGGCCAAGTTTGTCCGCGTCAACGGCACTGGCACCGCGCTTGAGTACGCGAATGTAGACCTTAGTTCGGTAATCGCCGTGACCCAGAAGGGTGCGGCTAACGGCGTCGCGTCACTCGACTCCACTGGGCGCTTGCCTATAGCCCAGCTTCCCGAAACGCTCTCAACAGACAGCTTTTTTGACGCAGTTGCCACCCCGTCCGCCACGACTGTCGACGTCAAGCGCATCTACAAACAGAAAATCAGGATTGATGGCCTGGCCCTGCGCTGCTCGTCTGGCACCTGCTCGGTGCAAATTTCAGTCGACGGCGTTGGCGTTGGTAGCACCTTCAGCGTTTCCTCGACTCCCAGCGAGTTCACCCTTGGCACTCCAATCGAGATCAACGCTACGACCACGTCCAAGATGATTCAGTACATTGTTTCCTCAGTTGCCTCGACGGCAAACCTAGAGGTGACTTTCGCGATCACGGTTATATCGAGCTAACAATGGCTGTAAGGCGCGCTGAAACCAAAGACGACATCGACCGAGTGATTGAACTCGGCGCGGTTATGCACGCGGAGAGCAGCTACAAAGAGTACCCGTGCGACATCGAGCACCTAAAGAAATACTCTCGCAGCTTTGAAGAGCGGCCAGACGAATTTGCTGCCTTTATGAATGAGGAAGACGGTGACATCACGGCAGTTGTTGCTGGTTATCTCGCGCCTTTGTACTTCGACCCTAAGACAAAGTTTGCATACGACTTTCTGCTCTACAGCAAGCCCGAAAAACGTGGAGGCCCAGCCGCAGTCAGGCTGATGAAAGCCTTCGAGAAGTGGTCGAGAGATTCCGGCGCGTCCGCAGTTGTGATGGGGGTGACAGCCGGTATTGCCGATGAAACCGCTTGTAAGTTTTACACGCGCCTTGGATACAAAAACTCTGGCGCTCTTTTTAGCAAGGAGATCGACTGATGTGTGGGGGATCATCATCGCCGCCGCCGCCGCCTGACTACACTCCGCAGATTAACGCTCTGCGTCAGTCTCTTGAGGCAGGCAACCAGCAGAAAGCTGATGAGTACAACGCTGTTGCGAATGCTTTCAACCAGTCGCTAGGCCAAGCCCGCACTGGCCTGTCCGACCTGAGCAGCAGGATCGGTGGTCTTAATGTGGCCAGCTTTTACGATGACCCGGCGACGGCAGAAAACGAGAACCCGTACCAAAGCCTCCAGTCGTCGCTCTCTTCGCTGAGCAGCAACCTTGGCTCGCTCAATATGTCGCTCGACAGACCGTCGTTCCAGACGTTCGCGTCTGGCGGACCGTACTCTGCAAGCGTATCGACAGTCCCGTCCCTGGTTCTGGCCGACACTGTCGGCAGACAGTCTTTGGTAGGTGACGTTACTGGCCTCCAGAACCAGCTCAACACTCTCAAGCAGCAGCGCGACGCTGAAGAGCAGCGCATAAACGCATTCCGCAATCAGCAGCTTGGAAACTTGCAGCAGGCGGAAACTGGATTGGGACAGCTTACGATTGCTGATCTCAGCGCGATGAACCAGCTTGAGCGAGACCTAAGCTCCTCAAGGGCGGCGTCTTCCAACTTCACGTCTTCAATCATGGACCAGCTCTATCCTGGCGGGTTTAATGAGATCGGCTCCCTACAAGACTCAATCAGCTCCGGCTTGTCGGACCTTCGCTCCCAGCGGGCCGCTGAGCAGCAGCGCGTCTCTGACTTCGGCCAGTCGCTGTATGACTTCGCCGACGCAAATCGTGATCAGATTGGCAATCTGACCATTGCCGATGAGGCTGCTATGGGCAGCCTCCAAGAAGCTATCGACGCCAAACAGCGTGAAGCCGAGCGCTTTAGCAGCCTTCTGCCGTTCAACTTCACTAGCCAGATGGGTGGCGTAAGCGAGCTTGAGCGCAGCCTTGGCAACCTCTCTAACGAGCGTCAGCGCGAGCTGGACCGCATTGCAAACGCGGAACAAGGCTTCCTGTCTACGGCTCGTGGTGTCGAGCAAGCAGCAGAGAGCGGCAATATCTATAGCATGGCTGCCCTCAATGCCCTTGACGACCGTATTCGCGATCTGAGAACAGACGTCAGCGGGTTTAGTAGCCTACTGCCGTTCGATTTCGGTTCCGTCGAAGACCCGCTGACGCAGGCCGAGGCGGCCTACGCTGGCCTTAATGAGCGACGCGCGGCAGAACTAGATGCACTTCAGGCCCGCGCCCAAGCCGCCAACAGCGGTCTTGGTTCTGTTGCTGATTATGACGAGCAGGCTCTTCGAGACATCATTGCGTCCAACACCGCAATCGGCTCGGACCTCTCGGCCTTCACTGGCGGGCGTGTCGGGGGGATTAGCGATACCCTCTCATCGAACGTGGCGGCTGTAAATGAGCGACTTGCGGCCCTCACGGAGCAGCGTAACGCACTAGAGGTTCAAGCTCAGGAGCTAGACAAGCGCCTGCGCGAGCAAACCTTCTATGCGACGGACGACACCACTGCGCCGTTCGATGAAGTGCAGCAGCTTCGTGACCAGATTGAACTCTATAACGCGCAGCAAGCGCTGGACGAAATTACCAGCGCCACAGACCGTCTTAATTCCGAGAAGGCGCGTCTTGAGCGTGACGCTCAGGCCGTGGCCGCCCGTGATACGGCGGCGCGAAACGCACTTCTTTCCTCGTTTGGCCCAACGGGCGTGCCTGAGTTTGGCGATCTTAGCCTTGTTGATCCGCTTACTGCGGCTCAGTACCTTGCGCTTCTCCGAAGCGCTGACGATGAAGAGGAGCAACTGCCAACGTCTGTGTCACCTTTCTCGCAGAACCTCGGCGTCATACGGATAGGCTAAGCCGATGGTCTGGTCAGCAGTAATTGGAGCAGGAGTGAGCCTCGCTGGCTCAATGATGTCTGCAAACGCGGCGGCTAAGCAGCAAGCTGCCGCGTTAGCTGAGCAGCGCTATCAGTTTGAGCAGCAGATGGGTTTGCAGAACGCAAACCTCGCGCTTGCCTACAATGCTGAACAGGAGCGCAAAGCCGAGAACTCCTACCTGCGTGAGCAGGAGCGAATCAATCGTGTCATCAAACAGCAGGAAGAAGCGCAAAGACGCAAAGACTACGAGGCATTTCAGGAGGAGAGGCGGCAAGAGCGTCAGTACGCAATCGAGCGACAGTTAGAGGTTGATAAGGCTGCCGCGCGTCAGCGCGAGTTTCAGCTCTCAGAGCTGCTCAAGAACCAAGACCTGTCCGCTCAGGAGCGACAGGAAGCTCTCGACCTTCTGGCCGAGGCGAAAGCCGTTGCTGCTGGCGAACGCGACGAGGATCGTCGCCAATACCTGACGACCGTGGCGCAGAAGCAAGAAGAGCGCGACTATCTTCTCCAGCAGTTCCAAAACACTCAGGCCACCGCTCAGCAAGAGCGTGACTTCGCCATTGCCCAGCGCGATGCGATACTCGCAAACATAGACGCAATGCGTGGCGGATTGTCTGCCTATCAGCAGACGCTTCAGGCTGTACCAGACGTTCCGGTTATGTCGGCATCCGACATCGACGCAGAGATCGCAAGACGTACCAGCGAATACACGGCTGATGTTGACCGAGCCGCAGACAAGGTGGCGTCGGTCAACGAGGCAAACCTCATTCGCGGCGGCATGGACCTCAGCACACAAGGAACAGCCCGTCGGGGAGAAGTCGCCGAGCGTCTGGCGCGCGAATATGCAAACGCTCGCAACCGAGCTTACGACGACGCGCTCAAGTATATCGGCGGACGTCAGTCAACACTCAACACAAGTGTTAAGAACGTCCTCGACGCCCGACAGCAGATGCTCGCGGAGCAAGCTGGGGTTCTCAACGCTGGCATCGACACAATGGCCCGCCTGTCCCCGTCGTTAACCTCTGCGACAGACGCTATGCGATATGCCTCACTCATACCGTCGTCCGCGTATGACCGCGCCCTTCTCAGCGCCAACAGCTATCGCGCGCCTGTCAACGTCACCTCTGCAATCTATGACGACCTGACCAAGTATATGCCGTCTGGCCTCGGCCAAACCCTCACGCCGCCGGGCGCAGCGACAGCATACGGTCTTCAGAGTACAATCTTTAATCCGGCGTCGATGACCATCCCGCAGTCGTCAACATACATGGGCAACGCTGGCACCATCGGTAACAACCTAATGGAAGGCGCTAACGCTAATCTCACCGCCGCAAATGCCAAGTCGGCTGATGCCAGCAGCGCGTTTGGCGGCGCGTTCAAAAACTTCGCCAACGAGTTGGGCGAAACTCCGTTCGGGAAAAGAATCGGTAGCAGCATCGACAACTGGTTTGATGATTTGTTTAGCTCGTCACCCGCGCAACCCTCTACCCAAAGCGCATTCGGCTGGGATGCCGAAGGCTTCACTTATGGCACATAGGTCATAGCCCATGTTTGGACAAATCGACTGGACAGCTTTTCAGAAGGGAATGCAGGCGGAGGGGGACCGCCAGCGCCGCTTGCGCTCGGAAAACGCCAAGGCATTCGAGGAGTTTCGCAAGAGTAATCCCTACGCCACACTTGCCGATCTTCAGGGCAAGATCGACAGCCTGTCGGATGGCTCGAACTACCTGCGCGGTGGACTTGCGTCTGACACCCTGCTGAACACTATTGCCGGTGAAAACAGGCGCGCCCTTGAGCAGCGCAACTTTGAAGACATGATCGGCAACGAGACAAAGCGCGCGCAGCTCTTTGGCACCTTCGAGGCTTCGCTCGACAACGCCCTTCTCATGGCAGACGAAGAAGACCTGGCAAACGCCGCAGAGAATTTCATTCAGGCCAACCCTGGTCTTGCTGGTGATCCGGGGCTGTCCTCTCGTGTGCGCAGCGCCTTTAACCCGACCAGACGCAACTCTCTCATTTCCGAGCAGGTTGAAAAGTACTTGCCTCGCGCCAGACAGTTATTCAGAACAGTAATGGCGAAGTCGACGCTGACGCGATCAACAAGGCGTTCGGCGGCAACATTCCCAAGTCGATCCTAACTCCGCTGGTGACGACAGCTCAGAACAAGTACAAGCAGGACCAGCAGACCCGATCTCTTGGGCTTGAAAAAGACTTCATCGACGGGGCTGTGCGGGCGATAAAGGACGGGCAGCAAGACGTTATTACGTTCCTCCGAGACGCCTACAAGCGCGCCGGAGTGAATGTTGATGACGCGGTAATCAATAATCTCGCAGCTCAGGCTGAGAAAGAACACAAACGTCAGCAAGACGAATACACGCGGACGAACAGAGAGAGCCTCGCCAGGACCGTCATAGAGATGATGGAGAAGGGGC
>Ga0070749_10001964_pt1 | contig 13920 bp, 18 predicted proteins | sample VirMetDEL_Nov_18_FD_75180 | JGI IMG/M metagenome (GOLD analysis project Ga0070749, IMG submission 75180) | Aqueous microbial communities from the Delaware River and Bay under freshwater to marine salinity gradient to study organic matter... | ecosystem: Environmental > Aquatic > Marine >...
CCCAATGGTTAAATTTTACTTTCTGAATATGAACAGTTGTAAGGTTATCAATAAAGTCACGATAAACAGTTATACCATTGTCAGTCTTATTAAAAAAGTTTGCTGATCCTGAAATGTTATAAAGGTTCGGAACTTCATACTTACCGGTTTGTTTATCTTTCATAATCTTAGTTGGATGTGCCACTAAAAAACAATGAAACTTATAATTTTCGCAGAACATTCCAAGTTTATCCATGCTTTCACCAATGTACTTCGTTTCACTTTGCCCATATTTATGTTCTAATTTATTCCATGCATCAATTACGAAACTATCCAAACCAAATCTAAACTTTAAACTTTTTACGTGATTAAGTATTGAATCCAAAGTAAAATCTTTTTCAGGCTTTACAAACCAAACTTTATTATTCAATGCTTCTTTTACTTGCCTTAATTCTTGCATACTCATTTTATCTTTGCCCTCAAATGATTTACCTACCACTTTACGAGCAAGTTTACTAAAATGCAATTCAGTTGGTTTATTCTCAGGGGAATAATAAGCATTGCGCCATCCATGTTTAAAATGTAGTCTTAAAATTATTTCATCTAAAAAGTCAGATTTACCATGTCCAGGTATGCCAGTAATGGTTGTAATATATCCGGGTACAAAAGTTAAATGATTATCAAAGTTTGGATGCCCTATCTTTAATCCAGGTTCAAGACCATTGATGTAAATATCATCGATTTCGTTTTCAATATCTTTAACTGTAAATAATCCTTCAAGTGGAAACTCTTTTGGTTGACTTACTGATTCAATAATACCTTGAATGCCATACTTTTGCAGACATTCATTAGCATCCTTACAATCTTTGAACTCAATGTACTTGCATCGTTCTTTACCAAGTCTTTCAGCTATTTCATCACGTAATCTTCTTCCTGCATTATCGTTATCAAAGCAAAGGTAAAATTCAGGTACGTTCATAAACTTATCAGCAACCTCATCCAAATATTCCAAATTATTGTTTTTTAGGTTCGCTCCGTTTGGAACGCTTAAAACGTTTTTATAACCACTTTGGTATAAAGATAGTAGGTCAACTTCACCCTCACATAGAAACGCTCTTAAATCGCTTTTAAATGCGTTTAAACCATAAAATATAAGTTGTGAACCCTTGTGAAGTTTGAAATTCTTTGCACCATCACGATATTTAACATTTATCAGTTCGTTTTGGTCATTGAAATAATTGAATTGAATCGTGTTAATTTCTTTGCCAATTTGCGGCATAAATTCTAAACCTTCACTAATCTTCCAAAACTTTAAAGTTTCTTGACTTATTCCTCTGCCCTCAAACCATTTAACAACTTGATTGCTCAAATCAGTTTTGTTCTTCCACTCAGGCTTAACGTAAACTTTCTTTTCAATTGGTTCTGACTTTAAGAATCCGTTCCAACCGCAATGATGACAATGCCAAACTGATTTGTCTAAATTTACGCTTAAGCACTTGATATTCTTTTTCTTACGTTCAGATGAACACTTTGGACAAATAGTTGTTATCTCGCCACTATGCTTATGCGCTGGTATTGTTATTCCGTATTCTGAAAATGTCATAACACAAGTTTTGATTTAGTTGGTTGAACATTGTTTTTTTCCCAAGTATGCACCGCAGCTTTCCAGTTCTTCATTGAGTTCTTGCCTACTTTCCAACCATTAGATTCGTAATAGTTAAAAAACTTTTCGGCATCAATACCACGATTTCTTTCAGCGCAATACTGCCTAACTTCTTCCAAAGTTGGTTTTAAATTTTTTGATACTTTATTCTTTTTATTAATTACATTATCATTTATAGTTTCAGTTTCAGTTTCAGTTCCCATATGGTTACCCATATGCTCCTTCATATGCTTTGCATATGCATTCTTTCTGCGACTTTCTGTGTATTTTGAGCGTCTAATTGATTCATTAAACATTCTTTCATTAAAAAAATACCCATCTTCGCTTTTAAACTTACAATACACATCATCAACATATGTTTTGCATATGCTCAGCATATCCTTTTCAGTTAACTTACCTTTTTGATGTTGAATGCAAAGCAATCTAATATACATACCAACGTGTTCATTACTCATTGTAAATGTGCCACTTAGAAAATCTGAAGTGTAAAATAAAACTGCTGGGTCTTTCATGGCTTATATGTATTATAAATCCTAAACCTTTTACTCATTGGCGGTTTAAGTATACCACAAATCCAATTTTCTAAATGAAAATCGTAAACTAAATACGTGGTTATCTTCCACGATTTCGAAACATTGATACATTCATCAATTGCTTCATCAAAGTTTTTGTAAATCATAAATAAATAAAACCAGCCAACAAAGGACAACCCGACTGCAGAAGTTTATTAAAAACTGCATTTGGCAATGTTGGACTGGTAATATTTTTAATGTGTTTCATCAGGTTGTCGGATGCAAATGTAATAAAATATTTTTATCTACAAAACATTTAAAAAAATTATTTTTTTGCATATTTTATTTTTTTGTTTAAGTTTGCAATATAGCCAAAACAAACATTTATAAAAAAGGAAAAGATGCCGATACCTAAACCTAAAGCCAATCAAACTGAAAATGAATATGTTAGCGAGTGCATAGCCTTTTTAGTTGGTGAAGGAAAAGACAAAGAACAGGCTGCTGCTATATGTTACGACAATTGGAAAAATAAAGATAAGCTACAAGCACAAGCAAAGACAATCACAATAACAAACAAATGAAACACGAAGCAACAACACAAGAGTTAGATTGTATTGATCATTATCAAAAGAATCTAATTAGATTACTAAACATGCCTGAAGATAAGCACATGAAGATAATGGTAAAAGATGGTGCATGTCCTAAGTTAATCAAATCAAGAATCCAAAGCATCAGAAGTTTATTAACTGCTGAGGTAAGAACAATTGAAAAGTGGAGAAAGAATAAACCATTAAATTAATTATTCGTGCGGTGAATGAATCAATTGTTAGCCGACTTTATGCGGATAATAAATTTCGGAATCTTACAAGAAGCATCTGCACTAAGTACGGTAAAGATTATGCAGAAGATTTACATTCAGAAATAGTAATAAGAATAATTGAAAAAGGAGATGACCTTACACAAATCAATGACTTGTTTCACTACTTCTTTGCATTTGCTCACCGGACAATCAATGAATATAAGACTGCCAAGAAATATGGATATAACTTTAACCGAATCGATGGAGGCAAGTTTAATCAGTTTACTGCATCGGCTACTGTTAACTTTAAATATGAGTTGCTTCCAAGTGATAAACTTTATTTGTTGCTGGAACCATCAGAAAAAGACACATTCCGCGATGATTACAAAAAGAAACTATTCAAGATATATTTGGAAGAGGGCAATTACCGGGCAGTCGCTAAGTCAACCAAGATACCTTTACGCAATGTATCAGAAACACTTCAAGAATTTAAACGAGAACTTTTAAAACAAATAGATGAATATACTTCTAGTAATAACCGATAATACAGGACTTCAATACCACAGGCAGATAAGTCCGCATATTGTTTTGGATGATGTAACTGGTGGCAATGCTATCAATGTAACTTCAACAAAGAACTTTGATATATATCCCGATGAAAAACTAAAGGAGCAGCAGATAGTTATTTTCTTACGAGCAATCTCAATGACTAGAAATAGTGCTGAGGTTGTAAGGCGATGTCATAGGAATGGATGCAAAGTAATACTTGACATTGATGATTACTGGAACTTACCAAGTGATCATGGCATGTATAAATATCGACCACCATTCTTTGAGATAAATACAGTTGAAGCTATTGAGGCAGTTGATTTGGTTACTACTACGACTAAGTTCTTTGCAAAGATTATCAGACCGTTTAACCGAAATGTGACCATGCTTCCAAACTGTATCGATATGAAGCAGGAGCAATGGACTACAAAAAAGACTCAATCAGAAACTGTAAGGTTTGGATGGGTTGGTGGTGTATGGCACAAACAAGACATTGAATTGATGGAAGATTCGATTAATTATCTTTATTCAGATAGGCAGTTGGATAAATACAATATTTGCTTAGGTGGTTGGAACGATAACGATGAATATCGAAGTATTGAAAATGTCATGGCATCGAGAGGCAGAAGTGGTGAAAGATATTTAAGAATAACAGGAACAGACCACAATCACTACGGACAAATATATGATTACATTGATGTGGCATTGATACCACTTAGAAATAATATGTTTAACAATTGCAAGTCACCATTGAAGTTAATTGAGGCAGGTGCCAAAGGATGCGCTGCAATTGCATCTAACATTGAACCATATAATGTATTTCCGGATAACACGTTTTACAAAATTGAAGGATACGATAACAAGAAAGGTTGGTATAAAGCAATAAAGAACTTGCTTAAGAATCCAAGACAGCGTGAAGACTTGGCAAGTAATTTAAAAGAGTATTGTGCAAAAGAATATGATGCGAAGGAATGGGCGTTAACAAGATATCAAGTATATTTGAATCTGCTTAAATGAATGTAGGCATTGGCATAACAACAACACCGAATCGTGAAAACCGATTGAATGAATGTTTGGCAAATATTCGTAAGAATACTAAGTCAGCTAATCTTTACGTTCACAATGACAAGCATTTTAAAGGTGTAGCTTATTCCAAAAATATGTGCCTATATAATTTGAGGCATAATAGTTATATATTTTTATTTGATGATGATTGTTTTCCTGTACACAAAGATTGGTTGGAGTACATGATAGATTGCTTTGATTACACAGGCGAGAATCATTTTCTTTACATGAACGAATTGCATCAACAGTTGGATACTAGAACTCATGTTGGAATTAGAACATATAAAGAATGCGGTGGAGTATTTATGGCGTTAACTGGGTTAGCATTAAGTACAATTGGTTACATGGATAAAGAATATTCCGGATGGGGATTTGAGCATGCAGGATGGAGTAATAGAGTTCACAAATGTGGATTGAATAGTGCGCCATACTTGATGCCTGATAAACTGCCTGAGTATTTATTTGCTTACGATTATGGTCGCAAAAAGATTGAATCAAGTGTAAGTGATTTCCAAAAGCAAAGTAACTATCAACATAACTTTAAAGTGTTTCAGAAAGAATTGACTGAGCATTCATATTTTAAACCGTTTAAACCATGATAAGATTATTCATAAACTTTTTCGCAGTAATTGGATTATTCAATACAATAACATTGCTAATCTTTTTTGCAAGCAAGTATATTAAATTTAAAAAGAAGAAACATGACAATAATGTTCAAAGCAACAAGCAGGAGCAGACCACATCGGTTGAAAAAAACGATTGATAGTATTATCGATAATTTAAGTGGTGAGGTTGATTACTTCATTCAAATAAGTCTTGATGAAGATGATCCGACATTACCTGAATATTTTAATTTGATTAGTCCTACACATGAAAAAATAGTTGGTACATCAAAGAATAAGATTGATGCAATAAATAGAGATATGGATTTGGTAGACCAATGGTGGGATATTTTAGTGAACGTGTCAGATGATCAAGTGTTTATTGAACCTAATTTTGATTTAGACATATTAAAGGCATTTGAACAAAATAACGATTTATTTGTACATTTCCCGGATGGCAATCAAGGTGACCTTGCAACCATGAGTATTATTGGTCGCAAGTATTATCTGCGTGATGGGTTTATATATCATCCAAGTTACGAATCGGTTTATTGCGATAACGAAGCTCAAGATGTTGCCAAGCTTAGAGGTTGCTATAAGTTAGTAAACAAACATATCTTCAACCACGAACACCCGGCATGGGGCAAAGGTCAAATGGATGCACAATATGCTAAAACAGATAGCTTTAAAGTTTACGATAAGGACAGAGAAACATATAATAAACGAGCCGCAAAAAACTTTTACTTATGACATTATTATCAATTTTAATTTGTAGTATACCAAAACGAAAAGAAATGCTTGATAGATTGCTTAGTCAGATTGATTTATATTCAAAAGAATATTTTAAATTAAATGAACTTGAATTGATTATTGATGATAGTACTCATGTTAATATAGGTTTTAAAAGAAATAGATTATTGAATATTTCAAAAGGTAAGTACATTGCATTTATTGATGATGATGATTCAATAACTGAACATTATTTTAAAGAGATACGAAAAGGGATAGATGCAGATGTCGATTGCTGTTCACTTCGTGGAATCATAACTTGGAATGGTAAAAATCCTGAACTATTTGAACATTCGATTAAGTACAATTCATGGAATACTACCAACAACGAAATAAAATACGAGAGGTTTCCTAACCACCTAAATTGCATCAAATCAGAAATAGCAAAGCAAATTGATTTCCTTGAATTGAATCATGGAGAAGATAAAGACTGGTCATATAAATTAAATGAAACAGGACTTATAAAGACTGAACATTTTATAAATGAAGTAATTTATAATTATCAATATATCACAAACAAATGAAAGTAATATCATATAGCTTATTTGGTTATGGAAGAGCAACACCTGAAAATTGTTTTGAGTTTAATACTTACCTGAGAGGACTATGGATAAACATAAGACTTGCAAGAGTTCTTTATCCTGATTGGAAAGTAATTGTAAACACAGATCAACAAACATGGAATCAGTTTGAGGATTTATTTAGAATGATGCAAAAGTTTAATGTAAGTTTTTATTGTAATGATTATACTGAATTATGTGAGGCAATGCTATGGAGAATGAAACCAATATGGATGGATGGAGTTACTCATACTATTTGCAGAGATTTAGATTCACCGTTGACTTATCGTGAGGCACAAATGGTAAACGAATGGTTACAAACTGAAAAGGTATGTCATGCGATAACTGATTCGGTAAGTCATAACATTCCATTATTAGGTGGTATGGTTGGATTTACAAAACATTTTAAAGACCAGTTTAACAACTATCATAGTTTAGTTAATGGTTATGATTTGAGAGAAAAAGGTTCTGACCAATTATTATTAGTTAATAGAGTATATCCAAAATATGCACAGCATGGAAGTGATTCAATTTTGCAACATTATATTTTAGGTATGCCAAACACTTTTTTAATAGGTTATAAAAATACTTACAATGATGAACCGATTGAAAATGTAAATCCAAGATATAAAGAAACAAATGATGTTTGCGGTCATATAGGTGCCGCAGGATATTATGAACCACCTATGCTTAAATTTTTATGCAGATACGATGAATATAAAAATGAATATAAAGAATTAGAATCAAAGTATAAACAATTATTTTATTGGTCAAATGAATAAATATGTAGTTATATCAACCAATGACAATCCTGATTATTATCAATATGTTCCTTATGTTATAAGAGCATGGAATAAATTAGGATGGAAAGTAATAACATTTTTAAGAGGTGATAAAACTAAACTTCAAAAGTTAATTGATGGAGAAAATATATTTTATTACTTAAATGGCAAAAGTAAATATAGAGATGAAACATTAGTTCAATGTTCAAGATTATTTGCAGCTTGTTTAATTGAGAATGGTTTACTTATGACTTCAGATGGTGATATGATGCCATGCTCAGATTATTGGAAACCTAATCCGGATACGATTACTTGTTATGGTCATGACTTAACTGGATATGGTCATTATCCAATATGTTATATAGCAATGAGGGCAGAAGTATGGAGAAGCACAATGCAAATCAATTCAGGGGATAATGTTCTTAACGCAATGGAATCTTTACTTGATAAATATGAACAAGCATCTTCAGATAATTGGGAACAATGGTGGCAAGTTGACCAAGACATAATAACTGAAAAGCTTAAAGGTAAAACATTAGATTCAATCATAAGAGGTAAAAATAATATTATAACAGATTTAGCAAAAGGAAGAATTGATCGTTATAATTGGAAAGAAACATTTGATGTTGAGAGTCCAATAGATGCACATATGCCAAGACCATTTAGTATTGAAGCAGCAATAAACATTTTAAATAAAATATAATGAGTAGAATTAAATTCTTACAAAAAATAGAAAACTGGTGCAATCATAGACCATTACTTTGGTGGGCATTAGAACAAACAAACGATTCAAATTTACCTATTTTAGAAATGGGATGCGGTAATGGTTCAACTCCATACCTAATTGAATACTGCAAAAAAAATAAACGTAAATTAATTAGTTATGATTATGATAAAGAATGGGCAGAAAAATATAAAGCTATTCATGTTAATGATTGGGATTCAATAAATCACGAATTATATTCAGTTATTTTAATTGACCATAGTCCGGGTGAGCGCAGACATATTGATATCATTAAACTTGCACAAAAATGTGATTACATGATTATTCATGATTCAGAACCTTCTGCAACAGGATATATGTTAGATAAAGTATGGCATTTATTTCCATATCGTAAAAACTTAATTACTGATGGAGCATGGGCAACTATTGTAAGTACAAAATATGAAATACCTGAAATTAATATTAAAGGATATAATATACAATGACCGACCTATACATTATAATATCAGCGGTAACATGGGCGCATTTGACTGGAATACCTCAAAGGTTTAAATGGGCATTCAAGAAGAAAAGCATTAAGCCATTTGATTGTGAGTTGTGCCTATCGTTTTGGGGAGTAGCTTCGTATTCTTACTTTGTGTCATGTGAACCGATATGGTTTGCAATTTGCAAAGGACTTGTTGCAGGATTTGTTTCGGTTTTGGTTTATCATTTCCTAAGATTAATTAAAATAATATGACAATAGAACAACGCAAAAGATTAGAATCATTCAAGCATCCATTGTTGGTTTATGATAAGTACAAATCAATCATGCCGACAAATGAAACTATTAGGCAGATGCGACAGCTTTACCATGACATCGGACACCCACCAACTGGAAATTGTGGTGGTTGTATTCCTATGATAATTGAAACATTAGTAGACCATTTAAAAGAGGAGGGATTATATGAATGAATATCCGGCTGAGATGAAACAAAATATGATTAAGGCTTTAGAACTTAATCTTGGAAACGTATCACTTGCTTGTAAGGCAATGAACATTGTAAGATATACGCATTACAAATGGATGAAGGAAGATCCTGAATATAGGAAAGCAGTTAAGGATATGGAGAATGCAGCGTTAGATTTTGCTGAGAGTGCATTGATGAAACAAATAGCAAAAGGAAATCCATTATCGACAATATTCTTTTTAAAGTGCAAAGGAAAAAAGAGGGGTTATATTGAGCAAAACAATTTAGAAATAAAAGGAAACATGGTTTTCCGCGCGGACTTTGGCAAAGGCGATACTATACATACCACACAAGAATCAGAAGAAAATCCACGACTCGATCAATAATGGTCCTGAGAAGTATTACATTCTGAATATTGGAAGACAGTTTGGTAAGACCTTACTTGCTACCAATCAGCTATTATATTGGGCATTAAACAATAAGAATGTTAAGTGTGCATGGGTTTCACCTACCTATAAGCAAAGCAAGAAAGTATTTGATGAAATGTATAAAGCATTTCAAAAAAGACCTGAAATTTATAGGACAGTCAACCGAAGTGAATTATTGTTGGAATATGCTTCAGGTTCTACGATTCAATTCTTTAGTGCTGAGAGATACGATAATATTCGTGGATTTACTTTTGAGTATTTGGTTGGTGATGAGTTTGCTTTTATGAGTGAGCAGGCATGGACTGAAGTATTAAGGGCAACCGTACTTGTTAAAGGTCGCAAGGTACTTTTAATATCAACACCTAAAGGAAGGAATCATTTCTATAAGCTTCATCAAATGGATGGATATAATCCGCAGTATAAAAGCTTTACAATGACTTCTTATGACAATCCGATAATTATCCCATCTGAGATTGACGATGCTAGGCAAACACTACCTGACCATGTATTTAGGCAGGAATATCTAGCTGAGTTTATTGATGGTGGTGCAGGGATGTTTAAGGATGTGCAGATAAACAATACTCCCGAAATGACCGGAAGATATTACGCAGGAATAGATGTTGGAAGGGCGGATGATTATACGGTACTTACTATAATTAACAATAAGTCAGAGATGGTTTATTGTGATAGGTGGAGGCAAATGGACTGGACAGAAATTGTCCAAAAGATAAAAGAGCAGTTACTTAAATATAATCCGGATACACTTATCGAGGTTAACTCAGTTGGTGATGCTGTGTTCGAAATGTTGCGTAACGAGATACCATCAGTATATATTTCGCCATTTATAACAACAAGTAAGAGTAAACAGGATATAATTGAAAATCTAATAGTGGCAAACCAAGATAAGAGTTTAAAGGTACTTCAAAACGAATGGCTGTTAAAAGAACTTGAAGTTTTCAGTTATGAATATAATCCAAAGACTCGAAGCGTGAAATATTCTGCACCATTCGGTTTTCATGATGATGCTGTCATGAGTTTGGCAATTGCTTATCAATCATATAGGCAAGCTGAGAAAGTTTATTTAAATTCGAGTTTTAGATAAAAAATAGGGTACAAAACATAATCTAATAACACTTTATAATTATGAAAGGTAAATTACCGAAAAGCTGGGATGATGTAACTTTAAGGCATTTGATTGAAATTGAGAATATCAGAAATGATAAGTCAATTGATAAAGAACCTTATGCAGATTTGACTCGTAACTTACTGATGCTTAGTTTATTTACAGGCATTCCGTTTGGTTTTTATGAGGAGATGCCATTAAGCGAATTGAAAGAAGATATTAAATCTATTGAGTTTTTAAAAGAATTACCTTCTGAAAATCCAAGAAAGAAATTTAAGTGCGGTGGTTATAGTTGGAAGGTAAACTTTGATATCAATGAATTGACTGCAAATGATTTTGTTGAGCATTACGAATTGACTAAGGATAGCACTAAGGTTATTTCAAATGCAAATAAGATTATGGCTTTATATTGTCAACCTTATAAGTTTGGATTCAAGAAAAAGCTTGAAAATAAAGATAAGGCAGAGATACTTAAAGAAACTCCAATTGCTGTTATTTATCCTTTGGTGGTTTTTTTTTGCAATCTATATCCGACTTTATTAGAGGCTATAAGGGATTATTTGAGCAGCGCAGACAAGATCCTGATGAACAAGCTAGAGGAAATCAACCAAGAACAAGTGGTAGCAGTTTGATGTGGTATTACGTTTTGGATAACTTGAGTAATAGTAATCCATTGATGTGGGATGAGATAATGAAGTGGAAGGCGATGAAGTTTTTGAATGTTTTACAATTTTATAGAATAAAAGAAAAAGAACTAGAATGGCAGAGGGAACAGGCGCAGCGAAATTTAATGAGAAAATAAATAAATTTCTTACTGATGTTGGTGAAGATACTTTATTATTTAGTAAAGATTCAACACCTGTATTAAAGGTAGTAAATGAATATATTGAAAAATGGAGAAAAGAATTAGAAAATGCACCTACAAAAAAAAGAGGTCATATTGGTTCGGGTAACTTATATTCAACTTTGGGTGAAGGTTGGAAAATTGAAATTCAAGGTAAAACTGGGAGAATCATTTTAGAATTACCAAAATATTATAGCGCAACAGATACTGGTAGAAAGCCATCTGAAAAAAAACAAGATTTTGCTGTATATAAAGCAATGATATGGCAATCCAGTTCATTAGCTGGATGGATAGCAAATAAAGCAATTAAAGTACCAACTGAATATACTATTAAAAGAAAATTGAAAGATGGTACTGAAAAAACTAAAACTTATAAATATATTTCTAATGAATTTGGTACTGCAAAAGAAAAAGGTAATAAAGCATTAGGTTTTTTATTTTCAAGAAAAATAAATCAAAAAGGCTTTAAAGGTACAGGGTGGTTCTCTAAACATATTAAAGATTTTGAAAAAGATATGATAAATGCAGTACAAGAACAATTTGGAAAAGATGTAATTTTTAATTTAAATATAATTACTAGATAATGGCAATAACAATTAATCAATATCCATTAGGTGGTGCAAGTATAACAATGGCACATAATCCTGTGGAGTTCGTAGTTAGTTCAGATAATACAGCACAGCAAAATTTTAAATATATAGCTGATTTAACATGGACTTCAAGTACAACTGCTGTTAGATACATTCAAGGTGCTAATCCGATTAATGGACTATGCAGATTTGATTTTTCAAGTGTACTTAGAAATGTAGTTACTTTTAATCCTCCAGTCGCTGCATCAAATGATTTTTATAATTGTACAAATTCTTATTCTACTTTAACAGTAAAGTTTGGTGAGCAGTACGGACCAACAAGTGCAATTACTAATTATGAGAATTTACAATCTGATGCTATGTATATTTGGAATGCTTGTATTCCTATTAGTAGATGGTGGAATGGTCAAACACCAATTACCGATATTTATCCTGTCAAAGATAGCGATAGAAAATTCCTAACTGATTATCCATTTAGAACACAAAGTAAAGGTCAAAAAATTTGTTACAATGATTTACATTATCTATATTTTTTACAAGATGGCGCAACTGATGATGTGTTTCAAGTAAAATTTGTTTTATATAAAAACAATGTTGCATGGAATACAATATATTGGGATTGTCCTGCTGCAATAAATAGAACAAAAAATGTTGTAAGGATTGGAGTAGGTCCTAAAAATTTACAAAATTCGGGAAGTGAATTAAATTATGTATCAAGTCAAACCCCATGTATTGATGAAGATGTAGAAAATTATTCAGTTCAATTAATAGATGATAAAGGTAATCCAATGACTGAGGCTTTATTTTTTGATATTGAATGTGAATGTACATGGGAAACTCCTTACAGATTATGTTTTTTAAACTCAGTTGGTGGTTATGATTTCTTTAATTTTAATTGGAATAGCAAAAAAACAAGCAGTTATCAAAAATCTTTTTTTGAACGAAAAGCTTGGGTATGGGATGGAACTGCTGTATCTTATGGTTCACACAATAGAGGCAAAGTTCAATATTCAACAATTGGTACTGATAAGCTACAATTAACAAGCGGATGGATAACTGAAGAAGAATCCACATGGTTAGAAGAACTTATTTCTTCTCCTGATGTTTACATAATTGATAACACAACTGGTGTACTTACAGCAGTAACAGTTACCGATACTCAGTATGATTATAAGACTTTGGAGTATGACCAGCTTTTTAATTTAACCATCACTTTGGATTTTGCGTTTAATAGATACCGTCAATCAATATGAAAACTGATATTATACTCAATGGTTATTATTTGGAATTAATTTCAGATGTAACTATGCCATTTACTTATCAGATTGCGGATGTAAAAAACCCAAGTGCTAAGAATACAAATTTTAGTAAGACAATCACTTTACCGGGTACTGCAATAAATAATGAAATATTTGGTTGGTTATGGGATACTAATGTAAGTGTAAATTCAAGCGGTATAACAAACTTTACTCCATCATTTAATCCGAATAAAAAAGCAGATGTTGTAATACTTTATGAAGGTGCTGAGGTGTTTAAAGGATTCATGAAGCTTGACCGTATTAAAGTTCTAGCAGATTATAAGATTGAATACGATGTAACTTGTTTTGGTAAGCTTAAAGATTTATTCTTAGAGTTAGGTGAAAAGACAATGGCTGACTTGGATTTGTCAAAGTACAATCATCCATACACTTATGATGTTCAAGTTGCATCTTGGGATAATTACATATACAAATCAGGTGTAACAGTTCCATTTAATAAAGGTGATGGCTATGTTTATCCAATGGTTGACTATGCTTTGAATAATAACATTGATTGGAAAACAGAACACTTCTTCCCTGCTATTTATTATAAAACTATTATTAACGAGATAATAAGTCAAGCAGGATTTAAATACGATGGAACTATATTTAATGATAATGATTTTAAAAGTTTAGTTGTAAGTTATGGTGGTGGTTACTTAA
>Ga0070749_10001965_pt1 | contig 13919 bp, 15 predicted proteins | sample VirMetDEL_Nov_18_FD_75180 | JGI IMG/M metagenome (GOLD analysis project Ga0070749, IMG submission 75180) | Aqueous microbial communities from the Delaware River and Bay under freshwater to marine salinity gradient to study organic matter... | ecosystem: Environmental > Aquatic > Marine >...
AACATCGGATCGCCGTTCGCGTCCACGATTCGGTAATATGTCAGATTCGACGCTGATCCATCGAGGACAATATCGCGCGTCACCCCGGCGCCGATCGTTTGATTCGCGTTCGCGAGGTTCATCGGATTGACTGCCTGCCATTCGCCCGCGGTCGCGTTCCATTGAATCAGCTGACCGTCGGTCGGCGAAGGGACATTCACGTCCCCGACATCGTCCAAACTGGCGACGGTTGATCCCGTCGAGGGCGTCACGTTTGCCCATCTCTGCGCGGTCGAATTGTATTCCAGGATCTGACCGTTCGTCGGTCCCGAGATTTTGACGTCGCCCAAATATTGCAGCTGAATCACAGATTCACCGCCCGACGCCCCGGACTGCGCGCGGACCTCATCGACAGACGTATTCAGCGCGCTAACGTCGGCGACATTGTTTCGAATCCCGCGATTCAGTTCGCGCCGTATCTGATCGCCGTCCTGCAGATTGATGGTCGGTCTTTTAGGTGTCAGATTGTTCACCGATACCGTCGGCGCAGTCGAACCGATTCCGAGTTCGTGTAACTCTAATTCATATTCGGCGCGATCAGCCAGCAGCGACATCGACCCGACGATGTAGAAAGTCGATTTGCTAAGTATGTAGATGATCTTTCCTGGATGCAGATCGAGCGCGGTCCGATAGATTGCGCCGCTGAATATCTCGCGAGTGACTGCGAAGTATCGCGCCTGATCGCTGACCGCGACTTCGTGTATCCCTGCCGGCGTCGTCGTGTGCGTGGATGTCCAGGTCGGCAGTCCCCCGTTTACATTGTAGAATTCCGCCGGGTTGTAATAGTATTCGCCTGTCTGCACTAACTGCGAACCGAAATTGATTTCCGATTCGATGCGACGTTCGGTCGCCTCGTTTGCGTTCGCAGCTTCGAACAGGACCGACGCCCCCTGCAGTCCGTCGCCGACGGCAATCGTGAACGACGGTTCAGCGGTCGTCACGTTCGCTTTATTCGTTCCGGCAGCAGTACCGTCACCGTCGAACAGGTACGCATTGAACCGCAGTTCGACATCGACGTCCTCGATTCCCGGCAGGGGCGGCGTCGTGATGTTAATCGACATCTGCTGCGTATCGTCGGGTCCCGATAGGTACGGACTCGCGAGATTGTAATTCAGGACATCCGATCCCCATTGAACGCGCGCAGCTGTGTTCGTTGTCCATCCGACCGGATCGGGATCGTCCCAAATAAACATTTCGGAATCGACCAGGGGCGACGTATTAAACAGGTCCGCCTGTATCGATGTCGTCTCAGATGTCGCGTCGTACCCTTCGCGCGTCAGATACTGCGTCCCGATTCGCAGTTCCATCACGAACCGCAAACGTCCGCAGCGATCGTCGCCTGTCAACGTCAAATATTCAGCAGTCAGGTCGACCGTCCCGGATATATTAAATACAGTCCCTGCAGGGAATTCGTTGTCGGTGGACAGCGTATAAGAAACGTAATTAGTCCCGACGCTGGACTGGATCGGGTGAATGACTGGCGCCGGGACGTCAAGGTTCGAAACGAGAGTCCCGTCGCCGTACGTCAGCGGACGCGTGATCTGTTTGATCGGCGGCAGAAACTGCGACCGCCAGGACGCGAGGCGTTCGCCTGTCGCGCCGCCTGTGATGGTTTGAATCAGTATCTCGTTCGAGGTCGACAGTTCAGTCGAATCGGATTTAAATCGGCGCGCGTTTACGTTCGCAGGCGTCGTCAGATACTGCGTCTGTGACATAAACCAAAAGGAACCGCCGCCTAAAAAGACGCGCGCATTCATGCAGCGCGCAATCTGCGACAGGACATCTTCGACGGACATATCGAAACGATATTCCTGCGTCGCCGGATCATATTTTCCCGGTCGCAGTTTGACATCGGTCAGGACATCGCCGTACGTCCCGACATTCGGCGCGATGTCCGTTAGCGCTTTGATGAACGTCACGTCGGAACCAGCTGTCACGAACAGATCGTCGGTCCCGCATTGCTGCAGACAGTAAACCAGGACGCTGATCAGGTCGGCGTCGCCCTGGTTGTCGTACGGAATTCGCGACAGCAGCTGCAGACCGTCGACCGCTTTAATCGTGAACAGGTACGGATAAGGTTCGTCAGGGAATTCGATCTGATCCTGTGTCACCTTTCCGATCCAGTAAATCGGTCCGGCGTCCGTCAGTCCCGTTCGAATCACGATTCTGAATCTGCCTTCATCCGCGGACGTGAGGTCCGTCATTAAATTTTCTTCGGCGCTGGACTGAATCCAGATCGGGATCGTACAGGTCGACGGGATCAGCGGTTCGAATATGGTTTCGCCTGCGTTCCAATCGATCGCGAATCCAGGCGGCGACAGTTTCAAGTCGGTGATATCGCCGGAATGGTCTGTGTCGTGAATGTGAATCGTAAACGTTGATCCGAGTTCGGACCGCGTCTGCATTCGATACCGTATCGCCATGATTTAAAAAGCTAATGATCCATACGTCCGACGGGATCGATTCCCGTCCCGCGCTGTCGACAGAATTATATCGCGTCCAGCAATCCGACCCGACAGGACGCCGCCCCCTGAATTGCCGATGATTCGTTCCAGCTTCGACAGCGGCGCAATGACTTCGGGGTCCATCTTCGCCCCGAAATTGTCCCCGACGGTTGCGATACTTGGACCGTACGCGAGTCCGCCCTTCGCCAGCTTCGGCATCATCGACGGGATCAGTCCCTGCAGGAATGCAGATTTCGCAATTCCAGCCAGTCCCCCCGTCGCGGCGTTGTCTGCGCTTAATGGACTGAACGCCGCTGCGATTGCGTTCGAAATAGCGATCTTGATCAGATCCTGGATCAGTTTTTTTCCGATCTCGTTTAATCGCGCGGACATATCGTCGCCGCCTTCCAGGATCACGTCGAACGCAGATCCGAACGCGTCACTAAATGCGCCGCCGACCGCCTGCATCTGTTCGCCAAGCATTCGCATCGATTCACCGATTCGCTTTATCCTGTCGTCCGCTGCAGCGACGTCGGCGTCAGTGATTGCGAACATCGGTTGAAAGACTGTCGGACCTGTGTCGCTCGATGACGCGGTCGTCGTCGTCGTCGTTGGCTTCGGGTCGACGGGGACCTCGACAGGACCTTTCGTCTTGAATGCGTTCGAAAATTTTTCTTTGACATCGTCGACCATGTGCAGGATTGAATCCGCTGACAGCAGTTCGATATCTTCTGCGTTCATAGCGTCTTCCAGATCCTGCGCGAAGTCCCCCGCCCATTCGTAAGCGGCTGCATTCGTTCGCGCGGCGTTCCTTGTTACTGAGTCCGCCAGGACCTGACCCGCTGCGCTGAATTCACCCGACAGCGCCAGCATAAACGCTTCGCCGACGCCGCCGATTACGTCGACCAGGTTCCGGAATTGAACTTCCATAAACCGAAAGACACCTGTCGCGATGTTTTTGATGACGCTGAAAATCACGCCGATCGCCTTCGTCTTATTCTGAAAAGTGATTATAGAATTGACGACTTTGACAATCGCAGGAATCACGACGTCGAGGTTCCGAATAATCATCACGACGGCAGCGGCGACGGCAGCGGCGACCAGTCCGACCGGACCTGTGATCGCTGCAATCAATGGCATCAGCGCCGCGACAGCCAGCGCAATCGGACCAGCGGCGCCCAATAGACCCGCAATCAATAGAACGAACGTCTTCGTCTCTTTGGACATGTTCGCGAACGCCGACACGACGTTCGAGGCGAACCCGACCAGCGGCTGCATCACTTCGACCAGGATCGCGCCGAATTCCTCTGATATGTCGCCAAGTGTATTTGACAGCTGTTTCAGCGGTCCCGTCCCCGCCTTCGCTGCTGCTGCTGCAGATCCACCGTATTGTTTTCCGAGTTCGTCAAGGATGATCGTCTGCGCATCGGCGAGCCGATTCGTTTCGACCAGCGTCTTGATCGTTTCTTTTTGCTCTTTGCTGAACTGGATCCCGGACCGGGACAGCGCAGACAGATTCGCGATTGGATCATTTAGCGCCTTTCCGAGTTGTATCGAAGCCGATTTTAAATCGCCGTCAAGACGCGTCGCGAGATCCAGCGCAGCGACTTGCGTCCGCGCGAATTGTTCGCCTGTGATATTCGTGAACGTCAGCAGCTGCGCCGTCGCCCCTGACAGTATTTCTTCGTCCCCGAAGATTGTATTTCGCTGCAAATTTGACGCCAGCTGCTGCAGCTGTTTCGACGTGTAACCGACGGTCCCGCCTGTCGATCTCAAACCTTGTTCGACTTGCGCGATTGCCTTCGCCTGGACATTGAACGCCTCGACGGATTTATATCCCGCTGCAATCAGCGGCGCCGTGATCGACATCGTCGCCGTCCGACCGAAGTTCTGCAGTCCCTTCTGAATGTTGCCGAATGACCGTTTAAAATTCCGCTGCGTTTCGCCTAGCTGCTGATTTAAGCGCTTTAAACCTTTCGCTTCCAGACCTACGCTGACAAGTAGTTCGCTTAATCTCATCCTTTATTTTTTGCCCACGATTGCAGGATCATTTCGCCCCATTCCTGCTCTGCCTTCGTGATTGTTTTTTTGTTTTCATCCCATGGGAAGACAGCAATGTCGGACAGTTTGATTCGCTGTCCCCGCTTCGAATGTGGTGACAGCAGCAGCGCCGCAATCCATCGCGAACGGTTCCAGGCGTCGATCATGTCCTCTTCGCGTTCCTGGACATATCCGTCCATCATCAGACTAAATTCCTGAACGGTCATATCCCAAAAGACGACGGGGTCAAGACGTAAACGTCCTAACCCCGCCCGCGCGTAGTCCTCGACTGTCGCCGCCTTTCCCCCCTCGACGTCAGCTTTTTTTTTCCGAATCCGTCTTCATGACAGCTTCGAACGCCTTCGCGATTGCGCCAAGGTCTGTCGTTTCGATATCCTGTTCGAATTCGCTCAAACTTAATTTGAGTTCGTACCCCTGCGCGGTTGCGCCTGCCTTCGCGAAGTGATACGCGAGGACGATCATGTCCAGCGGATCCGTCGTCGATGCGGTTGCAATGTCGACCCCGTCAGATTTTGCATCGCGCAGCGCGCCCATAGTTGCGCGCAGGTGATACGTCCGATCACCGATTTTCAGATCGACGACGCGCATTAACCAGTGATCGCCGTATACGTGATGTCCCCGGTCAGTTCGAACGTCCCTGATACCGTGACGTTGTCTTCGGTTCCGGCGTTCATTTCCAAACTGGACAGATACGCATCAGACGTGAATTCATAATCGCCTGTCGTCCCGGTCGTGAATTTGATGACGGATTCGGTTCCGTCGTCGTACAGATCCCACAGGTCCTGAAGATTATACGTCGCGCCTTCGTCGTGCAAGATTGAGAAACTGACCGACCCCGATTTTTGTCGCGGTATCACTTCCTTGTAATTGTTTGTCGAGTCCTTCGTACTGACGTCGGACATTTCGCGCGACAGCGAGATACTGCATTCGGTCTGCAGATTAATCGAGTTGCTGCCGACTGTGACGGACATCAATGTCCCGTTCATTACTGCCATGATTCAGCTTTTTTCTTTGTTGTTGTTGTTCAGAATTGCATTCAGCAAAAGCCGAAAATATCCGAGATAGGCGTCGTCCCTTTTTGACGGTGTCAGCGACACGATGATGTCGGCGAAGGCGACCAGTCCGAGCAAAATTTCGGCGACGTTATTCGTGATAAATTCCCACATGATCCGAAGGTAATTCGCGAAGCCATCATTTCGCCCCCGTCACATTTGCGACAGCTGTTCGATATCAAAGACAGCCGATTCGATGTACACATTTCCGCTGACGCCGCTGTCGTCATAGTGATATACGCTGATCCTTTCGTTCGCGTTCATCTCGACGATCTGCATCGCGACCGCTGCACTGTGATCGTTCGACGACTGTCCTGATATGTACGCGGTTCCATGCGCCTGCAGCTGACGCGATTCGACTTGAAAATACAGATGCGGTTCGCGATGATTCGAATCGGCGACGTACTCGACGCAGCAGCTGACGCGATACAGACCCGCCTGCGATACTCTCGCAATCCCTGCGCCGCCCGAAATCAATTCGATCGCTGTCGTTGTCTGAATCTGTTCAACTGACCAGGGTATCCGCGCAGGCGTCGAAGTAACTGCGACCGCCGAAGCGCCGCCGTTCAGCTGCTGCGTCGACAGTTGCAACTGCAGACAATTAAATACACGCGCGGACGGGACGGGATCGTATGTCCTGGCGGTTCCGTCGCGCTGGATTCGGACGTCGTAATTCTGCGTCACGATGTACGCGGACGTGATGTAGTCAAATTCGATTCCCTGCGTTCGGAACTCTATCGATTGAACTTCGACGCCGTTAATCGTTCCGCCGACGCGATCGACAGCATCTCGACACGCGATCGCTAGGTCCATACATTGCGAATAATCATCCGAGCAGCTGATGATTTCGACGCCTGCCGTGTCCAGGTTTGACGTCCCGTCTTTGTGTGGACTAGGTGACTGATCCCGGATCGTGTAAATGACCAGCGGCAGATCTTCGGTCTGCGCTGCGACTTCGGGATACACCTTATCCCCACAGATCGCGCCGACGTCGCTGCTGTCTTTTAATAGTTTGTATATCGCTTTTCCGGTTTCCATCAGCTGCGTTTAACGTATCCCTCGAATTGTTTGCGATGCAGCGCAGCGAATGCAGACCGCATCGGCGAAATCGCAGCGCGTACACCTTTCGCAAAGAAATCTTTGTTTCTCTGATGATTCGTCGGTTCAGCTTTTCCCCCCTGAAATCCGCTGAATCCCGGTCCGAGTTTCGGACGTAATCCCATTTCCACGATTGGCGCGAAGAAACCGTCAGTCCGAATCAGTGATCCTTCGGCTGGCGCGCGACGTTCGCGCGCGACTACGCCGGACCGCGGTCCGATCAGCATGTTCATCTTGTTGACTGCGTTCGCGAATACTTGGATCGAGCGACGCAGCGTCCCCGTCTCGATGTCATAGGACGGACCTCGTTTGCCTTTGTTCAGGCGCTGCGAACGTCGGATCCGTACCGTCGTCGGGTGTTCGTGGATTTTGCCCCTGATGGCATCGCGCCCGATGTTTGCGACCTGTCGATGTATCTGCTGAACCTCTTTGAAATTCCGCGTCCCGTACAGCTTGATCCGATTGAACTTTCGTTCGAGATCTTCCAGACCTTCGATCTTACCTAATGATTCAGACATCGTGAGTCCCGCGCCGTTTGCAGTAAATAGTGAAACCGTCACGGCGTCCGACCTCGATCACGCCTAGGATATCGTGTTCGACGCCTTCGAATAGAATCGTGTCGGCTTCGTTGAACGTGTATCCGCTCGCGTCGCCTGTCGGGTTCGGGTGTCTGATGACGAAACTGACTGTCCGTTCAGGATATATCTGTCCCGCCTTGACAGATTCCGAGGCGCTGCCTGGTTGAATCACTTCGGCGAACATCTGCTGGTCGATCGTCGCGGTCTCGATAGGTTGTCCGTAATCGTCGACGCCCATAGTCCGACGACGGATATCGATCACGCGATCCATGCGTCCCGGGTCCTTCATGGTTGATACGTGATTCGTTCGCCTGATAACAACGCGTCCACGCCGAGTTTCATACTGGTCGCGATTGTCCCTGTGATTTCTGCGTGTCTGTGATCATACAGATGACCGCAGATTAATTTGATCGCTTGCATGATTGCGCCAGGGATACCGTCGTCGGGATGTCCTGCCGTGAACGTGATCCGGATCGGGTTCAGCGCGTATTCGTACGGCGTCGGATAATCGCTGAACGCTACGCGCGCAACTTTCGATTTTAAGTCCAGGTGATAGTCGGCAGACGGCAACGTCGACAGCGTCCCGGCGTTGTCCGTTTCGTATTCGATTTTTTCGACTGCCGTCACAGGTCCGACCGGAAAATATGCGGACTCGAATCGTGTCAAGTATCCGTAAGCTGTGTTCGATCCGAGAAACACGTTCGCGAAGTTCTCGACGTAATTGATCGCCGCTGCGCGAATGCCCTCGATCAGATTGTCTTCCAGCGAATGCGTCACCCGAAGATGACGTTTCAAATCGGCGACGGTGATAATGTCGTTCGCATCCGTTCGAGTCTGTCGGACTACTTGCATGTCGTGTAAAATAGAAAGGGGCGACATATCGTCGCCCCTTTCTGAATAGTCTATCCGAACGCTGTGATCACGCGCCGTTATCCCATCGCGCGTGAATTGCGCCCGGCGTCATCAGGTCGCAGTCATAGTGCCGATGAATGCTGACCCGGATCTGGTTTTCCAGATCGAGGGCGTACGGATTGATCACCACGTCGACGCCCCCAAAAAGTCCAAGTACCGAACCTTTCGCCCAATCGCCGACCAGAATCGTCTTGTTATTTGCGCCGGTTGCGGCGTTCGCCATATTGCCCGCGATATAGTACGGATATCCGAGGACGGTCATGTTCTCGCGATTCATCAGCGCGCTGACGCCTGTGACGTTGACTTCACCTGACAGGGCGCCGTGACCCGATGCATTCGCGACGACGCGAATGTCAGATCCGTTCACGCCATTAGCGAAACATGACGCTTCCATCGCTGACAGCAGATTTTCGTTTACTGCATCCTCGACAACTGTCGAAGGTCCTGACGCAGCAACATCGACGACCAGCGCCGCGATCACTTTACTGAAAAAGTCATTGTCGATATGCGCAGCGACCGCGGTCCCTAGATCGCGAGTAATCAACGCCTCGATTCCCTGTCCGCCCTGCAGCAACAACTGTTCGGTTATCGTTGTAAACGCAGTCGCCCGACGCGGCGATAAGGTCGTCGCGCCCAATGTCTGCAACGATGTCGCAGCGGCGACGCCTTCACCTTTGTCGGCGATCGTCGTCCCCGAAATGCGCGGGATCTTCGTCGTCCCTGTCAATCCAGTCAAGACCGTCGTTCCGAGTTGTTCGGCGACAGTTTGCGCGCGCAGCGCCTCGATAGCTGGCGCGATGTTCGTCGGGATCATGTTCCCGCCGCCGCCAGTGCCGGACGTTGCCAGTTCCCCGGAGTCGCCAACCGCGCGATGTTCAACCGCGCGCAGGAACTTCTGAGGGATGGACAGCTGTCCCCGGAACTGAATCCCGGACGCTGACGCTTCGCGCGTCGCCTCTTCGGTCATTTCCGCTTCGGCGCCTGTCAAGGGCTTATTTCGGTACACCTGCTGCAGACCGCGGATCAGACTGAAATTCTGACCGATGTTCTGCAGTTCCCGTTCTTCGCTGCGACTGGCACTGTGACCGCCCGCCAGGATCGCCGACTGCGCTAGCTTTTCATCTTCGCGCTTCACCTTTATCTGACGGTCACACTTTGCGACCTCATCGGCGAGGCGTTCCAATTCGCGGACATCGACGTCCGTCATGTCGCGATTTTCTGACAGCGCGACGTCTTTGATTTTCTGACGCTGCTGCATATAGTCTTCGCGGACAGACAACAGGTCTTTGATTGTGAGTTCGAGATTCATTTGTTTCGTCTCTTCGGGTTGTTTTCTCTTTTCTTCGTCCTGGCGACCGTATTTCTTTCGCGCCGATACCGTACTCGTTGGATAAGCGGGATACGTCGTCGGACTGACGTCCAATATCGAACCAACGCGCTTAATTCTGCGCGCGCCGTTTGTGTCTCTTTCTTCGTCCTGAATTGTAAACGCGAATGAACTCTGACTGATGTCCCCCCTTTTGATCATTGCGTACAGATCGCGGGACAGCTGCGTATCGACCAGCTGCGCGCGATAGTGTAAACCGTGATCATCGGTCGACAGTTCGAGCGTCCCGTTCGTCGTCCGCGCCATCGGCGCGCCGTCGTGGTTCAGCAATAGCCGAACGTCGTCGTCCAGACGACCGTCGAAGGCGTTCGGGTCGATGATTTCGCGAAAGGGTCCGATATCTGTTTCCTGATTAAAGACCGCCGCATATCCTTCGATGACCATTTCATCACCCGACGCGCGTACTTCGTGCGTTCGGATCTCGATATCCTGACCGTATTTCTTGCGCGCCTCTTTTGCGCTGCGTTCGTTCTCTTCATTCATTGGATTCGGTTTCTGTGTTTGCTCCCGCGATTGCGTCGCTGTATTGACCGACGCGAGTTAAATCGAACTGGTTGACCTGGATCAGGTGAACGTCACCCGATGCTGTCGGATTCAGCATTTCCTGTTCGCGTATCTCGTTGATCGACATCACGCCCGACTGCAGCATCGTTTGATAGTACGCGGCGCGCGTAGCGCTGTCGCCGCGATGCAGATCCGACAGTCTGAAACGAAAATTCATTTCGTCCTGTTCGAACGTCGTCAAAAGTTTTTTATCTAATTCCTGTTCGATCCGTCGCGCCCACGGCGTCAGCGTATGTCGAACGAATTGCAGGGACTGCTGTTCGACATTGTTATACGTCGTCTGTGATTCGAGTCCGACCAGCGCAGGCGATACGCCAAACATTCGACAGATTTCCTGCGCCTGGAATTGACGCGTCTCGATAAATTGCGCTTCGTCCGGCGCGATCCCGATCCGCGCATATTTAAAGCCGAACGGCAGCAGCTTTGTTCCCGCGGTCGACATCGAGTTCGACCAGGACTTTTGAATGATTTCCATCTGTTCGGATCGCAGCGGCGTATCTGATGACAGGACGCCTGTCATCTGTCCCCCGTTTCCGAAATATTGCGCGCCGTAATCCTGCGCCGCCTTCGCGAGTCCGATATTTTCACGATGCAGCGAAATCGGTGACATCCGATAAAGGTTGCAGATTTCGAGCATATCGTCGGGTGATACGGTCTGATCGTCGTTGATCCTATAGACGTACGCCCCGTTCAGTTCCTTTCGTTCGACGCTGTCATTCGGGACGACTTGCATCAGCTGAACCTGACCGCTGCCGTCGCGCTGGATATACGCGTATCCGACGCCGCGAAGTACAGCGTTCGCGATGATCGATTCCCAAAATTCGAAAGGCGTCGTCAGCGAATTCGGTTGACGACTGGTCACGTACTGCGCGGGATGGATTCGAACGGTCTCGCGACTGCGACCGGACGTCCGAATCAGATCCAGGTTCAGCTGCGCCATCGTGGACGCAATTTTCGCAGCGCAGGCGTAGACAGTCGAAATCGATAAAGCCGACGCAGGCGTCACGTTGGCGCCCGCTTTGGTCTGCGTGAATAGGTTCAGCGCAGATAATACGCTGGCGTGATTGTCAAGACCGATCCGCGCGCGCTTTTCGCTGCGCCGGAATAGTATGTCGCGCGTCCTTGTAATAAGATTCGCCATCGCTGCAAGTAATAAACGCGGGACGACGTTTCGCCCCGCGTTCGCTTAACCTTAACAATGCCACGTCTAACCGTCACAAGTTGACAATTTCCAGCAGCGGATCGGTATCCTGCGCACGATGTAACAAGATTCCGAGCGCCATCACCGAAGCGACGACGCCGTCAACCTTGTTCGATTCTGACAGTTTCTTTTTTGTAATCTTGACATTATCCGCCTCATCACGCGACAGCTGGACGCAGCCGATCTGCCATCGGATAACGTCGTGTCCCCCGTGAATAATTCGTCCCTGACAGGTCAGTCGTTCGAATTCCTTCGTCGGGAACGACATCGACGCGTAACCCTGTCCGAATGGTTCGCAATCGATACCGTCCAGGAACGGAACGACCAGGTGACTGATCCATCGGTCGAACGCCAGCGCCTGCACATTGTAGCGATTCGCCTCGCGTTGTATGTATTCGCGGACCGCGATCATGTCTGTGACGTTGCCTTCGGTGATTGTCACGTATCCAAGTCGTTCGAAGGTGTAATAATCCACGCCGCCGGATTGCGTCCTGCTGCGCGCCTTGTCTTCGGGTACGAAGTGATGACAACGTAAATACATTACGTCCCGCCTTTCGTCATGCCACATGAACGCGACCGCGGTCAGATCCTTCGTCGACGATAGATCGAGTCCCATATAACAAGGCAACGAGGACAGGACCGCTTCGTCCAGCTGTTCGGCGCCCCTCATGAACTCTTCGTCCGTCAGCCATCGCGACTCGCTAGCGGTCCAAATGTTCAGGTGTAATCGAAGGAACGTATTCACCTGTCGCGGATTCGCTTTACAGCGCGCGACTTCCTGTTCAAAATACTCACGTTTGCAGATTGAACCGAAACCTGGATTCGCCTTCGCCCATGTCGCCGGATCAGTCCAATCGTCATCGCGGTCGGCTGCGTACAGGACAGGAAGGAAAGTCGGGTCCTGGACTTCGCCGTCGCGGACTTTGCGCGCGTATTCGTGAACCTCGAAACAGATAGAGTTCACATCATGTCCTGCTGTCGTGATTGCCATGAATAAAGGCTGATCACGCGCGCCGACGCTACTTCGCAAGACATCGAATAACTCGCGATTCGGCGCCGTGTGCAGTTCGTCATATATAACCGCGTGTGCATTGAATCCGTGTTTCGTGTTCGCTTCGGCGCTGACCGCCTTATACCAATTCGAACCGTATTTAATTCCGTACTGACGCAGCGCCAGTCGACCGGACAAATCCCTATTCTGACGGATCATCCCCTGCGCAACTTCGAACACGATTCGCGCCTGATTGCGGTCCCCCGCTGCGCTGATTATTTCGGCGCCAGGTTCGCCGTCTGCGCATAAGAGATAAAGCGCCAGCGCCGCGCAAAGGGTCGATTTGCCATTTTTTCTCGGGACCTCGATATATGCGAATCGATACTGACGCGTCCCGTCCTCGTTGACCGTACCGAACAACGGTCGAATGATGTCGTCTTTTTGCCATTGTTCCAAGATGAACGGCTGTCCGCCTTTCCCGCCCTTGACGTGACTGCAGTACGTTTCAATCCATCGGACCGCGCGATCTGCCTTGTCTGTGTCAAATGGCATCAGTAAATAATTCGAGTTGATTCGATTCGATCTTTCGCCATTTCGCGACCCTGAAACTGCAGGGATCGGTCCCCCACGGCATCACTTGACGGCATTCGTAAATCGTCACTTCGTACAGTTCGCCGTTATACTGGCGCCGGACAACTTCGACGACGTCCATCAGATCGCGCCCCTGGCGATGTCGTGGATGATGATCGCCGCGCCGCTGTCGCCGTTCATCTCGACGATCTCATTTCTGCGAATGATCATCAGTTCGTACGGGTCGGCGTTCGTGACCTCTTCGTCCCCGCAGCGAAGGATGTAATATCCGCGATAGGTCAGCGAATGTCTGTGAATGCTGAATCCGTCGTCATAGTCGCGAAAGATCCCGTCACTGCGCGACCAGACGTCCGCGATCATCCGGATCGTCGCGATCTGTTTCGGATCGATAGCGCGTTCCGTCCATCGCTTCGACTCGACGTGACAGACGAAACCGCGCGCGTAATTGACGATAAAGTGATCGACGTCCATGATGTACCGTCCGCGCGTGTGAATGTTCAACTGTCGCGAGACCGGACAGAATTTTTCAGGATTGCGCAGTCCCATCAGCTGAAATCTGAATTCATGACGTCCCCTTCGCTGACGCCGATCGCGGCGATGTATGCGCGCTTTTTGTCGCGCAGTTTCTGCAACTGGTCATATTCAGGACGGACCTTAATGTAATTCTGTCCTTTGTCACCTGTGACGGGATAGGTCATCCCTTCGCGGTCGACGATGTCCTGCAGCGTCTTTTCTTCGTCAATGATTTTCGACAGGGTGAAAATTAGCTGTCGTGAATTTTCGTCAAGGGATCGAGTCCGACCGACGTCGGTCAGGATTATTTCGTATGTGTTCGGCATTGTTTCGGATTTAGGTATTCGTCGAGGTTTTAACAATTACAGCGGACCGACGATATCGATATATCGTCAAAAACCGCTTATCGAGTGAATCACGCAATTCGTCGACAGTATGTCTTCGCGTGTCGGGGAATTTTTGAAACTCGTCTGCGTCGCAAAATCCTG
>Ga0070749_10001970_pt1 | contig 13902 bp, 19 predicted proteins | sample VirMetDEL_Nov_18_FD_75180 | JGI IMG/M metagenome (GOLD analysis project Ga0070749, IMG submission 75180) | Aqueous microbial communities from the Delaware River and Bay under freshwater to marine salinity gradient to study organic matter... | ecosystem: Environmental > Aquatic > Marine >...
AGACCTATATGATTGGGCTAAAAATGCATTGAAGGATCTTGTCGCTAAAAAGATGCAGGACGGTCAATCACAAGTAGGTGATGACGGTGAGTATATAGAAGAAGAAGAAACATCTGACGATAGCAGCGACTAAATAATGAAACTAGAAGATGTATTACAAGAATTAGCAGAAGATTCCAAAGTAAAGGGATCTCTTGGTAAGTGGTTTAAAGAGAAATGGGTTGACATTAGTCGTAAGGATAAGTCTGGTAAACATCCTCCTTGTGGCGCATCAGCTGATAGTAAATCACGTAAGGGTGGTCAAAGAGCTTATCCCAAGTGTAGAAAAGCAGCTGTGGCTGCTAAAATGTCTAAGAAGGAAAAGAAGAACGCTGTGTCAAGAAAACGTAAACACTATGGTGATAAGGGTAGACCTAAGAAAAAAGCCATAATGCAGAAATAGAGATATAATATGAAACTAACTAACTTACTTGAAGGTGATGATGAAGGTTCAATGGCAAGAAGTGAACTTAAAAGAACAGCTAAAATAGCGTCAATGTTATTGAATAAGATTGAAAATAATGATGAACTTCCTGCATGGACACAATCAAAGATCACAAAAGCTTTAGATTATTTACAATCAGTTTTTAACTATATGGATGGAGATAAGGAATAATGAAATTATCTAATATATTACAGGAACAGAAGATAATAGAAGCAATTGATTATCATATTGATAATAATATTTTATTATCTGAGAATATTTTTAGAATGTATAGTGATAACTATTTCGCCTTATATAACGAAGCAAGAAGGTTATATGAAGAAGGTAAGTTAGATAATATTGATGAGATGGATGTTGAGTTATTAGAGACAACAGATATTGGTCAATTTGGTGAATTTGAAGGTGAAAAAGTACCTCTTGATTGTCCAGTAATGGTTGAGGCTGAATATCAGGGTAAGAAGGTTCAGTTAGGTAAGCCTAAGAGAGGTGGAAGTAAGAAGTTTTATGTTTATGTAAAGAACCCTAAAACAGGAAATGTAAAAAAAGTAAGTTTTGGAGCTAAGAGTGGTGGAGCTTCATTATCTGTAAAGCTGAAAGATCCAAAGGCAAAGGCGGCTTTCGCCTCAAGACATAATTGTGAACAAGCAAAGGATAAAACGAAAGCTTCATATTGGGCGTGTAGGCTCCCCCGCTACGCCAAATCATTAGGTTTATCTGGTGGAGGTAAGTGGTGGTAGATAAACCATATACACAGAAAAGAATTAATAATACATTGATAAGAGAATTTGCGTCAGATGTAGATATTGATGATTTGGTATGGCATAGAGATAAGAAGGATAGGTATATCACAGTAAAAGAGTCTGGAAACTGGAAGCTTCAAATGGATGATGAAATACCTATTGATTTAGTTGAAGGTGAAGTTTATTTTATACCTAAAAATCATTACCATAGAGTTATAAAGGGTGATACAACATTAGTTGTTGAGATTGATGAAGTTTGTGGTTGCAAAAGTTGCAACTGTGATAAAATGAAAATATAAAAAGTGGGTATGAATGTCTCAAACACAAAAAAATATTGATTTTTTGGACGATATTATAAATAATCATCCAGTATTAAAGTTTCCACAAGAAAGAAGTGCATTTGATTATATTGGTAGAGAAAAAAAATATTTAAAACCATCAACAAAAATGATATCATTGTGTACTCAGGTTCAACAAGTTTTTTATAATGAATTAATAAGAGGTTTTTCTGAGATTAACAATAGAAAAATAAACTATATGGAGATAGGTCTTTATTACGGAGCATCATTAGTTTCTGTTTTAGCTAATAATTTTGATTGTTTAAATAAGGTTGTAACAAATGATATATTAGAAAAAGATAGTTCTTTACATTGGAGACATAACACAGTTGAAAATTTTATGAATGAATTTTTTAAAGGGTTAAATAAAACAACTGGTAAAGAATATAGTTTTACAAATAATGATAATATATATAAACTTAGTGAAGATTTGGATTTAACGCTTATTGTTGGTGATTGTTGGAAAATAAAAAATCAAATTTTTGATGAGTGGGGTGAGGAAAAAGTTGATATATACTATTATGATGGAGATCATTCACAAAAATCACAAAGAGATGCTATTATAGAGTATTCTGATTGTTATGCTGACGAATTTATATATTTGGCTGATGATTTTGATTCCAAGGATGAAAAAGGAAATTATCAAGTTCAGTTAGGTACAAAAGAGGGCATAGAATGGCTTATTGAAAATGGTTATGAATTGCTGTATGAAACAAACACAATGAATAAGAGCAAGGAAAGAAACTCACTTGATGGTTGGGGTGGAGGTATTTATATATCTTATTTAAAAAGAAAATGATGGAGACAAAATAATGAATTTATCAAGTTTATTTAAAGCTTGCGATAATAATAATCAATGTAGGTCAAGTATGCAAAAAGAACCTAACAAAAAGGATGCGGTTTTTAAATTAAAAGATATGTTAGATGTTGAAGAAGATACTACTTCTAATACAACTACAACGCAATCTAATAATGTAAAAAACAAAAAAAATATTGGTTCTAAGAACAAATCTAGTTTTAATAAAGGTAAATCATTTGTTAAAAAGATAGCGTCTGCTGTGAGTGAAAATGATGTAGAAGAAGTAGCTCCTCCTGGCGCTAATTATGAACGTATGGTAAAACATTTGAAGGATAAGTTTGGTGATGACTCACCTGTTCCATATCAGATTGCTTGGACAAAGTATAAGAATAGAGGTAAGAAATAAGTAAGAAAGGGTTTCTCCTATGTATAAGACAATTAAAAACAAAGATGGAGAAAACGAAGTGCCAGAAATAAGTGATGACATGCACTTAGCTATTCCCCTTAGAAATATTATAGCTATGATAGCATTTACAGCTGTTGCAACAATGAGTTATTTCGGTATAATGGAAAGAATAAATGTTTTAGAGCATGAAATGGAAATGAAAACAATGGAGATATCCCAAAATTCTGAGTTTAGAGTAAAATGGCCAAGAGGCGAATTGGGTTCCCTTCCAGCAGATGCAAGACAAGATATGTGGATTGAAGGATTGCAAAGAAATGTTGATGAGCTTAGACTTATGCAGAACAAGATACATGAACTAACAATACAAGTTGGCACAATAGAAAGAGTTGTTGAGATAAAATCTGAATAGAGAAATATTATGAATAGTCGAGAAGATATAAAAAAAATACTAAAAGAGGAAGCTTTAAGGATTATACAAGAGGGAAGATACAAAGGTATAGAAGAGCTTGTATTTGATATATATGAATTTCAAAAAAGAGGTAATGAAAAAAGATCTGAAGAAATTTATGGTATTTTGTTTCCTAGATTAGCTGCTGTTGGTTTTGAAAGAAGACAACTTATGCAGATGAAAGCTGAATTAAGGACCATAGATAACGAAAAAGAAGTTATAAAATTTATCGCTAAGTGGAAATTGCATGGTGATGAACTAGAAGAACAATTTATTCATGTTTATAAAATAATTTTATCAATACCTTTTACGACAACTAAAAACAAAGATGAAAAAATAAAAGAATTAAAATATTTTATGGCTTCAAATGGTATTAAGAATTTAGGTTATAAAGAATTACCAATTTCTCTCATTTCTGTAGCTGGAAGTTTAGGTGAAGCTATGAACTTTAAAGTATTGATTAAGGTAAAAACAAAATATAGTAAATCTGATTTAGAAAATATATTTCAACCAAAATATAAGTTAGAAAAGGTAAAAGAGTTTAAGGATGGCTAAAAAAGGTATTAAAATAATAAGTGATTTAGTTAAAGAAGCTCCAAATATAGCTAGACAACGCTCAAATATGGAATTATATGAAGCTATTAGAGATAATAACTTAGTAGCTATATCATACAGAAAATTAGAAACAAATAGAATAGTACGAAGAATAATTGAACCTTATGAATTTAAAGAAGAAGAAACAGGTTTATATTTATATGCATATGATAGAACGGGTAGGAAAAGAAGTACTAAGTCATTTTTAGTTAACAATATATTGTCTGCTGTAAAACAGGAAAGAACTTTTACCCCTAGGGTATTTTAATGGATAAACAACAAACAGAAGAATATATAAAGTGTCGTAAAGATCCATCATATTTTATGAAACAATATGGTAGGATTAGACACCCTATAAGGGGTATTATACCATTTGAACTATGGGAATTTCAAGAAGATACTTTACAAGAGTTTCTTAAGAACTCTTATAATATAGTTCTTAAGGGTAGACAGCTGGGTATATCTACATTAGTGGCTGGATATGCGGCCTGGTTGTCAAACTTTTTTAAGAATAAAGAAATATATATTCTTGCCACAAAAAGAGACACAGCTCAAAACATGGTAGATAAAGTAAGAGTTTTCTTGGAAGGCATACCAGAGTGGATGAGAGCAGATTTTGTAACAGATAATAAACAAAGTTTAGAACTTGATAATGGTTCAAAGATAAAGGCATCAGCATCCACACCAGATGCGGCTCGTTCAGAGGCATTAAGTTTATTAATTGTTGATGAGGCCGCATTTATAAATAAAATGGATAGTATATGGGTAGCAGCTCAACCTACACTAGCTACTGGTGGTGATTGTATAGCATTATCTTCACCAAATGGAGTTGGTAACTGGTTTCACAAAATATATAATGAAGCCGAAGCTGGTATTACAGAAAAAATAGGTAATAAAATAGTAGGATTTAATCCAATCAAATTACACTGGTCAGTTCATCCAGATCACGATGATGAATGGGCAAGAGAGACGCGTAAGAAGATTGGAGATCAAGCTTTTGCACAAGAACACGATTGTGATTTTGTACAATCGGGTAATAATGTTATATCACTCAAGGCACTAGAGTGGTATTTAAATCACCCTACAGAAGAAGAAACAGCCGATGATGGTTTTAGACCATTTGTAAGAGAACCCCAAGAGAAGACATGGGTTGATAAGGGATTGTGGGTGTGGAAGTATCCCGATTATTCAAAGAAGTATCTTATATCAGCGGACGTAGCTCGTGGAGATGGAGAAGATTATTCAGCATTTCATGTTATAGATATTGAGAATTATGAGCAAGTTGCTGAATATAAGGGTAAGGTAGCTACGGATGTTTATGCACACTTATTACATAACACAGCCGTTCAGTATAACAATGCATATATCATTGTTGAAAATGCCTCAATGGGTCATCATGTCGTAATGAAGATAGTTGAGATGGAATATAAGAACATATATTGGACGATTAAAGATTTAGCGAAGTTACACGAGAGTAATGCAAGGGATCAATTATTTTATGATCCATATAATCCACCTAAAAATGCTGTCCCTGGATTTACGATGTCATCAAGAACCCGACCTGCAGCTATTGCACGTTTAGAGGAAGATTTGAGACAGCATGAGTTTATCTTACACTCACAAAGAACGTTGAGTGAATTAGATACTTTCATATTTCATAATGGCAAGCCACAAGCTTTAGATGGTTATAATGATGACTTGGTAATGTCATTAGCGATAGGGATGTATGTAAGGAGTACAACAATAAGATTCACTAATGCTGATAATGATTTGACGGAACATTTGATGTCAAATTTATCTTTTAATCCAGTTCCTTATGAGTTTGGAATAAGTAGTAGTAATAGTAATCAAAACAATACTTATACAATGCAAATGCAAAATGGTCAAGTTGAGGATTTAAAATGGTTATTGTAGTTGTATGAGTATATTTATAACTATAAGCTGTTTTATTAAATTAATGGGGTTTATTACATGGAAAACAATAACTTGGGTGATTGGCAACAATATCAAAAATATGTATTAAATGAATTACAAAGACATAATGCATTATTAGAGAAAATGAATGATAAAATTTCTCATGTTGATGCTGAAATAGTTGGCTTAAAGGTTAAGTCTGGCTTATGGGGTATGTTGGGAGCGGCGATTCCTATTGCTATAGCAATGTCTTTAAAGATATTTAACTTAGGGTAAGAAGAGGTAATATATGGCTAGTAAGTTTGACACACTAAAGAAGATATTGACTGGTGGTTCCGCACAATATAAGGTTCCAACAGAACGTCCATCCATGAGAACCCAGAAAAATGTTTTTGATTCTTTCCAAAAAGCAGCTTCTTCTATATATCAACAGGGTCTTGGTGGAGGTATAGAAAGGGCCGAACGATATAGAGATTATGATGAGATGGATTTATATCCAGAAGTTGCGAGAGCTTTAGATATATATGCTGATGATTCTATGGTTTATGGTGTTGAGGGAAATGTTTTAGATATTTTTTCTGAAGATAATAAAATAAGAGAAGAATTGGAAGAGTTGTATTATGAAAGATTAGATCTTGATTTTCATTTATGGACATGGATTAGAAACATGGTTAAGTATGGAGATCATTTTAATCTTTTAGATTTAGTTGAGGATGAGGGTGTATTAGGCACAATAGCGTTACCTGTGAATGAGATAGTTAGAGAAGAAGGATTTAATAATGATCCAAACTCTTTGAGATTCAATTGGGTTGGACAGGGTAACACATCTTTTCAAAATTATCAAGTATCGCACTTAAGAATATTGGGTGATGATAGATTTCTTCCATATGGTAGAAGTGTTTTAGATTCTGGTCGTAAAGTATACAAACAACTTATAATGGCAGAAGATGCCATGTTGATTTATCGTATTACTAGAGCACCCGAACGCAGAGTTTTTTATATTGATGTAGGTAATATCCCGCCAGCACAAGTAGATACATATCTAATGCAAGCAAGAGATAAACTAAAAAGAACACCTATGGTAAATCAAAAGAGTGGCAATCAAGATATGAGATTTAATCCAGAGTCCATATTAGAAGATTTCTTTATTCCTGTTCGTGGAGATAGAGGTAGTAAGATTGAAACACTTCCCGGTGGTGAAAATGCTGCAGCTATTGAGGATATTCAGTATCTACAAAATAAGTTGTTTATTTCTCTTGGTGTTCCTAAGTCATATCTTACAGCTGAGCAAGATTTAGCTGGTAAGGGTACATTAGCACAGGAAGATATTAAATTTGCTCGTACAATACAAAGAATACAAAAGATAGTTGTGAGTGAATTAGCTAAGATAGGTCTTATTCATTTATATCTTAGAGGTTATGAAGAAGCAGATATATATAATTTTGATTTGAAGTTAGCTAATCCATCATCCGTTACAGAGATGATGAATCTTGATTTAATTGATAAGAGGTTTAGTATTGCTTCATCTATGGCTGAATCACCTCTTATATCTAAACATTTTATTCAAAAAGAGGTTTTACAACTTTCAAAAGAGGAAATAAGTGTTATTAAACAAGAAAGAACAGAAGAGGCAGCTGCAGATTTTCAAATAGAACAAATAAAAATGGGAGCTGAAGATCAGTCACAAAATATTGATCAACAACCTACTCAACAACCTCAAGATATAGAAAATAATAGTGATGATGAAGAAGATTCTGGTGAAGTAGAGGAATATAAATTTAAGGCTTTTAAGAATACAGTTCCATATGATCCTTTAGGTACAGATGAGTTAGAAGGCTATCCAAAGTTTGATAGATTTGAAAGAAATTTTGAAAATTCTATTAATACTAAAGACGGTTTTATAAAAAACAATAAAACAATAAAGAAAAGAACGGATATTTTTAATAAAACAATCACTGAGATTATGAAATTCGATCGCGAAGCTAATAAAATATTTGAAAATATCAAAAAAGATAAAAAAGAAAACAAGCTATCTGATACAGCAAAGTTGTATTTTATGGTGAAAGATTAAACTTTTAATTTTTTATTTTATATTTATATAAGAGTAAAACTATATAATTGGGGTTAAATTTATGAAACATAATAAGTATAAGAATATTGGAGTTATATTTGAATCTTTAATTCATTATGCTGTTAAGCTTATATCTGAGGGTAAAACCAGTAAGGCTTCAAAAATAATGAGTATAATTAAGAAGAATTTTATTAATAAAACACCAATATCTGAATGTTATAGTATATATTCTCAACTTCTATATTCGGAAGCTATTAACTATTATCATGCTAGTAAGTTTTATAATAGATTGATTAAAGAGCATAATAAATTAAATCACGATATTATTAATAGAAAAATATCTATAATGTTTGAAGAATTAAAGGAAGATTTTAATATAAAAGAAATAATGGATAATAAGATTCCCAATTATAAGTTATTTTCTAGTTTTAGAATAGCTTCTGGTCAAGAAAATCAATATATGTCATCAAAAAATTCAATGATGGTTGAAACAGTTATTTTAGAACATTTGGTTAATAATAGTGAGTTAAAGAAATTAAGTGAAAATAATATTCAAATTATTTCTTACCCCAAAGAACAGCAAGAAATAGATAAATTAGCTTTAGCTATTGCTTTTAAAAATTTTGAAAAAGAAGTTTCTAATAAGTTAACAAAAGAACAAAAAGAATGTTTCATAAAATATTATTCCTTGCCAACAAATGAGTTCAAGTCATGGTTAAAAAACGAAGTTAATAATATTTTAAACGATATATCTGATAAATGCTTAACTATGGAAAATGAAAAAGTAAAAACAAAGTTAGAGTTGTATTTTGAACGTTTAAATAAAATAAATCAAAACCTGGAATTGAGTTCAGAAAATATAACCGATATAATGCTAGGTTTTGAATTAAAAGAAAATTTAAGATTAATATAGGAGCAATTCAATGCACAGCGGCCAATTTTCAGAAGAGAACGTTAGACCTTTAGCTACATTATTAGAGTTACATAAAACACATGCAAGTAAAATATCAAATTCGAGTGATTATAGAAATGACACCTTCAAACCATCTGGCGGAGCTTGGAATGATTACGGTATGGATAAAGGTGGCAATAACGCCCGACTTTCATCTTATAGTGACACTACCGCAAATTCTTTAGAAGATGAAAAAAATAATTTAATGCGAAAGTGGGGAAACGTCGCTGGCACCGGCGCCGTATCGACCGACTCGGGAGTCACCAGAGAATTCAGAGGGAACGATTTATTACCATCGGGGGGAGTATGGGTTGACCACACCAACGTAGCAAGACCTTTTAATAGTGATGATGAAAACACCAATACCCATAATAATAAATATGTTTCTTCTGATGTCAGATATCTCATAGGTTTCTTAGAATCAGAAGCGGGCGAGAAAACCGACGATCCAGTAGTAATTAATGCTCCAGGAACATTTCGAGTGGCTACTACTGAAGCTATAGATGCCAAGGTTGAAGAAAAATCAGTAATTTTTAAAAATTCAACTCAATATAAACAAGCTAGAATTAACGAAATAGGTCAAAACACAAGTTGGGAAAATTATACCTCTGGCATAATGTCCGACCTTGAAGCAGATGGCACAACGAAAATATTTCCTTAATATACGTAATAATTAATATGAATAAAAAAAACGAGATATCGGTAGCGGGGGCAGTTGCGGGATATAACGCCCCTCTATCTGGCGCACCCATAAAGAAAACAATGACAAAACCTTTTGACAAGAAAAACAACCCGAAGAGAACAAAGATGAAAAAAAGAAAGAGAAAGGTTCCTTATGATATAATAGATGAGCAATCACATGAGGTTGTAAGGGATACTATTTTTAAAATAATTTTAGAAGGTAAGAGTGAAGATAAAATAGGTTATATAATGTCATTATTTGATGGTATTAATAAACAAATAGGTGTTAGTATGGGTTACTCTAAGACATTCATTGTTGATGGAGTTAAAATGGGTGAGCTTGACAAAGCTAAAAAGTTAAGTTTTCGCAGGGCCAAAACAGAATTAAGGCATGTAAAGAGATTAATAGATGATTTAGATATGTTAATGAATCAGGTATATGATATAAGTACTCGCGGTGATGAAGATAGCTCAAAGGAAGAAGTGGCACCAGCAGTAGCGGCATTAGGTCGTGCAGCTTTAGGTGTTGCAACTGCTACTGGTACAGCAGCTGGAGCATCAGCTGGTGAAACAATGGCTAATAGAGCCGCTGATAAGATAGGATTATAGGGAAAGAATATGACAGAAATTATTAGTAATCAGAACGATCCAAATTTATTACATAACTTTCTTCTTTTTGAGTATGAAGATGTAAAACCATCTAAATCTAGTGATGGTATTGTAAGAATGAAGGGTATTATTCAAGCTGCAGGTAAGCCAAATGCAAATAATAGAATATATCCAAGAGAAATTTTAGAACGAGAAGATAGAAGATATCAGGAGATGATTAGGGATAGAAGAGCCATGGGCGAGTTAGATCATCCAGATAGCCCTGTTGTTCAGTTAGAAAATGTTTCTCACTTAGTTACAGAAACAAAATGGGAGGGACAGGATCTCGTTGGTGAAATAGAAGTTCTAGATACACCTAAAGGCCAGATACTTGGCAAGTTAGTAGAAAGAAATGTTAAGTTGGGTATTTCTTCTAGAGGTCTTGGTAGTGTACGAAGAAACAATCAAGGTTATGATATGGTAGAAGAAGATTTTAATCTGGTTTGTTATGATATGGTGAGTAATCCTTCTACAAGTAATGCCTATATGCATTTACAAGAGAGTGTAGCTTACAAGGCACTAATAAAACAAAATAGGATGATTAATATAGAGAAAATACTAGATGAAATATTAGGACTATAATATGAAACTAATAGATATTTTGAATGAAGCAGGTTGGACCGGTCCATATACAAATTTTCATGGCCGTGCACCTGCTTTATTTGGTGCTTATAATATTGGTTATAGACCAACACCCGGTAACAATGTTGATGATAAATTAACAAAAACAATGGACACCGACAGAGAAGCTCACTTAATAGATAGAACTATTGATATGTTATATGATAAGTATCCTCAAATCATAAAAGATAAGAAAGTAAAAAGACATCTTATCAATATGTTAGTTGGTAAAATAACCTCTGGTGAAAAAATGGATAGTATTGATATAGACAAACTTATCAAAAAACTTTGGAAAGATAAAAAGATAAAGGTGAACTAAAATGGCATTAACACCAAGTAGTGTAACAAGACATATAGATCCTAGTGGTAACGAAATAAAAGCTCTTCTTGATGACGATGGCACATACGTTCAGGCTATTGCCTTAGTAGATGAAGATGGTGATCAAATATCTACTCAACATACTATTGGTAATGGTAATGCATTGGATGTAAACATCAGGAGTTTGAATGGTCAAGCTAGTGATTCATTTGGTCGTATGAGAGTATCACAGTTATTTCCCATATTTGAAACAACTAGTAGATATGATATAGATAATTCTATATGGACAACATCTGTTACTGGAACTGGTGCAATTAGTCATAGCACAGCTAATGCTACTATACAACTAACAACAACAGACACTACTATAAATAATGCATCTCGTTTGACTTCATTAAAAAACTTTCGTTATCAGCCCGGCAAAAGTCAGTTGATAATGCAAACATTATCTGTTGTAAATCCAGATGATGCAAACTGTGTAAAGAGGTGGGGTTATTTTGATGATGATAATGGTATATTTTGGAGTGTGAGTGGTGGCCAGTTTGGTGTTGCTATAAGAGACAATGGTACAGATGTGTTTGTTCCACAAACATCTTTTAATAGAGATAAGTTAGACGGAACAGGTGATTTAGGTTTACAAACTGATTTAACAAAATCACAAATTTTTTACATATCGTTTCAATTCTTGGGTGTAGGTATAGTTGAGATGGGAGTATACTGTAGGGATGGTAGAATAATTCCTGCCCACGTATTTCAAAATGCAAATGCAAATACTTATTCTTATATGCAGACAGCTTTGTTACCTATTAGGTATGAGGTAGAAAATACAGGTGTTCCCTCGTTAGCTGGTGGTATAAGTGTTTTATGTGCTACAGTTAATTCTGAATCTGGTGGTGAACCACTATATACGATTGTAAATAGTGCCTCTAATTCATCTTTTATAACTACGACTAGCGCCGCAGAAATACCTATATTATCTATACAAGCTAAAGATTTAATAAATGGAATAAAAAACAAAACAGAAATTGTTCCTTTGAGTTTTTCTTTGGCGTGTGATACAAAGGCTGCTATTGTTAGAATAAGAAGAAATTGTAATCTAACTGGTGCAACTTTTGGTTTTGATTTGGGAACACAGAGTGCCGTTGAGTATGATACGGCGGCTACTGCTCTCGGCGCTGTGGGTGGTAGTTTCTCAAATCAACTAATAGATACTTTTGTTATTAACGCTGGTCAAAGTGAAACTATTGATTTATCTAATATATTTTCTGCTAATAAACAATCAATAGGGTATAATAATGCGGGTTTTCAAGAAACCCTTTCGGTAACAATACAAAGAGTTGATACTACTAATACATCTGTGTTAGCTTCCCTTACATGGGCTGAGATTAGATAATGGGTTTGTTGTTAATATGGGATGATATTCATCGTCATATTGGTTATCCTAGTGGTGGTGTTAGATCTAGACGTGCAAGAGAACAACTAAATCAACATATAGAAGATAATTGGTTTAGTGAGAATTGGATGATAAAAGTTGGTAATGAAATATTAGAAAAGAAAATACAAACAAAACATAAGGTTTTAGTCCAACAAAACAAAATGTCTGTCAAAAAAGTATTAGATGATATTAAAATAGATGTAAATTTTATTAAATAATATAAAAATAAAAGGAACCATTAATGGCTGTAAGTAATTTAACCACCATATTTTCTAACTTTGATACTACAGATACAACAACAATCACACAAATAGGAGGTGGTCAGGGTGCAACAGTTGACCCAGACATCTATCTACAGGGTGATCAAGGTATATCTAGACGTATTGATAGTGGTACTCTCGGATGGGTTGTTTCATCATCAGATGCAACGAACAGGGATCTTAGTGGAGCAGGAGTTCATTTAAAAGTGTGGGTGGGGTCAGTTACGTGGGGTCTTGTAACATTTATTGATGTTGTTGTTAGAAGCAGCGATGGACTTGAAGATTATCATAGAATACCAACTTCTTCATATCCCGTTACAAGAGGTGGATTTATTCCTGTGTGGGTTGATGTATCTAGAACGCCCGATGGCGGAGGAACATCAACTAACGCTACATTAAACACAATAAACAATATTGGGTTATATGCTTCTGTCGGTAACATTTCTTCAAACTTGAAAAATATCAATTTAGATGCTGCCACTTACGGAACTGCTGGTTATGCGATGACCGGAACAACAAATATAGCAGAAGTTAACACAGCTGAAGAAAACACTTCTACTGGTTTGAAGGGTGTTTTGACATCAGTTGAAGGTGTTTATTTTTGTTTTAGTAGATTGATTGTTGGAGCTTCTGATGCAGCTGCTAGCACTCCTGTTGCAACAACATACTCTGACACTGGTATAAGTATAGTTTTTCCAGATCAAACAACAGTTTCTAGCACATATATGGGTAAAACCATTTCATTAGGTAACGCTAGCACTACTTATACATTAGTTTCTGGAACTATTCAATCTTCAAATATTTCTAGCGCAACAAACAGACCTGACTTTATTGTTACAGGTACTAATGGCTCATTAACATTAACAGATTGTAATATTTTAGGTATGAGATTGATAGATTTTACATCTGCATGCACAATAAATGGTGGAGTTATTGATTCTGTGGAGATAACACAAGGATCATCAGATATAGGGGGTACAGAAATAAGAACTAGATCTGCCTCACAAGTTGCTGTAATAGACGATCCTACTTTTGGAACAACAACAGGTCTAAACAATGTTGACTTTAAACAGGTTGGATCAGGTCACGCTATAGAAATAACAACTCCTGGTTCTTATACGTTTACAAATATAACTTTTGCAGATTATGGCGAAACGGTTGGATCTAACCTAACTACAGATACCGGAGCTAA
>Ga0070749_10001971_pt1 | contig 13900 bp, 29 predicted proteins | sample VirMetDEL_Nov_18_FD_75180 | JGI IMG/M metagenome (GOLD analysis project Ga0070749, IMG submission 75180) | Aqueous microbial communities from the Delaware River and Bay under freshwater to marine salinity gradient to study organic matter... | ecosystem: Environmental > Aquatic > Marine >...
TGGCGACCGCCGTGGGCTGGCGACCGCTAGGGGCTGCGGACCGCCGGGGCTGCGGATCGCCGGGGCTGCGGACCTCCGTGGGCTGGCGACCTCCGTGGGCTGGCGACCGCCGGGGGCTGGCGACCGCTAGGGGCTGCGGATCGCCGGGGCTGGCGACCGCCGTGGGCTGGCGACCGCTAGGGGCTGCGGACCGCCGGGGCTGCGGACCGCCGCCGCCGTCCTATTCCTCAACAATCCCCAACGCTTGCCACTGTTCTGTTAGCCAAGCCGCCGTTTGCTCCGTGTCCCATGTCCCAGTGTGCAGCGCCGGAATTATTAAATCGTACCCCTCAAGTTCAGGGGTGTAAGGGTATCCGTACCCGTTGTCGTATCCCGTTCCACACCCGTGCTCATCCGCTGCGTGTTGATAGAACACAAAGCCCAATTGCCGCAGGAAAGCAGGGTGGGCACACGTAAAAGCGAGGGTTGCAACGTCAATTTCACCGCCGAAATTCTTCACTGGAACCACTGCAACCGCCGTGTGCCCCTTTTCACGTGGCCGCGAACTTGTCGAGAGGATCACGTCTAGTTTCACCGCGTACCCGCCAAGCTCAAGTGATGCTATCAACGCGGCAACCGCCGCGCCGCGCCGGGTTAATTCATCCGCAGATACGACCCCTGAAACCGTACAGCAAAAGCCGATGGTCAGCGCCCGTCCGCACTCGCTAACTGCCATCGTCTGTTCAGGCATCACCCAATGTTCCGGCTCGCCGGTGAGGTAGGCGGCAACGTCAATTTCCCCGCCATCGTCAACCCGACGAATGGACGGAACGACGGCAAGACTCCCTATGTCGTTCTCAAGTGAGGCCAACGTCGTGTTTATCTTTGCACACCCGTCCTGCCATCCATGCGACGCCAGCCCGCAGGCGTCGGCCAAGGTCGCGTTTCCATTCCATTCGCTCGCGTCGCGCCCTTTGCCGCCGGTGTCGGCGGAAAAGTTTGCGAACGCGGCAAGCCCGTCGAATGTCTGCCGATGGTGATTCACGGTGTCACCTCCCGCACGATCCGCTGCGCTGCTTCATTCGTCGAACCCTTAAGAATTGCGAACTGCGCGACCTCGCAGAATTCCTGCCCGGGTGATTGCCTGAGACTAGCAGCGCCGAGCGTAATCGCACGTGTGGAACATTGGACGTCCGGGGCCTCCGTCTCGAGCTGTGACCGGACCTTGTGACAATACGAGACCCATTCGCCGGGTGTCGGCAGGTACTTTGCCGCTAGCTGATGTTCCAGCGCCTCGTCGTACGACATTTCCGCGAATCCGAACCGCTCACGAAACGCGCCGTCCTGCCGTTGCCGCGTCGGGAAGGCTCGCGTCGGACCAAGCCCGACAGTATTGCCAGCTCCACCAAAAGCGAACTTCGGGTGTCGCTGAATCATCCCGAGAACAGGAACGGTCAACGTGTCATTGGCTAGCGCATTATTGAGCGCAGTCAGGACACCGGGATTCCCGTTGTCCGTTTCATCAAGGAACAAGAATCCGCCGTTCCTGTAGGCTTCGACAAGGGGAGTGGTCACAAGGTTGCCGTTTGCGTCGCCGTAGCCTGTCACGCGACTATCAAGCGACATGGGGTGGAGGGTCAGCTCGTAGTAATCAAGCGACATGGCCGCTGCGATTTGCTTGAACAGGTAGGACTTGCCGCTTCCGGGTGCGCCGTGGAGATAGAGACCTTTCCCGTCCGCCGTCGCTGCGAGCTGATACGACAGGAACCTGTCGAAGTCCTTGTGAGTGGTCCCGACGTCTACAGGTTCCGGATTCAGCCGCTCAACCACTGTCCGCCGTGGGCCGACTTCTGCCCGCACGATTGCGACCACATCATCCCGCGTGAGTCCGTCTCCCTTTCCTGCCGCCGCCGCCGTAACGATCGCTTCTACCATCGCGCCGATATCCGGCGTTTTCGTGTCTTCTGTTTTCGTTTCTGCCATGTCCTGCCCCCGTTCCCGTTCCCTGCCCTTGCACGTCTTATGGTAGTACCCTTTCCCGGCGTATTGGCCGGTCCTCGCGTGGGTTATCTCCTCGCCGGGTTCGATCATCTCGCCACATTTGCAGCATTCCGTTTTATACTTTGCCCTCATTTCGTGAACCTCAAGAATGCGTGTGCCAGACCTGCGCACGCGGCAATCGCTGCCGCGATAATTGCGGCGGCGGTGTCTATCAGTGTTCTTCGCATATTGCTCTCCCTTGGGGCGGTCCTGCCGCCCGTTGGGGAACGTATACACCCTCGCGGCAGTGTCAAGTCACTCTCGCAACAAAATCGCGGTCGGGGATTCATCAATATAGGGCGGCTGCGGACCGCCGGGGGCTGGCGACCGCCGGGGCTGCGGACCGCCGGGGCCGCCGCCGCGCCGGGCCCGGTCGAGCGGACGCCGCCGCCGCCGCGCCGGGCCCGGTCGAGCGGACGCCGCCGCCGCCGCGCCGGGCCCGGTCTAGCGGTCGAGCCGCTGCGCCGCGCCGGGCCCGGTCGAGCCGCCGCCGCCGACCGGCGGGCCGGGCCTAGAGGGGCCACCCCCCCTCCGAGAGATCACGGGCCGGGCCTATAAATCAAGGTTTACCCCTTAAACCCGCGACACGATTTTTCCAAAAAGACGACACAATTTCATCGGGTCAAACGGCTGTTAGATTTGTTTTTTTGGGGGGTTATTTTTTTGGTTTTTTAGTGATGGCATCACGGACGCGGGTGAGGGCGGCTTTGAGCCAGAATCGGATATACATGGGTATATTTTAGTCGATAAGCTGCCCGATGAGAACATCGGTAGGGCAATCGGGGCTTGTGGTAACAAACAGGCCGCGTTTTTCGGCTTCGGTTTCGAGTTCGAGCCAGAAGGCGGCATCTTTACAGGCTTCACAGCATTGTGTTGTAGAGCAGGGCAATCCGGGGTCGCACGGGGGTTCGTGGTATTGGCAGGCGTCACAGACCTCTACATTCGAGTGTGCGAATGGGGTGTAGTATTTACCACTGGGGGTGAGGGTCATGATGGTGCCGAGATACACGAGTTTTGATCGCGTATCGGCTTCGAGGGGTGCGAGTTCGAGTTCGGATTCGACAGCTTGCCAGTTGATGTTCATTTGTTTGTTATAGGCTGTCCTTTATACCAGAACAACTTTCGGTACACGTCATTGCAGGTTTTTGGCCCGATTGGGTTTATATCTTTGCGTAGGAAGAAAGCGTTGACACCTTGTGAGGTACAGTAGACGAGATCATATCCGAGCGAGTCGTTGAGTAGTTGGAGCGACTTGAGTGAGGCATTGAACCGCACGTCGCCTCGCCATCTGTAGGAGTCATCTAGGGGCATGACATATTCGGTATCTTTGTCATAGGCACCGTTGTATTCCATGACGATGATTCTGGGTTTATAGGCGGCGAGTGCTTTACGGACATGGTAGTCATTGCCGTCGATGTCGATAGAGAGCAGGTCGAAATCGCTTGGTATTTTTTGTTGGTCGAATAGCTCAACTACATTGGTACTGGTAACAGTTGCGACGGTAGACACGAGTTGATCGTGCCGCACATCGTTCTTCAGGAGATCGAACCAGAACACCCGCCATCCTTTGTCGAGGAGGTTGTGGGTATTGTTTTCTTTACTGGTCCCGGTGCCTATTTCGACGGCGATTTTGTTTGTGACGCCTACGGTATTGATGAGGTATTCGATGATACCGTCTTCACCGAACTGGCTGGTAACTCGTCGTTCGTACTCGCGCATGGATGGTTCACTCACCACATTGACGGATACACAGGAAGTCGAGTGCGCGGGAGTATTCGGCCCACGCCTTGAGTGAGGCTCGTGCGTCTTTGATTTCGTCGTCATCGAGTCGGTGCAGGTTTTCGCTGAGCACGAATGAGTTTTCGACGAGAGAGGACAGGTAGCCTTCGTTCTTTTCGTTGACGGTACGTTCGAGTGGCGAGAACGAGTTCATGAGTCCGTCTTGATCGCGTCCGATGGCGAGAATATCGAGGCTGCACTGTCGGTCTTTGGTGACGATGTAGGTGATTACGGCTTCTTGTCTGTCGGGGTTTTGGGAGGGCGCGACTTCGGGGTTTCCTCGCGTGAACCACGAGGATGAGACGACGCCGAACGCGGTAGGTTCGCGTAGTGCGGCCCAGTTAGCGAAACATTCGAGTGCGGCATCACGGTCATTGCGGTCGCTCAAGGGCGGCGGGGTGAATTGCGCGACGCGATTCTTGTTGATGTACGCGAGCAGGGTCAGGGGAACGTCATCGAGTTTCTTGTAGCACGAATCGAGCAGGATTTCATCGACATCGGCTTTTACTTTTTCGGCTATCATGTTGCGTACCTCGTGATTTTATTTGATTCCGGGTAAGACAGGACGCTTTCGTCGAGCAGAACGCCCATAAGATTGTCGGGAACACTGGCGTAGCGGCTAAGGGAATGAACCAGTTTGTGTAGTTCACTTGCGCTGTAGTGTTCGCTGGCGATTACACATTCCTCGCCGTGTAGTTTTTCTTTCTCCAGATCGAACACGAGCACGAAGAAGTGTTTGAACGGCGGGTCATATCCAGCGCGCACTTCGTGAGCTGGGTCGATAGGCTTGAGGATATGAACGCTCATCGTCCGCACGGCACTGCGGTTTCCCGCAGTTTCTTCTCGTCTTTCTCGGCGTGTTTCTTGAGCACGTCGATAAAGGCATTGGTCACGGTCTGAATACTCGCAAACGGCATCGACACCGCACCGAGTGTTTCGACGGCGGCCATCATGCACTCCATGACAGTTTCAATGTCTAGGTTCACGGCGACCTCGGTCAGCGTGGACTTAGATCCGTCGTTATTGATCGCGGCAATGAGCAGCCCGGTGATTTCTTTGTTATCCATTTTTCTTTCCTCCGCGTCTATTGAGTTCGTCGGTAGTGAGAACTGTATGCAGTCCGCTGCTGTATCGTTGTATTTGATACCAAGCGTAATCGGCGTCTATCTCAACCTTACGCATGACTCGTCCATTGTAAACAGCGGCGGCTGAACTTAATTCACGAGTATGGCTGTAGTCGTATTCAGGTGGTGCTGAAGTTAGATAAACGACTTTTTGTTTGGGCATGGCCTACCCCCTTATTTGTCTGGTTGTCTGACTTTGTTGAGTACGTCCTCGGCCTCTAGGCTCCACTTGTAAGCTACCCACGGTGAGAGCAGTTCTATGGTTTCGCTTTTCGCGTCTATGTCGGAGAGCACCACGCCATCGGCGTTTAGCATACGCACCGACCGAATGTCAATATACACGGCATCGTCACGCACGGTAATCCAGCAATCGACTTCCATCTCGGCGTGATCGGTGAACGCGCACCAGCCGAACTCGTACTTACAACTCGAAGTCATCGGGGTCAGCCAAATCGGTACATTCGACAAGCTCGTCGGGCGATTTGTCGGCGTGTGCCTGTAGGGCGGTCAGGAATTGCTTAGCCACCCACGAAACCTGATCTTGCGGTATGCCTACCGCGTCGAGTTCGGTAAGTGCGGCCATCAGTCCGCGTATCGCGTTCTGCGCCGTGTGCGGCACGGCAACTTCGGTGATGATTACGTCATCGCCCTCTAGGGCAATCACGCACACGCCTGTCACGGATTGTTTGCTCATTGGTTAGTCCATTGCCTTTAGGCACTCAAGAAGCACCTGATTGCTGTAGTCTGTCGTTTCGCTGGTCTGCATACGCTCGGTGTGGTATCGCGGCTTTTTATAAGCCTCCATCACGAGAGTCCTGTAGATGCTCTTGAATGGCTCCTCGTTTTGTTCGACGAGAGAAATCATGTTCGTCAGCGGCACACCTGTCTGCCGCGCCCCCATGATTGTCTGCGCCAACTCCGAGAGTGTCTGACACGACTCAGTAGTCAACTGCGCGTCAGCCCCGCTTGCCGCTAGAAACATTGCTAGTGTCATAGCCACTACTCTCATCGAGAGTCCTCCTTGTCCTTTGGCTGAAGTGTTTGCTCGACGCTTTTCCACTTAGCGTCCTGCTCAACACCGGAGTATTGATCGTAGAGCGAGTCGAGCAGGCAATGCCCAACGCCGATAGACGCCTCGTGAACGCTCGGTGGCGCGGGGACGAACCCAGCGTCGCCCAGTCCTTGCCAAAGGGATTTGGTGACTTCCTCTACCTTAGAGCCCTTTGGGTGCATGGCGACAAGCACTCGTGGCGAGTCATCGTGGTCGTCAACATTGGTAAGTGTGATCGTAACTGAAATCATGTGTTCATCTCCTCAAGCACTAGCTAAGTACAATCGCAGCTTGGTCAAGACACCGGCCAGAAATAATTGACCTGCGGCTGTTCGGTCCAATCGAACTTGGCGTAGTGTTCGCTGTTCTTAGCGAGCAGGGCCGCTCGATGTGTTGCATGAATCCTGGAACCCATCCAGCGCGGCAGCTCGTAGTCCTCTGGCACGTCCGCATAGGCCATTGTGTTCTTGTAGCCCCGGCGTTCCCACTCGCCAATCATTGCGTTCATGTAAGCCTTGAGCGCATCCTTGTACCCGCGCCACATCTTAGTGGCTGGATGATTCACCCAGCCACCGCTGTCCCGGTCGAGTGCTTTCAGGATTTGAAACGCCTCGACACGTTGCTTACCGAGTCGCCGGTAGTCGAGCACCTTGGCACAATCGTCGAAATCTTCGTAGGGGAGAAACGTCTGCATCATATACTCCGTTTGTTTTGCATGGGCGCGGGGTGAGAATCGCTCAGAACAGAAAGCGACGCCGCGTACGCAATAGATTCAAACGTCACGGCACCCGCGCCCATGCAAACTCTAGTCCAGCAAATCTTCCTCAGTCAGCACAACTATGTCGCCTACAATCGTCTGTTGGCAAAGCACGGTGGCGAAATCGTTTTGCTCGAAACCGTGTAACAAGCCGGACTCATTGACGACGACCTGTATACCCTCACCGGCTGCAACCGGGGCAAACTCAATATGCCCGCCAACTGTTTTTTGACAGAAGGTGAGCATATCACCATGCTGATCGAGCGCATCATTTCTTGCGACGTGGTAATGGCTGCCGTCCGTTTTCACTACAGTAATCATGTCTGGTTCCTCCTACCAGTTACGCAAGACTTACGCAACGCCTCAGTGGAGTTGATGCTTGCGAGCTATCGGATTCTTTGCAACGACGCCATCATCCTCAATGCCTTCCGCCGTTCGGCTGAGCACTTCCGCCGCACAATCCGCCGCAGATTTGTTGGCATCGGTCGGAATTGGCCGACAGCCCTCGTCCTCCAGTGCGTGACATAGATCCTCAGTGACGCTCTGCACGTCGTTGGTCGTGTGCAGTTGCCCGAAGACCGTTGCCGGTGACTGGCCGGATTCGACATCAACGACGACCAAACCTACGAGGTACTTAGACATTGTTCAGACTCCCTTGACTCGCACAGGGCGCGCACCACGGCGCACGACGCGAGTCACTTTTGCCAGCTCGTTCTTGCTGAGTCCAGCAACAACCGCCGACGGAATTTCGGTGCCCTTGAGCAGTTTGAGAACACGCTCGGGGCCGACGAGATCAATCCAGTTCTTTTTTGCTGCCTTGACGCTAGGCACCGCGCCTACCGTCACTTCCCAGAGATCGCCGTACAGAGTCTCGGCGGTGTCAATGTCGTCAGACACTACCTCACGGGCGGTAGACTTGAGTCCGTCCAACTCGCGCTTCACGTCGGCGTGCAGGCGGTGAGACTCACCGAGTGCGTCCGCAAGACGCGCCTTGTCGGACTTGTTGAGCGGATTCGTTACCGCCTTCGGGATCTTGACTGACTTGGAAACTTTCTTAGCTGTCCTGTTCATGATTTTCTCTCCGTTCTCCGTCACAACAAGAAAGTAACACAACGCTCTCATCTGTCAACGAATACGCACGAATTCGGGCGAAAAAAAACCCGCCGAGGGGGCGGGCTTTTTACAGTTGTATTAGGAGCCAGAGCATCTTGGCGTAATCCGCCAGTTTTTTTACCAGGATTTTCACCGCAATGCGTCACCAAGTCGGGCTTTGAACTCATCTGCTGTCATGAACTCCACGGTTTCCTGTAGATCGCCCTTAGCGGCTAATTCGCGGTATAGATCGTCATAGCTACCCCCGTGAAACTCAGGGCGGCAAGGCGCGGTAGCGGCCACTAGCTGACCGCTACCTTTCGAGTCAAAACACAGTACGTGCTGCGTCTGGTCATTCACTTTCAGGGTTATCCGGTAGAACATCGTTCTCATCCTGTTCCCGTACCTGCTTGATGATTTCCTCGACCATCTGAAACAGATACTCTCGCCCGCTATCTTGACAGCCGTTGCCGACGCCGTTGAGCCCCACTTGCGCGACTAATGCGCCGTAGAGATCAAGTGCAACCTCGTTAGCCATTGCGCCTTGCTTGTACCCACTGATGACGTGAAACCCGCGTTCGTCCATAATAAACGTGATGGCACAGCTTGCGTTAATGGATTCGTCCTTCATCGTCGTCTCTCCTTCGCCCGGTGTTTGTACTTGAGCCGCTTGTCGATTCGTCGCCCTATAATCACCGCCACGGGTCCGCTAGTTATGATTGCCAAGCAAATAACCAAATAGTCGGTGAGCCGGGTGGTGAGTAGTAATGCTAGCGCGTCCAATTCATCCTCTGTTTTCCGTGGAATAAACGGGGGCGGCAAGCCGGATTACTTGCCGCCCCCGTTGTCACGGCAGCGGGGGGCGCTAACCGTGACAGACTTTGCTCATGACCTCGGCCAGACTGGTGTCCGAGTTCCAATGAGCGTCAACCTCAAGCCCGAGTTCAGGCATGGCGGGGACTGGGCTGACAGACTGCAACTCCTTGATATTGACGTAGCCCAACTCAGGGAAGCCCAGATCGCAAAGGCCGAAGGCTGTACCCGTCTCGGCGTCGTACTCGGTGATGTACCAAGTGCCGATTCCGTAGGGGTTGAATACCTTCAGCGGAACTTTCACATCTTTCGCCTCGATTTCCTCGTTGGCGTACAGATGGGGGAGTTGTTCGAGTGTTTCTTTGGGTATGTTGAACATCTTTTGTTGCTCCGTTGTTTCGCTCACAGAACAAACATAAAGCAACTCAAGGGCGATTCAAGCAAAAACTTTCATTTTTTTTCATGCCTAATATCGAGTACATAGCGAACGCGGAGTCTCGTAACTCAACAATCAAATTGCCATCGCTGTCACCGCAAGGCCATTGGCTCGGTGTGCAAGGATCAGTCGAAAGCCCAACAGCAGCTCGCAAGGCGACAATCGGGTCGGCTGCGGTTAGCTCACCGTCATTGTCTGCATCCCCGCATAGCGGCAACTGAATGTCCCTACAGCTAGACTGTTGAGCATCAATCGGCGTCTCTGGCGTTGCTATGGGGTCCGCGTTTGGGTCTGCAATATCAGTCAAGGTCACAGACACGCTAGGTATCACAGTGCCAGACGACAGGTAGTTGCAGCGCACGATTTCCGTACCCACATCAATATTGACACCCGTTGCCGAAATAGCCCCCATGTTAATGTTGTTCCCGTCTTCGGATGTCGCGTTCAGCCCGAAGCCCGAGTTGTAGACACAAGACCCCTCGACCCAGCCCTGCGGCGGCCCTGCGTCTGGATACGAGAGGTTGCTGGTCAGCGAAATAGCGGCCACAAGGCCGGGCGCAAAAGTAGACGAGAACGCGACGGTACATTCACGCGAACTAACGAATCCGTCGGTCGTTGTAGTGACGTTCCGTGCGGTAGTGCTCGTTGTCTGCGTAGTGGTCGTGCTGCTCACTACAGGCCGAGTAGGCACGGTCGTCGTGGGCGTCGTTGGAGGCGCGCCGCCGTTTGAGTCGCTATCCGAATCACTGTCTGAATCTGAGTCCGAATCGCCGTCTGAATCTGAGCCCGAATCACTGTCTGAATCTGAGTCCGAATCGCCGTTGTGACTAGCCGCTGGAATGGAATTGTCGTCCCGTGGATCAGGCACAGACGCCACGCCTTGCCCCGTAGTTGCGGCGATAAACACCAATAAAAACAGTACCTTAATGAGTTTCATCTCTTAGCTCCGTTTGACTTACCGTGATTTACGCAATTTCCGCGTGTTATAATCAAGAATGTGAAGAAAGTTGACCCCATTATAGACTACGAGATACTACGTGCCTATGACGCGATCTGCTTCCCTGACGACTACCGCATCAAGCCAACCGCACATGAGACTTGGTGGATTGACAGCAACAAGGGATATTGCGGGTTATCCCCTTCATCTCAATACCGAGACTCTGTTTATCTTTGCCGCGCCGGTGTCCTGCCGACTGAGCGCGGTAAAGGACTACAGCGTCACTATATTCACGTCCGTTGTTCTCATGCCCGTGTACGTGGATATAAATACGTACTGACTGATTGCACGCCAGATAACATTGCCTCGTGCAACAATCTTATTCGCTCTGGCTTCTTACTGTACAACCCCAGCCGTCCGTGGGCCTTGTCGCGTAGTCTTTACTGGTACAAATCACTTTAGACAAGACTCGACTTGATGTGTATGCCGCCGTCGAGTTCGCGCAGGTGCCTCACTAAAGACGAGCCGTCTTCTCTGCGTAGGTCAGCAATCAGGCGTCCGTACTTGCCTCGTGCAAGCTCACGTTCGCCGTCCGTGGCTAGCCATAGCGGAAAGCCATCGCCTATCCATTCCTCTACGGCGATCTTGGCTTTAAGCCCCTTCTCTTTTTCCTCGCCCCGGACTTCCCAGATATTGAGGTCCGCAAGACGTATTCTGTCCGTTACTGTGGGTAGTCCAAACGCCTTTCCGGCCAGTATGATTTGACAGTCAAAAGTATCGCCGTCAATCACGCGCATGACTCGGCATGGTAAATACCACGGTGCTGTATGTAGCATTGTGATCTCCTCAAGAGTTTAATTTTCTTTTTACGGGTTCCTTGCTGCCCAAGACGAGCGACAAGCACTCGTCTTTTTCAGACCAGCACAGAATCGCGCCCTTTTGTCCATCGGACTCATCCAGTGCCGCTTGTTCGGACTCGTCGTTGATGATCGAGACGTGAACCAACATCATGCTTAGCAGGGAATAGACAATGCCGTACAGCCCAGACCGGATTTCTGGCGTAGCGTCGCTGAAGAACGCCACGCAACGCCCACATACCGTTGTGCCGATGAGCCAGCCGTCACGCTCCCCCATATCGGTGTATCCACTGGCGCAGCGTTCATCCCTATCATGACAAATCGCGCAACAGGCATCGTCGGGTTTGACACTGGACGCTAGCTTAAAGTTTCTTGCGTTTAGCATGGTATTTCACGTCACCTTGGCAAACATAGAACTGGGCGTAATACGGCCCCTCAAGTTTATGAATAGCCCCGCAATCATCACACTTGATGGTTTCGGCCATCGTCGTCAGTTCACGCCGCCATGATCTTTTTCGACGCAGGAAATCATGAGGGAGGCAACCGCCGCTTTCATGAACGCGCACGTCATGCGCGAGTCGGTCGTATTGTCCGGTTCTTGGGTCCGTTCGAGCAGGTCCGCGATGCTCGGGCATACCCTTATCAGTAAGCTAAGCGTCTCGGTGGAATTGAATTCGAGACAGTCGCCAATCTGGCCCAAGTATTCGTGGAACTGCACGACCAGCAAGCGCATACTTTCTTCGACGCGAGGCGTTACCTTCATGCCATCTAAGATAGTTGGGTTTTCTTCTAAGAGCGCTCTGAGCTGTATCGCTTCTTTGCTATTTTTCATGTTCCGCTAGCCTCACTATTTTAGCTACGTCTGAGCCTGTTATTTCAGGGCGGTCTGAGTATCGGCTGATGCTGCACGATCCTTCATGTCGCTTGACGCTTTTACGTATTCGTCGCAAGCACTCATGCCTTATATGTCCGGGCACGAGACGTTCTACCGCGCCGTGTACATCTAAGCCAGATACATTTGGATGATTAGCTGACACCGGGCGTCCTTTTTCATCTCTCGCATATGCACCCTTGACCAAGTGGCCGTCTATGTAGTCGGCTACGTCAGTTAATGCACGGCGAATGTCCGCCGAGGTGTACAAGTAGCATACAGGCATCTTGGGTCAAGATTTTCCGACGTGATTGTGCGTAACGCGAAATGAAAAAACTAACTCATATATGTTAATATCCGTCATATGGCAGACCGTCCTGACAAATGGTGCAAGCAGTCGTTGATTGATTGGGGCGTTGATACAACGCACGAGATCGGGAGGTTCCCGCAAAGCCGCGAGGTTCCGGCAACCACGGCGCGGAAATTATTTGGCACGTTTTCACGATACATAGATCAGGTCAAAGTTGCCTACGCGATCAAATACGGCGCACTGCCTGAGATTGAACTTGTTGGCGGTAGCGCGGTAATCGAAGAACCCGAAGCACCTAGCCTACAAGTTGACGAGAAGCCGCCAACGGATCTGCGTGACGACGTTGTTGTGGTCTTGCCTGACACGCACTTCCCTTACCATGACCCCGAGGCCGTAGAAGTTGCCATGAGAATCGTCGAGCACTACCGGCCCGGACGAGTTGTTCACTTAGGCGACCTCCTGGATTGTGGGCCGTTTTCATCTCACGGCGGAAACACTATCGACGAGGTACGTAGCTACGATTTCGTCGAAATGGAAATCAAGCCAGCCCGCGAAATGATTAAACGCGGCTTGAAGGCGTGTGGGCACTGGGTGCAATCCGACGGCAATCACGAATACCGCGTGCAACGCTCGTGCATCAAGCACGGCATACCCGGCGTAGAGCTGTACAATGCCACTCAACCAGAAAAACTGCTGTTTGACGGTATACCGGACGCGAGATTCACACACATTCCGTACATTAAGTCCGTCAAGGATTCGTCGCATGGTTACTGGATAACTCCTAACTTGCTAGCGGTGCATGGGTGGAGTTTTTCCCAGAACGCTGCCGCAACGCACCTGCGATACGCCAAATCGGTATCGGTAGTTTACGGTCATTGTCATCGGGTTGACCTTGCAATGGAGCGCTGTCCAATGACCGGGCGCATTATACAGGCTTTCTGCCCCGGTACGTTGTCGCTATTACAACCAATCTACTTCACTGACGGTAGACCTACATCGTGGGTGCAGGGCGTATCGGTAATTTTCATCTCTGAGAACAACCCGGAGGATTGGACGCAGTATCAAATACAGATACATGATGGACGTGCGATCTTACCTGACGGCACGGCAATCACAGCGTCCTGATAATGTCGGTAGCGTCCTCTAGGGACTCCGCAATGAATGTTGAGAGTACACGTACCCAAGCAGAGTGTGCCCACGGACCTTCATTGTCGATGACCGTTACGATTGGGATATTGCGGCACTTGGCATAGCCCAACTCGACAAGGCTACCCAAAGAGGCCGAGTTAGCCCAACGGGTGTTGAGAAGGAGCACGTCGGCACGGTCAATATCGTAGAGATCGCGTGCGATTACCGACTTGTCATCGCTGAAAAGATTGTCGTATCCGTCCATGAGGCGGTCGCCGTCAGCGTGCATTGAAATCTTCCCTCTCAATGGATCTATGCACTCGAAGTCGGTGTATTCCAGTAGTAGTGCCGCGTGATTACGCCAAGCTGTTGCTTGCGAGACAGTCAGCCCGTTTATCGGACCAGCAAGATAAACCCTACGCATATTTTCCCCTATATCTTTTTAACAGTCTGCATCCATCGGTCATCTGGGCACGGTGCAACGCGGTAGGCGTAGTGAAAATTACGACTCTTGTCGTAGTCACAACACCACGTTTCTACATCTTCGTCCATGACAGGCTCGTGCTCGAAGAAGAATACGCGCCCGTGCTTGTCAATCGCTAGGAACTTGGCCCATGCCGGTTTCCACACTTTCACCGTCATGTATTCGCGTGAATCGCCCATTGCGAAATCAACCGGCTAGGTAATATGCGATTGCAAGACCCGCAACCATCGACAACGTAAACA
>Ga0070749_10001973_pt1 | contig 13887 bp, 10 predicted proteins | sample VirMetDEL_Nov_18_FD_75180 | JGI IMG/M metagenome (GOLD analysis project Ga0070749, IMG submission 75180) | Aqueous microbial communities from the Delaware River and Bay under freshwater to marine salinity gradient to study organic matter... | ecosystem: Environmental > Aquatic > Marine >...
AAACCTAAAAAATATGCAATGGGTGGTAGAACTCAAGACCACATGATGAAGCGAGCTCTTGTTGGAGAATATGGCCCAGAAGAAGTAAGATTTGTTCCAGGTTCAGGTTTCTTAGTAAAACCACTTACAACAGGTGGTAGGGGTAATAACACCATAGTTCAAAATTTATCTGTTAATGTTACTGGTATACCAGTAGATAATGCTTCTGCTAGAAAAGCAGCAATTCAAATCAAAAAAGCATTACAAAGATTAGATAGAGAAGGTAACGCTGGTGGAGGTATAAGGAACGTATAATGCATCAAATACATTTAGGAAGAATTAGTTTTACATCTCCAGGAACACTACAACTTAGTGCAGGACCTGATGGAAAAAGTTTGTCTATCAGTGGTAAATTTGGTGGTGTTGAACATACTATTGACCATATAAAATACTTAAGAGATGAGCTTCAATCAATGTCAACTATGGATGAACATGTCCCTTTTATTTACGATGGTGATACTACATTAAATGGATATGTTAAAGTAGTTAGTTCTAGTGTGGATATACAAAAATATTTACAAGGTGGAATTAGCTATGATATTAATTTAGAATACATAGGTAAAGTAGGTGATGTACAATTTGAATCAAGACTTACTGGAGCTTTATTAGAAAACGATTTTATAACTACAGCAACAAATCAACAATTTCATGCTGCACCAGGAAATAACTTTGCTTTTATACATAATTCATTACCTGGAAGAGCATTAAGAGTTGCTAGAGATTTAACAAGTAGTACAGCATCTGATACAACAAATTTATATATAAATCAATCAAGTATATTGAGAAATAATAACTCTATATATAATTTGGATATTAGTGATTACTACAAAGGATGTTGTCAAATAAGAATGGGAGAACATATGGAAAAATCTTCTCCAGGATCTTCTGATACAGTAGTTCAAAGTATCAAATGTGGTAAATACGCTGGAGACTGGTCTGTAGGAGATACATTAGTTCTTGATAATGGAATTATAAAAATGGTTTTAGGAACAAGTACTGCTACTTCCAGTTTTAATACTTTTATATGGGATGTAAATCAATATGCTACAGAACAAGAATGGGTATTTTCCGAAGGAGACCCAGCCTCAGCCTCTGACCAACATGGTGAATTATTCTTAGGTTGGCACAGAGTACAAATACTCGTTAATAGACCAGAATTAGTTGTAGTTAGATGTACTACTTATAAAGATAGTGATACAAGAGGTAAAAGACTTGTGGTAGACTTTTCATTAAGAAGAGGAGCGCATCACATAGGCGTAATAACAAATTACTACACTGCTGGTACAAAAATAAATATTGCTTTAGAGTCAGCTCCATCAACTGCTCCAGATGTAACAAATATATTAAATGGTTTTATTAAAGATGGTTCTTCTTCTCCAGAAGATGGAAATTATTGGATTCTAGGTGGGTTAAAATCTTTAGATTCAGATACATCTATAACAGACAGAGGCATGTTGAGAAACAATGCTAATGGTTCTGTTTTTGGTTTTATGGTTGGATATGAATTAATTGACCCAAATACAAATGCTGCTTTATCTCACAATACTGCTAGCAATGTATACAAACAATATGTTGACAATATAAATGAATTTCAAAAAATGGTAAAAGCATAATGCCTATTACAGAAAAATTAATGTCACAAGGTCAAGTAATAGTAACTTTAGATTTATCTTTGGTGCCAAATTATATTTTGAATTCTATACAGCCATGGGACCAAATTGTAATAACAGACTCAGAAATGGAAGCAGCAGAGTGGATAGATAGTGTAATGTTACCTTCATCAGAATATGTAGGTGTAATACAGTCTTTATCTATTGAGCCAGAAACAGCAGAAATTGAAGGAGTTGGTATATCTGTTTACCTTGGAGATTCTGACAATAAAGGATTAGGTGTGAGTGAAATACAAAACGATGGTTCATCTTCTAGAGTCTATGAAGATAATACATTAGAATACGTAATTAATAATAATAATGGACAACCTTATGGATTGCTTAGAAATAATGACAGCGGAAGATTAAGAAGTGTTTGGCCTGGAACTATAACTGAAAAAACTATTCAAGATACCGACTTACTTTTAAATTTTGAAGGCACAGATGGTGATACAGATTATGACGATGAGACCGATTTAGAACATAACTTAGAATTTTACGACACAGCAAAAATATCAGACGACCAAGCAAAATTTGGTAATACAAGTTTATATTTAGATGGTGATGGTTATGTATTAGTTGACTATCACCCAGGATTTCATCCTGCAAAAAATGACTTTACAATAGAGTGGTGGGAGTACAGGTTACAACCGTGATAGTATGCCTCAATTTGATTTAGAAAACGCTGAAGTAAGTTCAAACTTTGTTGATAGATTAATACTTAATGAAGCTATCGTTCCTTTTGTATATTGGGATTTAAAAAATGCAGGTCAAACTGTTCTTAAAACTGGAGCAGCTCCTGACCCAAATATAAGTAAGTTTCAACAAAGTGGTACTGGAATGACTGGTGCTGGATATTGGTCCAAATGCCCTCTTGACCCAAATAGACATGTTATGGACTTATTAAAAAACACTACTCCTACTTTTGGTATAGGAAATACATTAGATGCTTTTATAAAACCAGGTACTACGTCACCATGGCCTAAGAATGCTGAGGGTCTTAAGTTCAGTAATGATAACCATAGATTAAATCTTTATGACGTTTTACATGACGAAGATAAAGGTATAGCTGTAATAATAAATGGAACTTGGTACAACATATACTTTCCAATAGAACATGATTTATCATACGCTACTAATAGTACAGGCGGAGGCTGGATAGATACTAACCAAAGTGGTACAGATAATGATGGAGTTGGTAACACAGGTGTAGTACAAAACAATGAACCAATCCCTATAAGATATACTGGAGATGGAAGTTCAGTAACCAGAAGTGATGGGATAACTATAATAAAAGCTAGACCATCTTATGCTCTTTTAAAACAATTAGTAGCAACTCCTGTAACAGTCAAGTATGCTGTTGGAGTTAAAGAAGCTTTTTACAGATGGGATAAAACAGGTTCTGTATGGGTTAAAGAATTAGATTCCAATAATAACACCATATTAGAAGCTGATTGTTTTCCTTATGACACAACAATAGCTCAAGAACATTTTGATATGATGGTTGATATAGCTTGGCATAAAGGAACTGGAGGTTTTAAACATTCATGGTTTGTACAAGTTTATAAATATGATGGTACAGAAGATACGTTAAGAGATGGTAGTCAGATAACTTCTGCTTCTGATTTGGAGGCATACAAGGATGCTGCTTATGCAATGGGATTTTTTGGTGTAGTTTATGACAAAAATACAAAAAAATATTATTTTAAACAATGGGCTGTAGATAGATACAGAAAACATATTCAAACTTTACTAAGAGGAAGTCATTTTAGTGGAAACTTATCTACAATGACTCCTCAGTTTGGAGTTGACCCAAATCCAATTGCTGATTCTAGGAACTGGTATCAAGGACATGACATAAATAAAAACTGGTTTTACGCACCTGATGCTTGGTATGGTGGATATTTTACTGCCCCAGGTGGTGTAAATGGCTGGAGTGTAAGAGGTGGTCAAGCAGCACAAGGTGGTGTTAGTAACCCATCTAATATTGCAGACTCGGCAATTAACCCAAATACTATTACTGAATCAGCAGATAATTCACCAATAACTATAGAAAATTTAATAGAAAATTTAGAAACCTTACCATTACCTTCTACAGACTTTTGGCAAGGTAAAAACTCTACAGGAGCAAATGTCGACTATTCAGATTATTATTCAGGAGCTCGTTCTATATTTGATTCAGATGCTGGAACTGTTGATTATTGGAGTACTGACCCAAACTTTCAAGCTTATTATTCTAAATATTGGCAAGATGGTTCATCATGGTTTCATGGAACTACTGCTTATTCAAAACCTAGAGCTAAAACTAAATGGGGTGCTGTATTAGCATCTACGCAACATAATTCACTTCCTTCTTTTATGATTGGACTTAATGAAAATGGTCAAGGAACATCTAAAGTCTATATGAGGTCAGTAACGTCAACTAGTAAGGTTTTAAATGGTGTAGCTACTGATGATTGCTTTGACATAGCTAATGGAAAATCTTTAGGAACAATTGACTATGGTCAATGGAATCACTTTGCTATTACAAGAGAAGGAAACAACTTTTACACATTTAAAAATGGAACTATGGTAGATAGTTGGAGAAGCGACAAAACAATTAAAATACCACAACCTGATACAAAATTATGGTTATCTACTGGATTAAATTTATCAATTGGTTTATCACAAAATGCAGACCACTTTTATGGATATTTAGATGGTTTAAGAATTACTAAAGGAACTGCTAAACATCAAACAGATACTAGCACAGGAATAGTAAGCTACAGTGTTCCAACTAGCGCACCAGAAACAGAAGATGCACAAACTAGTTATAGTGGAACTCATTATTTGGAAACAGTGTTAACTGCTTTAAATAGAATTGCAACACAACTAGATATTGAGTGGAAAGTAAGAATAGGTACAACAGCAGATGATACAGATAGGCCAATACCTTCAGGAACTAACGTTGGAAAAGTTTTATTAGATATTGGACCTAGAACAAGTCTTTTTGTTGGTCATGGTGTAAATGAATATGCAGAAACTATTGTTGTTAGGGGAACTTCTGGTGAAGACCCAACAATAACAGGTATAGACCCATCAAGTATTAAATCATCTTTTGATGCTAGAGAATATGTTTCTACAGTAGAGTATCTTGAAACAATAGGTGGACAAAACTTTGATACATTAGATGTTACCGATGATGCAATACCTTACCGCGACATAAACGGCAATTTACTTGAAAGAGTTGTTTATGCTTCAGAACCTCAACATCCACATATATCTAAAGAAGAAAGAGCTAGAGCTTTCTTAAAAGAACTTAAGAGAGTTAAAAGGTCAATAGATTTAGATTTGGATTATTACGATATTCAAGGTGATTTTGAAGTTGGAGATAATATATTTATTTACGACCCTGAGCTAGGTTTTGAAGATAATGAAGCTAAGAGAATTGAAGATGGAAGAACAGCTTTATTCGAAGTTGCTTTTCAAGGAGAATATATAAATCCAGAAAAAATAAGAGTTACCTCAATTACACATCCTATTAAATCAGGTATGGGTATTTATTTAAGAAGACTAAGAACCCCATCTTCTCAAGAAGTAGAATATATAGATTTGACACCATATGTACAATTTGAATCTGGTGGTGCAAGGCTTGAAGTTGGAGACCTTCCACTTAAATTAGGTGATGACTTAAGATTTTCTCCTACAGTAACTGGTATTACAGCAGGTTCTAAAGTAACATTTCCTGGAAAAGTTAGAGACCCAGATAATACATCTACTAATGGTATTAATTTGACATCTGGATTTATTCAAGATGCTTTAGGTGCTCAACAAGCAATAATAAAAATAGAATGGGTTGTACCTTTAAATGAGGACGGCTCAATAATACAAAATGGTTCTCATTACAATATTAGATATAGAAAAACAGGAACTACTGACCCTTATACCGAAAGCGCAGTAACTTGGGGTCAAGAAACTTATACAATAGAAGGATTAGCTTTAGATACACAGTATGAAGTAGGGGTTCAACCAGTAAACTCTAATGGAGCAACAGGAGATTACGTAACTGATTACATAACAACTGCCGTAGATACAGTAGCTCCACTTAAACCAGACCAAGCCGTAACAATAGCTCCTGGTGCAACACGTGTGCAAATAATACACAATTTAGGAGCAGCAGAAGATATAAATAGAAATCCTGTTTCTAATGTTATTGATTTTACACTCCAAAATGATATTGACCATTTAAATGTTTATTACTCACAATCATCAGGTTTTTCTATATCTGGTATGACACCTAAAGGACAAATACCTGTAACTGCTTCACATTTAAGAAATGAAATACCTGCTATAGGTGAAGTACAAGTAGCTAATGGTGAAAATTATTACTGGAGATTTACTGTAGTTGACAAAGCTGGAAATGAGTCAGACCCTTCTGAAGAACAAGAAGCTAGAGGTAATTTAGTAGAAACACAAAATATAGGAACCGCTGCTATTACTGAAGCTAAGATTGCTAATTTAGCAGTTACTACTGCAAAGATTGTAGATGCTGCTATAACTAATGCTAAGATTGATGACACTATTCAATCTGATAATTACCAGCAAGGTGTACAAGGTTGGATAATACAAAAACAAAATGCTAATTATCCAAATGGATATGTGGAGTTTTCTGATGGTGTTTTTAGAGGTAGCCTTACAGCCGAAACTGGTTCTATTGGTGGATGGGATATATCTGAAGATACTTTATCTGCTGATTACACTACAGGCGGTACAACTTATTACCTAACTCTTGATGCTACTGCTGGTACAATAGAGGGTAACTATACTGCTGGTAGTTCAGGTTGGAAAATTGCTGCTGATGGTTCTGTAGAGTTTAATGATGGAAACTTCAGAGGAGATATAACTGGTGCTACTGGTACTTTTAGTGGAGGAATAAATATTGGAAATGGAACATTTGTTGTAAATTCTCAAGGTGGTGTAACCTTAAGTGCAATAACTGGATTCCATATAACACATTAAAATTATGGCTGATGGATTTCACATAGATGGTAGCGGAAACCTTTGGATAGGTTCTGCTTCTAATACATTTACAACTTCTGCACCATTCTATGTAGAAACTGATGGAACTATACATGCAGAGCAAGGAGATATTGGTGGACTTGATATTGGTGCAACTTATATACAATCTTCTAATTTTAGTGCTAATAATCAAGTAGGATACAGACTTCAATCAGATGGTGACGCAGTATTTTATGGTTCATTAATTGCTAATTCATTATCTGCTTCTGGTGCAAACATATCAGGAAATATAACTGCTACTGATGGAACTATTGGTGGAACACAAATAAATTCAAGCAACATTGAGTCAACTACTTTTGACGCTAATACAGGTTATCAAATAGGGGCTAACTCTGCAACATTTCATGATGTAACTATTACAGGTACAATATCTGGTGCAAACATAGATGGAACTATAGATGGAGAAATAAGAACTGCTTCTGGAAATACTTATATTGAATTATCTAGTGATAGCGGAAGTACAATGTCGTATGTTAAAGGTGGTGGAACATTTGGAACATTACAAGATAACGCTGGAAATTTTGCTTTACAAAGCGACATTTACGCAAGTGGTCTTACATTAAGCTCTGCTGTTGGACCAGTAAGATTAGTCCCTGCCGCAGGTTTATATATTGGTGGAGATGTAGGAACTTCAAGTAAAGTATTAATAGGAGGTACTTCTCCTGGTTGGGGCAACGTTCCTGCTAACGCAGGTGTAACATCAGTAACCGCAGTTGGTAGTATTGTAGCAACTGGTAATTCTAACACTGGTGCTGTTATCATAACTGATAACCATGAAAGTCATAATAATTTAGCAAACTCTGGCCACAACCATAATGCTACTAATACAAATAATCTTGCAGGCCTTGATGATAGTCATAATCATACTTCTACAAATGCAGCAGGTTCTTTTACAGGAATAGATTCTGCAAATGTTTTAGTTAATAGTACTACAAACAATAATGCTGGAGTTTATCACTCTCATACAACTGGTAACGTAACTTCTGTTCAAGTTCAAGGTAACATGTTAAGTCAAGGAAATAGTAATTCTGCAATATTGATTTATGATAACCATGGTACTGACCATCATTCATCTTCTGACCATACAGGAAATAACAATAATAACTTAGCAACAGTTGGATATGTAAACTCAAGAGGTTTTACAAGTAATAATGGTAACTCTAACTTAGGTACTCATGGTAATGAAAGTCATAATAATTTAGGTTTTGGAACTGGTAACTCAAATATAAGTTCTGCAGATGTAAACAGTCTTATAGATAATAATGTGAAAGTAAATACTGGATGGTCCCATGCTGGGTCAGTACATAATAATGGTAATGGTAATGGTAATATGAATCAGACTAATCATTTTAATGGTAACATTTCTGTAACTACACATTATCACCCAAACCCTATTATTCACGATTCAAGATTATTAAATATTAATGCAAATACTGTTCCTGGTATAAATTTTGTAAATAGATTAAATCCAGTACAAACAAACTTTATAGGAAATGTAGAAACAAGGCTTACTAGTAAAGAAAATTTATCTGGATATATTACTGAACACTTAACAGCTACAGCTTTTACATTAACAGCACAAGATGTGAAACAAGCTCTGACTGATGATGGATATACAGATAGTTTTGGTATGGTTTTAGATAATGTAGATTATTACACAGAGGAACATAGTTCAGATTTAGAAGAAGGAGAAACAGTAAAAGGTTTTTCTCAAGAACATATGGTTCCTATTTTAGTACAAGCAATAAAAGAATTATCTGCTAAGATAGAAACATTAGAAGATAGAATAACAACCTTGGAGGGTTAAATGGCTTACGAAGATTTTAAATTTTTTATACCTGAAGAAAAATCTATTGAAGAGCAACTAAATGATTTAAGAAGTGATATATTTTCTTTAGAAGTTTCTTACTATAAATTAGGTACTAGTGAAGAAATGCAAAAAGATAGAGAAATAGTTGAATCTCAAATTATGGCAAAACGTCAAGAATACGAGGACTTAGGTGGGACATACTAATGCCAGATTTTTTATTCTATGACCCAGATGAAGCTGTAGATTGGGTTGAAAAAGCTCAAAATAAAAGATATGAAATAAGAGATTGTGAAATCATTATTAATGAAGAAAGCTCAACATGGACAGAACAACAAGCAGCAGATTTTGATGTTATATATCAAAGAAAAATTTCTGAATACAATGAAATATGCCAAAATTTACCAGAAGACCATGAGTGGTATCAAGCTCCATAAATAAATGAAATTTAAACTAGGAGGCAATCAATATATAGAGTTTGCTACTGATGTAGCTGGACTTGAAGATATTGCTAGAGTAAAACCATCTAAATTCTTTATACCTCAATGGTTTAAAGATATGAAAGAAACTATCAACACTCCTGCTTCACCTGATGGTAGTGTTCCTGGAAGATTTGAAAGAAGTGGAGATACAGCAAAAAAATGGACAAGTGGAACTGTAAAAAGATGTCCAGCTATTGTAGATTTAATTAGCGAAGGTTTTATAATACCAATGTGGTCTGATTTTCTTTTACAAAATGATGGCACAATATTGGAATGGGATAATAAAAATTTTCCATATGGTATTGAGTTTCATAATACAGCTCAAATATATAACTGGCCATTAAAGAAAAATGACTTTCCAGAAGGTGTTAAATTTACAAATCCTTGGAGAATATATACGCCACCAGGTTATTCAGTTATGTTTACACAACCTACATACCAATTTGAAAAAAGATTTACAGTACTTCCTGGAATTGTAGAAACTGATTCATATCATCATATAAACTTTCCAACTATAATTCATACAAAAAAAGATATAATAATTGAAAGAGGTACCCCATTTATACAAGTTATTCCTTTTAAAAGAGATGATTGGAAATTTCAAGTAGGACAAATGACAGAAAAGCAAAAGTATCAAGACATAACACATAAAACACATTTAAGTTCAAAATTTAAGAATGCATACCGTTCAATTACCTCTAGTTTCAAAAACTCATAGTAGAATCTCCATGAGGAGATAAGGATGTCTGAAGATAATAATCAACCAGAACCTAAAAAAGATTATGAGATTGAATATAGGTTTGTTGACCATGAGTACAAAATGCAGTTTATACTTAGTAGAATTGCTGAAGCTGAACAAATGCATTTCGAATTAATGGTAGATAGACTAGATGAAAATCACAGTGCTTATCCAGATTGGTATGATGCTGTGAAACAAACCATTCAAGAAATAGATAGGCTAAAACATATCTATAGAAGTTTAGGAGGTTCTTTCGGTTCTGAATTTACTAGAGGATAGGTAAATGGCAGAAGTAACCCATAGCTCTACGAGCTATATGAAAGGTTCAGCAGATGCTGACCATATATTAGACGGAAGTTACGGATATACAACAAGTCAAGCAGTAGTTAATGTTTCTGATTCGGAACATAATTTATACATAGATGGACAAACATTAGTTTCTGACGGTACATTTGTTATTGGTACTACAGATAGTAAATCTATAATATTTGCAACAGATTCTACCGTTGCTGCACACATAAATACAGATGGAGCTTTTGATTTAAAATCAGGTAAGTTTTTATTAGATGGAACAACAGGAAGCCCTAATCAAGTTTTAAAGTCTGATGGTTATGGAAATTTAAGCTGGGCAGATTTACCAACACAACAAAATGCTTTTGGAGGAATAATCGTATCTGGACAAGATACAGTAACATCAAGTGGTTTAGCAGATAACTTAACATTGATTGCTGGCTCAGGAATTACACTTTCTACTAATAGTACTAACAAGACAGTAACAATAACATCTTCAGGTAGTTCTGGAGCTGCTAATGCATTTAGTACAATTGCTGTTGGTGGTTCAAGTATTAATGCAGACTCAAGTTCTGATACATTAACATTTAGCTGGTAATAATATAACAATTGACCCAAACACAAGCTCGGATACAATAACAATATCAGCTAGTACTTCAGGAGATGTTAATCAAAATGCTTTTACGAGTGTTGCATCTACAGGTCAAAGTACAATTACTGCAAGTCAAACTCAGGATACATTAACAATAGATTCTCAAACAAATTCCTTAATGGATAGTAGATATAGAACAGATAGAGACAAAGTTACTGTTATTACAGATACTGAAACAAATAAGGTTGTAGTAAAAAACAATATACCCAAAACTTTTTCAATGGCTAGTAAAGTACCATTAGTAAGCCAAACTGGCGAAAATGCTGGAGTTCCTTTAAGAAATAAATTTCTTAACGTTACAACCAGTGGTTTAAGTATATCTGGTGGCGGCACAAGCATAGGAGTTAGTACTAGGTCTTTACAAGTATTAAATAGCTCTGGTTCAACTGTAGACGTTTTAATGCCAGCAAAATCAGATAACAGTACACTAGAATTAACAATAGAGGATTCCTCAGGGAGTACACATACGATAGATATGGATGTAGCTGAATAATGTCAGAAAAAACGCCAGTAAGAGTAAATTACGATGGAGACGGTAATGCCGTTGGCTTTGCGGAATTTCAAGCTGATGAATTTATAGGAGTAGACGATGGTGGTACAGGTGCTACTACAGCATCTGGTGCTAGAGCTGCTTTAGGTATAGAAATTGGCGTTGATATACAAGCGTATGATACCGATTTAGCAGCAATTGCAGGACTTTCTCATAGTGACGGAAACTTTATAGTATCCAATGGTTCAGCATGGGTAGTAGAAAGTGGCTCAACTGCTAGAACATCTTTAGGACTTGGTTCATCGGACAGTCCAACATTTAATAATTTAACAGTATCTAATGATTTAACAGTAACTGGAGATTTAACAGTTCAAGGTGATACTGTAACAGTTAATGCATCAACAGTAACAACTGAAGATGTATTAATGAAGTTAGCTGATAATAATACTTCTGATACAGTTGACATTGGTTGGTATGGAGAATATGTAGAATCTTCAACTACAAAATATTTAGGTTTTACTTGGGACGCTTCACAAGATAAGTTTATTTTATGGACTGGTAATCAAAGTGAACCAAACACATTAGTAGATACAGGAGCAACAGGCCATGCAACAGCTACATTAATTGCAAATATTGAAGGAAACGTTACTGGAAATGTTACAGGTACAGTATCTGATGTAAGTAATCACGATACTGACGATATAGCTGAAGGCTCAACTAATTTATATTACACAACTGCTCGTTGGGACACAAAAATGGCAGCTGCCGATACTGATGATTTATCAGAAGGTTCTACTAATTTATACTACACCGACACAAGGGTTGGAACTTACCTGACAACAAACAATTATGCTACAGAAAGCTATGTTCAATCACAAGTAGCAACTGCTAACGAATTATCAGAGATGACAGATGTTACTTTAACATCTACTACTACTGGAGATTTTATACAATATAACGGTTCTGCTTGGGTAAATATAGCACCTGACACCGATGATATAGCTGAAGGAACAAACTTATATTATACAGATGCCAGATGGGATACCAAGATGGCAGCAGCAGATACTGATGATTTATCTGAAGGTAGCACAAATCTTTACTATACCGACGCAAGAGTAGGAAGTTACTTAACAACTAATAGTTATGCTACAGAATCTTATGTAGATAGTGCAGTAGCTTCTGAAAATGAATTAAGTGAGATGAACGATGTTACTCTTACTAACCCTGCTAATGGTGACTTTTTAAGATACAACGGAACTGTTTGGATTAATGACCCTGTTAATTTATCTACAGATACTATTGGTGATTATGTACAAAGCATTACAGGCGGAACTGGAATTTCGATTGATGTTACTTCTGGTGAAGGACAAACACCTACATTAGCAATAGACTTTACAGAATTTGATACAGATGATGTAGTAGAGGGAACAACAAACTTATTCTTTACTACAGCTAGAGTTGATAATCATTTAAGTGGTGGAACAGGAATTAGCTACACTACTGGTGCTATAGCAATAGATTTTAGTGAGTTTGATACTGGAAGTATTACTGAAGGAAGCAATCTTTATTATACAAGTGCTAGAGCAGATGCTCGAATTGCAGCAGCTAGTATTGGAGATTTATCTGATGTAACTCTTACTTCTACTGCTACTGGTGACATACTTAGATATAATGGTTCAGCTTTTGTAAATGAACCACTTAACTTAGGTACAGATACTGAAGGTGACTATGTAGCAAGTCTTGTAGCAGGAACAGGTGTAACACTTTCTAACAATAGTGGTGAGACATCTACACCAACAATAAGTATTGGACAGGCTGTAGAAACAACTTCTAATGTACAGTTTGCAGATGTAACTATTGATGGAGATTTAACATCAGGTGGTCAAGTTCTTATAGGAACAAACACTATTACATTAAACTATGATGTTCAAAGTGTAGATAATACATATAATGTTGAAATAGAATTTTGGAGAGGTAATTTACAGCACAAACATTTCTTCTGGGATGAAACAAACGATAGATTTAGCATTAACAGTGATGACTTAGCAGCAGGAACTGTAATAGCAGACCTTACAGGAAATGTAACTGGTAACGTCACTGGTAACGTAACAGGTACAGTTTCTAGTATATCAAATCATGACACAGATGACTTAACAGAAGGTACAACTAATTTATATTTTACAAACGCAAGAGTAGATACAGAGATAGATAATTATGTCAGTGGAGGAACTGGTGTAACAGTTACTTCTGGTGAGATAAGTATAGGTCAAGACGTTTCTACAACTTCATCTGTTACATTTGCAGATGTCACTGCTGGATTAACTGGAGATGTTACAGGTAACGTAACAGGTAATGTTACAGGTAACGTTACAGGAACAGTATCTTCGTTAAGTAATCACGATACTGATGATTTAGTAGAAGGTTCTAATCTTTATTTTACAAATACAAGAGCTCGCGGTGCTGTTTCTGCAAATGATACAGGTGGAGACGGTAGCTTTAGTTACGACTCTGCTACAGGAGTATTTACATACACAGGTCCTTCATCTGCTGAAGTAAGAGCTCACTTTACAGCAGGTACAGGTGTAGATATAACTACAGGACAAATATCTATTGGACAAGCAGTAGAAACAACAAGTGATGTAGATTTTGCAACTGTTACAACTACTGGAGATGTAACTGT
>Ga0070749_10001974_pt1 | contig 13876 bp, 23 predicted proteins | sample VirMetDEL_Nov_18_FD_75180 | JGI IMG/M metagenome (GOLD analysis project Ga0070749, IMG submission 75180) | Aqueous microbial communities from the Delaware River and Bay under freshwater to marine salinity gradient to study organic matter... | ecosystem: Environmental > Aquatic > Marine >...
ACAAGCATCGGTCTGTCTAATACCAGAGGAGGTGTATCCCTACTTTTGGTGGGTGTATCCCTACTTTTGGTGGGTGTGTGTCAAAAAAGACACACTTACAGCTCGCGTCCGGGCGATATTCAGGAAAAAAACGTAACTTATTGAAAAATAAGAAAGGGGGGAGAAAAAATAAAAAAAGGTACAAACATCTAACATTAGAAAAAGGTGGAGCACCTAGAGAATTTTGAAAATTTTTCAAACCCATTCTGTGCTTCAATCTTTAACTCCCCTAACATTAAAAACCTCTAACCTACTACCACCCCCCTCAAAAACAGCGGCTTATATATATAGAGAAACTAAAAATATATACAACCATAAGACCATAAGACCATAACCTCAGTATGTATCTATCAATATCTATTTTTATATCATGTACAAATGGTCATATGGATATATATATACTCAATCTCTCTACTTATAATAGGGAAGATTTCTTTGTAACCCGTTGATTTTCCTACCTACCACTTTTTACCCCCTCCCCGTTTTTGGCCTTCTCATGGATATTCCCATCCATGACATCTGTATTATTTTTACCACACTGTAGCATTCTTCCCCATACTGTAGATTTTTGCCTCATGGATGAACTCGTCCACTACGCACCCACCCATCCACGACCACCTACTACCTATTACCTATTACGTACAATATTGTGCATTTGAATATCTAATACCCTTTCTAATATTAAATAGCTATACACTACCGGGAGGACATGACCGGGAGGAAAGTTGGTCAACATTAGCGCGACATAGAATCAGTTTCTAATGTTAAGTATACGCTAGTATACTTCTAAGCAAGGTCTTAGAAGTACGCCCCTATGGACTGGCACTTCCGTTAATATTAGCCCTTTACCGCGTTGCAGCTACTCAACATTAGCACCACCCTCTAATCTTGGACCTTCTCTGCCGGATAAATAATCCGACGGTTATTTTTCCCTCAGTTAAAAATCGGGTATGGTATTTTATACACATTGACAGAAGATTTTTCACACACCTGTACCTTTTTTGCACCACCGAGAAAAAGAGGCACCTGTACAACTACTTGATTTACCTCCCTTTTTCCTGCCGGCGGTCATGGCACCTTTCCTGCATACTTATAGAGACTAGAAGGGGGGTGAGTCAGATGGATATGACAGTCAGAGTCTATCAGCAGAAGGGGGAGCAGGGAAGATGGGGGGTTGTGATCTACTGGGCTAACCGCGTTTCCTATACAGCGTGTCAGAGTAGGCAAGACGCTATTGCGCTTAAGCAACTCGCTCAGACGGATACGTCCGTTCGATATCATTTGCATGGGGTGACAGATTAAAGGGTCCCCCTACGTAAGGGGGATTGATAAAGCACCTAAAACTTATTACAAAGTACCCAACACTTAACACTTAACACTTAACACTTAACAGGTTCAAAGAAAGGGATAATATGACACAACACACGACCATAAAGGCTACCGAAAAAGTAACCGATGCGGTGGTGTTCGTATACAGCGATGCGAGAGAGGCTGCGGATTATATTGGCTATCTTCCTGTTCAAGGGCATCCGACAGGCCGAGGGGGAGTGATTCCAAAGATTCTTCCCACCGTATGGCATGACTTGTTTGAGGGCGAAACCATTAATATTGACGGACACGATATTGCCAAAACAACGAAGTGGGATACAAACTTCATTCGTTTAATGTTGCAAGAACAGGACTGTAAAGAGGCATTCTTTGTTCAAGGCGTTCGTTCTCCAGAAGTACAACTCCCAGAAACCGCACGTTTCGTGTATGCCCTACATAGTTCTGGTATCGATGTATATGATGGGCGGAAAATGAACCTTCATGTAGCCCACTTTCAAGGGTATAACCAAATGACGAACAGCAATCGTGAGGCGTATGTATTTGGAGTGGCATGGGAGCGGCAAGCAGAAATTGATCGGGCAGACGCTTTGTTAAGAGAGGCACACAGTATGGTGTCTCCTGGTTGAACCAGACTGAACGGAAGGCTGTACAACAATGCGTATGTGGATGAAGGAAAGGGTTTGTGCTTATATGTCTAGTATGTTTGGTTCTGTTGTTATCTACAAACAATTTAGATTGCGGTATAAAGGTAAAGACAGACAATGGGAGATATGTAATAACAAACCCGCCTCTCCCGACGGCTGCGGGGCTATATTGTGGTGGGGCGAAACCGTTGTAGATTGTATTAATCTAATCGATGAAATGCAAAATCGTATCGAAGCTCTTAAGATTAAAAAGAGAGAAAGGGAAGGTGCAAAATGAAAGTCTATTTTGAGGGAGAATGCTGCTCAGATTGCTGCCTGTACCTTGCAAATGGAGAGGTACCAGAGGAGCGTTCTAATCTTGAATCGGCTATCCTGGCGAATTGGCCTGATCTTGACAAGTTTTTCCTTTACAACGGCGAGGGATACGATGAGTTTAGTATGTCTGAATGCGATTGCTGCGGCTCCCGTTTAGGCGGGGCGCGATATGGGTTCGTTGTTCTTACACCTGAGACAGAAGAGACAGAAGAGACAGAAGAGAAAGGAAGGCAAGGTGACAGGATTACCTAATATTAGAAAAGATCGTATTGCGTTTCTAATACTGCGTTTCGTAACCGTTCCGCCTCTCTGCCAGGGGAAGTCGACCTTTGACATGAAGAGAGTCTTTTAATGTTGTGTCCAGTATGCCGTGCCCAAAATGTCAGTCGGGGTGGCCCATGCTGACTATGGGTGCGCACAGTATGAGTGCCGACGGTGCAATAGGTACATCAAAAAAGAGGAGAGGGGGGAGTATGGAAATTCTACGCAAGAGTCGAGGAGGGGGAGAAATAGGTGGAGCACCTAGGGAAATGCGAAAATTTTAACCACAATATAAGGAGGATACCATGCCGCTTAGCACAAAAAACGGGGGCGTCAACCAGATTCCGATGAGGGAAATTATCGCGCAGACGTTGATCCTATGCGACTATATTACGGATGCGAATATTAAGCTGTCCGATATTGCGATCATTAAGAAAAAGGCAGAGCAAGTCCGAGCGATGTTAATGGCATGAAAAAAACAGCCACCAACAAAGCGTATTTTGCGGGGTTTTTCGATGGTGAGGGTAGCATTGGGGTTTATGCGGAGCGGGAAAAATTAGCATCAGGCACTATGCGTAAACGGTGGAGAGGCTATATTACGGTGGCACAAAGACCGACAAGTTGGTCGCGGAAATTGTTTAAAGATATAGGGGGGTGGTATGGGCTGCAACCACGTATTATGCACAATTGCGTACGCTTGGCGTTTCGTCGTAAAGAGCACCTACTACAAGTGACTGATGACTTACTGCCTTATGTAAGATTAAAAAAAGTAGAGTTGCTTTTATTCCGTGAGTGGTTATATAGTCCTGCGTATTCACGGAGAATCTCTCAAACCCTCAAAGCTCTTAAAACAAGAAAGGAGCAATATGGTATTTGATAAGTATGGTTTTTATAATCCTATTCTGTCAGCTTGGTCGCTTGCCAAGTTAGTGAAACAAAGCACGAAAGAAATCATATTGGAGGATTACCTAGCCTTCTGCGTCAATGCAGCGGAGGCAATCGAGGCTGAGACGATACAGTGGCGGCAGAATCGATACGGAGTTAGTAAGTTTGAAGTGAGCGGGGCTGCGGTACAAAAGCAAGAATTAATCCAGTTCAAAACTTGCTTGCGGTGGCTCGGTCCGTTTCTCTCGTCGCTGTTTCCATTAAGAACGGCTGTTACGGTGAAGGTAATTAAGCATTCTGAAAAATACACCTGTACGGTTGTGGGAGGAGGAAGTAATGACACACATACTCTATCAAAGTATTAAGACACTGTTTGCGCTGCTCTATGTATCAGCGGAGGTTGGATTTTCTGTAGGCTGCTTGGTCATTGTGGCTTGGTTTCTGAGCAATAGCTCTCTCTTGTCAATTTTTGTTTGGGGCACCTGTCTCTCATTTACTTGTCGAGGGCTGCTTAATGCGGTTTGGGACTTCTATGTAGAGCAGCAAGCGATTGAGACACGTAACAAACTCATTGCACGATTGCGGGAGTTAGACGATAGAAAGGATGCCGATGCCTAAAAAACCCGTAGCCCGTACATCGTCATACCTACGAACTTGTTATGTTTGTCAGAAACTTGTCTACCCTAACATGATGGGTTTCTCAGCGATTACACATCCTCGGTGTAAACCAGGCACAAAAAAGTGGTTGGACTATTTTGAGAGACTTCCTGAGAAGGATAGAACCGAGGCGGGAAAGCTTATTTACATGGCGAAGAAACGAAAAGCAGAGACAAAGGTAATCGGGCGGAAACTTGCAGAAGCGAAGATGTACGAAATCTATAACCAATTATTCAGAAAGGGAGTTTAGCAATGCCAAGCTCATTTTCTAATCAAGTAATCTCAGATATTTCTCTCCTTATTCTCAAGGAACAGAGAGACACAGAATTTCGAGAAGTCTATCTGCGAGTTGAGCAGTTAAATGACAAATATGCCGATGTGGTGCGTCGGCAAACCAATCAGTATGATGGTGAGACACAGGCAGTTGAGTTTACGTTGGCGGGGCTATTCGGGAGAGCGCAGGTTGACGCACACCCAAATGAGTGTAGTACCGCTGATGAAATTGTGCAAATGGTCGAGCATATGTCTCGCACTCCGATGGGAAGGTCTATACTCCTATTTTGGGTGCATTTACTCTTCCCTGCGGCGGTGGTGATCGTCGATCAACTGTACTATAACAACTTGTTTTTTACAGAATTATTTAAACTTCCAGCGAGTAAGAGGGGGCAGTTTAAGGATGAATTGGTGGCTGATTGGGTAATACCCCCACAGGAAGTGAAGGATTTACGCGAGTATACATACAAGGTATACTATGCAGAACTCCGTAAAGCGGTAGAGCAGGAGGGAGAATGCTGATTAATTTCAAACCTACAAATCCTGGCACCCCTTATAAGATTACTACCCGTATCTGGAAAGAGACATTCCAATTCTTTCTTGGAACGGAATTGCGGAGTGCTGAAATTCGCATACTCTACGCATATCCAAATATAGAATTACTGGACTTGCAAATAGACTATGATAAGGCAGTATTTAGTGCCGAACCACAACGAGCGGAAGTATTTGAAGCCACGGTCGCAAATATCGGAGTCCAAGAATTTCGTCAATACCTGAGCGATGTAAAACGAAAGGAAGAGGAAAAGAGGAAGGTTTGGGAGAAGAAGATTCAAAAGCATCTTGACGAGGGGAAAGGATACAAAACAGGGGTCAAAGTGGCCTCCGAAAAACGGTACACAGCAGTAGATGATTTTAACTTTAATCCGTTTAAATTACGAAAAGGAAAAAGGAAAAAGAATGCAACCTGAGTTACGACAGAGAATCTGTACATTGCTGGAACAATTTGCGCTCGCCAAGAAACTTAACCTGCAATCCGAACAACAGAGTATAGTCAAAGTTTTAATTGATGACGTATTACCAGAGGTCTTGAATCAAGAAAGGTAGCGGGTTGAATGAGTACGCTTATCCGACGCTGTTATATTTGTCGGGGTATCTCTAAAAAAGACGAGCGGTACGGCCTGATGGGTCTTATCGTTGATATACTCTCCACCTACTACTGGTGCGAAGGTTACTACGACCCCAGAACAAAACCAGGAACTTTCTGTATTATTGGGCAACGTGGCTTGTCCGAGTATACGGCGAAGCGGTGCTTCGATACGTTGGAGTTGCTTGAGCGGGTGCGCGAGAAGCACGAAGAGACGATAGGATGGCAGTATGGTGCGGTGATGTCTTTGCGTCAGTCCCTTGAAAAGCGAAGAGAGTATGAATCAACATTCTCTGAGTATCTCGATCAAATGTCTGTTTCCATTTATCGTGTTCGACGCAATATTAAATCCAATTACAAGATTGGTCAATCCGACGCAAGGGCAACTTTTGATATTGACGGCTTTGAGCGCGGCAAGCAGACACCGTGGGAGTTAGAGAAGTTTATGCCCCCTGATAAAGTACTCTTTCACTATGTTAATAACGGAGTAGATCGGCCAAGCCATTTTAATGACAAGATTATTGTACAGGAGGTAGAGGATGAACCCGCAAGCTAAGAAGCACTTATCTGTATATAAAAATTCAGACAATTTCCCACAAGTCGATGTACTTGATGGTCAGGGATATGTGATTCTCTTGGACTCGATGGGGCATGATAAGCGAATAGCGAGCCGAGCAAGAGTGAAATCAGAGGACACAGAACTTTATGATAAAGACGCAAAATTAGTGCGATATATGTCCGATAATCAGCACACTTCGCCGTTTGAGCATGTAGTCTTTCAGTTTGAAGTGAAGGCCCCTATATTTGTGCTGCGACAATGGCATAGACATCGAACGTGGAGTTATAACGAGATTTCCGCGAGATATTCGGTTCTCCCTGAAGACTTCTATGTTCCAGCATTAGAAATGGTCGGGCAGCAGTCTAAGACGAACAAGCAGGTACGAGATTTAATGTTGGATATGCCGACAGAGTACCGAGAGAAGCGAACTCTAGAATTAGAACAGTACCGGGTTGCTTGTGAGCAAGCTAATGCGCTGTACAAGTCTCTTCTAGCGTCAGGTTGGCCTAGAGAATTGGCCCGTATGGTGCTCCCTGTTTCTATGTTCTCTAAGATGGTCGCTCAAGTGAACTTACATAATTTGATTCATTTCCTAAAATTAAGACTACACGAACATGCTCAGATTGAAATACGTGAATACGCGAAGGCCCTCGCAATTCTGGCCGCTAGAGTTGTCCCGTACACGATGGGGTTGGTACTCTATGATCTATCGCAAAATCCCGCCTACAAGATGGATTCGCACGAAAGCTGGACCGATCACGCGATTGCGAAAATTTTTAACAAAAATCCGATTCAAGAACCGAGGGCAAAATAAATCTGAACCGACTTTAAGAATAAGATACCCCCCTTATGACCATCTTGTGGTTCTTTCTCGTTCTCACTTGGAACGGAACAATTACTGTGCATCATGGATACGCGACAGAAGAAGCTTGTGCGACTCAACGTGAGCAAGTTGAACGTCAGTTTGGGTTATTAGTAAGAGAAATAACCCCATGTATTGGTTTGCCAATAAGAAAGGAGAAACCATGAGTTACGGCCCTTGTCTATGCGGAGATACACAGTGCCCTTCATGTGGCCCTGCACAAGGTAATTATCGGTGTGCTATATGCCACGTATGGGCAGATGATGGGTGCGAGCATTTAGATGAAGAGGCAGGACACTATAAGGAGGAGTTTCAGAAACAGATAATAGAGGCAGAAACAAGAGACAAGGAAGAATTAGAGAGTATGGCAAGAGAACTCTCTATGCCAGTTCCAATTTGGATTTCAGAATGAGCCACCTTAGAATATCGAAGCCGCGAAACGTCAATGGAAACTCTTACATTATTGATTGGTGCCGCAAGCGGATGGAGGAGGAGAATCTGTAGATGTGTTTCATTCCTATTCTATTGTTAGGGTATGCCCTGACACTACAAACAGACTGGCATAGAACAACAGATGGGCAGGGTACTGTTGTAGAAATACAAACCTGTGATAAAGGTTTTGGTTTTGAGGCCAAAGCGACAACTTCCGGGTTTTATGGGTTTGGGGGACAGTATGCTTGGCAGATGAATACTCTTGATTGGGACATTGCCCTTGTTCCTAAAGTCGGTACATCCTGGGTTGACCATGCTGTATACGAGTTACCTTCTAGGTGGCAATTAGAATTAGGGGCCTCCCTACAAATGGGTTATAGACAGTCTATAGTGGCTGTGGAATACTGGCATCTATCAAACGCATGGACGAATTATCCAAATATTGGTATGGATTTCTTGTTATTAATGGGAGGAATAAGATTTCAATAAAGGAGGTTTGTATGCTACGTCAATTTGCTCTGATTTGCTTCTTGTTATCCGCTTCTATTGCTTCCGCTGAAGAAAAAAAGCATACAGGCGACCCATTCGGAGTGCCACTTGATTCTATGCCAGTACGCGGGTATGATAAGACTTTATGCAACGATAAATGGAATAAATGTTCTAGTTATGACAGAGAACAATTCGATACCAAATACCCAGGAAGTTCCCTCGAAAGCCTCTCTTTCTACCCTCTCTCTAAAGACTACAAGGAACCCTCGTCCCCCAGAGGAGATTCAATGGAGGGACGGTACGATTCTAACTACTCTGGTAGAGGGGAAGCGTTTTGAGAAAAAGAAGCGGAAATACGGGGGGCATCCATCTGAATCTGAGTATAAGGCTGGACACGAGCCAGGAAAATACTACGATTTAATTTTCGTTGAAAAAGGTAACAGAAAACCTAGAACCTTTGACGTACAATTTGTAAGCCTCTCAAACACTGATAAGGAATTTACGGCGAAATTAACCTCTTCATCGTTTAAGGGATTATTGAGACAGATTCCTTGGCTTGTAGCGAAAATGCGCTGTACGAACGTAGCTTTGGATGAATTTATCATTCGTTTTAAGAGAACTTCTACAGACGAGAAGTATGCCGAGCACTATTTTGATATTCCGTTACTGCTGGACAGACCACCAGAACTCAAACACACAAACCCCGATATTGGCACACTAACATTAGAAGATTAGGAGATGGCAAAATGGCTTATATAGGCGCGGTATGTAGATTTTCTGGCGCGGATAAAGTTGACGAAGCGGAAGTAAGGCTTATTGAGAAGTTGGGGAAGAGTCGAGGGCGAGCTATACGATTTATTAACTCACACCCGATCAAAGCAGAGGCAAATGGGTTGATATGGCGTAGTGTCGTGTTTATTATGCCCTCACGGTTTATCTTGCGTAACGATGTGATTCAAGAATATATGAAACGGTTTCATTGTGACTGGCAACTGGCGAAGTTTCATTGTTACCGAGAACATAGTTTAGATATGCTGATTAAAACAGAGGAGTGGCCCGAACTCATACGACCTACTACGCAGCCTGTCCAAGTTAAAGAAAACACGACGGAAGAAGCAACGAAAGGGTAATATCATGCGGGTTGGTTCTTTGTTTTCTGGTATTGGCGGAATGGACCTAGGATTAGAACGTGCAGGTATGACGCTTGCATGGCAAGTGGAAATTAATTCTTTTTGTCAACAAGTGCTTCGTAAACACTGGCCGCTCGTTCCGAAGTTCTCCGATATTAGAACAATAGATTGGGAGCAGGTGCCCTCAGTGGATTTAGTCTGCGGGGGTTTTCCGTGTCAACCGTTTTCTATAGCAGGTAAGCAGAAAGGAGCCTCCGATGAGCGTTACCTCTGGCCCGAAGTTGTCAGATGCCTTGAATCTCTCAACCCCACTTGGTTCCTTGGCGAAAATGTGCCTGGAATCGGAAATTTGGCACTCCCGAAGATCAAAGCTGATTTGGAAAATTTGGGTTACGAAGTCTGGATTGCGAGTATACCGGCTTGTGGCCTCGACGCGCCACATCTCAGACAACGTATCTGGATTACGGCTTATGCCGACTCCTACAGCCGACGATGCGAAGAACAATGGGGGCAGCAGTCGAGTCAACAATATGCACAAAAAACAATTCCAGGGCTTGAACGCTTTTGTCGTTTCCAATCTGGGGGAGCCGCATGGGAAACTCAACCCGCAGTTTGTCGAGTGGTTGATGGGATTCCCCATCGGGTGGACAGACTTAGAGGGTTAGGTAATGCGGTTGTCCCGCAGCTTGTTGAAGTATTGGGGCGCATGATTATGCAAGCAGAGAAGAGAGAGGCGGTTAATGTATAAATTTGTGATGGAGCCGTTTAAGCATCAGTATAGTGGTATTTCTCTATATCGAGGAAATACACGCTACGGGTTTTTCGATGAACAGGGATGCGGCAAGAGTAAGGTAGTCGTTGATGCTTCTAATCTCTTGTTCCTTGATAAATCGATTAACGCTATTATTATCATTTGCCCGAACACCGTAAAATCAACATGGGCGAATCCAGAATGGGGGCAGATTGCTATTCATACGCCGAAAGAGTTTCGGACACGGATACACCAAATTGACTTATCACGCAGACTCCCCCACATTGATGATTTAGTGAAGCAAGGGAAGAGGCCCTCTTCTAATGATGGGCCTTTGTGGATTGTCGTGAACTATGAGGCTGTTCGGCAAGATTTTTTTGAGCAATGGCTGGCAAAATTTATGACTGGGGCTGCGCCTGTGGCATTGGTGCTCGATGAGTCTACACGCATTAAAAATCCTAGAGCGCAGCAAACGAAAGCAATTTTACGGTTAGGAAAATACGCAAGTCGGAAGTATATTCTTACTGGAACGCCGATGGCAAAAAACCCTCTAGATATATATTCACAGATGAATTTTTTGGACCCCAGTATTCTTCAGTGTCCTTCCTTTGTCGCATTTCGTTCTCAGTTTGCGATTATGGGTGGGTACTGTGTGGGAGGAAAGCCCGTTCAAGTTGTGGGGTGGAAAAATTTAGATAGATTACAAGAGAAGATCGCGCACTGTTCCAGAGTAGTGAGAAAGAAAGATGTTCTCCCGGACCTTCCTGATAAACTCTACACAAAGATTGAGTTGCCATTAAGTGCGGAACAGGCAGAAGCATATCGGTCTATGAAGGCATATGCGATTGCTCAATTTCCAGAGAGCCTGACAAAATCTGTCGCGCCTATTGCCATTACGAAAATTTTGCGGTTGACACAGATTACATCCGGGTTTTTAGGAGCCACGGATAACGATTACTCTATCGCCAAAGCATACCCATCGAATCCTAAACAGGATTTTATCATTGATTTATTGGAGGGTACCGAGCATGTAGTCGTGTTTGGTATCTTTAAGTTTGAATTAGAGGCTTTGTATAAACGGTTGGAGCAAGAGGGCATTTCTTGTGCGATGATTCATGGGGAAGTGAAGAATAAAGAGCGGGAGCAGCATATACAGGATTTCCAGCAAGGCAATATTCGTGTCCTCATTTGTCAAGTGGTGACAGGAGGCATTGGAATTACCTTGACAAAAGCGCATACAGCAGTCTATATATCTAACCCTTATTCGTATGAATCTCGCGCTCAATCCGAAGATCGATTACACAGACCAGGACAGCATAATAATGTTACCTACTACGATTTACTTGCTACTTGCGATGGAAAACCTACGATTGACCATACTGTATTAGAAGTATTAAAAGAGAAAAAAGATTTAAGTGATGTGTTGTTAGGTAGAAGCATTAACGAAATACTGTAGAAAGGAATAGATTATGCCCCGCATTGTTAATGAGCCATTCAAGCTCGCTGACTTGTGCTTACCTATCGAATTTACTAGCTCATATATGCTGCCCTCTCTCTTCCAAGATCAGCCCTATGAGTTTGAGGTATTTCGTTTATACAACATCCTGAGTGCTCTCAGAGGGCCAGATATACGTGGGCCAGGGATAGAAGCCCTTAAACGTATTATGACAGGGCGTATACGGGTGGTCGTATTCGGGACATACTTACAATATGGGCCTGTGATGAACTCTGACCCATTAACAGCCTTTGATATTGCTCAAGTGAAGAAGATTCTAAAGGAGTGGTTCGACGGTAATAATAAGGTGGTCGGGTTTAGTGGAAGAGACTGTCTTAGGCATTATTTAATACATACTTACTACGCGGTGCAGGCAACTCGTTCTCACCAAATATGGAAAAATAAACATCAAGCTGACAAGTTACTGTCTGTTTTGGGCAAATACACTTAATTCACACTATAGGAGGAAAGAAACATGCCAAGCGCAAGAAGCAGGGCTGCCTGGACGAGTCAGTTACACACGATGGAGCAACGTATCGATGCTGTCGGGCATTTGATGGATACGTACCGACCAAAGGAATTGAGGGAGCTGTGCGAAGCTCTTACGCGGTACCGTGAAGAAAAGGCAGATTTAGAGGCGCAGGTTCAACGAGTTTCGGAAGTTATCGAAGCCGTTTCTCAGGTACTCGCGGAGAAGTTTGTCGCTCTCGGTAAGACATCTGAGACATACACCGACTTAGGTACCTTCTCTCTATATCATAAGTTGTATGTAACCACAGAAAATAAGGAGGCACTCTTTACATGGGTACGTAACCATCAGATGGACACGCTTATTCAAGAGTATATTCCACCGCGAACCGTGGAGTCCCTTGTGCGAGAACGCTACGAGAATGGTGAACCAGTCGAAGGAATGGGTGTGAAAGCAACATTTAAACAAACTGTGCGCTAAACAATAAAGGGGGTAGGTACATGAGTAAAGAATTGCTTGTGCTTGATGCAAATGCGTTGATGAATACGGGAATGTCAGAGGAGACTCTGAGGCAGAGTACGGTCCCGTTGGGCATGGAAGGTATTTCAGCAGACCAGTTGGCGATGCCTCGGCTACAGGTATCTCAGGGTATGAGTCCTCAAGTGATGCGGAACAAGCCTGAGTATATTGAAGGTTTGACGGTGGGGCAACTATTTAATACCGTCACACAAGAAGTATACGGAAGTAAGATTCAGGTTATTCCTGTCAAGTTTAGTCGCTCTCGTTTGCGCTGGCAAAAGGGGACGTTGGATTGTCAATCTAAAAATGGCGTTGATGGGGGGCAGCACTCCTCTCGTTGCGACACATGCGAATATCAGAAGTGGGGTTCTGGAAAGGAAGGAAAAGGAACCGATTGCTTGGAGTACTTTAATTTCCTGGTAATGAAGTCGGATGATTTGTCTCCTATGAGCATTTCGTTTAAATCCGCTTCTCTTAGTGTTGCCAGGAATTGGGCCTCCAATATTTTCACTAGAAAGACACAACTACCGACAGGGGAAGTTCGTCCTGCTCCCGCCTGGTTTACTGTTTATGAGATTACTGTAGGCGAGAAACCCGCTGCGGGTGGAGGAACTTACTACGTACCTGTTGTGCGTGTGGCGGGGAAGGCAAGTGCAGCGCAGATTTCCGCCTGTAGTGAGTTCTTTAATACCTTTGCTTCTCATTATGTTGTTGAAGCAGATGGTGAGCAGTCATAGTGAGTATTGCTGTTCAAGATATTCAAGCATTCGCCGCCCTGTTTAAAGGTCTGGAACGAGCAAAGGGCAGGTACGTGCTCACGACTGACACTTCTAAACTCGTAATAGGTGATAAGGCAAAGGGGCGAGCGACAACACTTACCGAACCTGTGACGGTGGAGGATTACGCCCTCCACCTAACAGGGGAGATAAGTTTAGGCATCGTACCCCTACGCGATGATGGTACGTGTGTATTCGGTGCGATTGACATAGACCAATATACGGGACTTGACCATGCTGCTCTTGCTCAGTTAATTAAAGATAATAATATTCCAGCTATTCTGTGCAGGAGTAAGAGCGGCGGTGCGCATGTTTCAGTGTTTGTGAATGAACCCGGTATTGCGGCAGGAAAGATGATTCAGTACCTCCGTAAACTCCGCACTCAGCTTGGTATTGATGCTCGCAAGGCCAGAGAAATTTTCCCAAAACAAGTAAAACAATCCGGCGGGATTGGTAACTGGATTAACTTACCGTATTTTGGAAATTCGCGGAAAGCTGTCCGTCAAGATGGAACGGAAATGGACCTTCCAGAGTTTCTTCAGTCCATCGTGCGATTAGACCCTACTACTATTGAGCAGGGGGCTGAAGAAGGGGCTATTGTTCTAAATGAGTTGCCCCCATGTTTGGAATCTCTCCTATCTCAAGGTATTGCCGCAGGAATGCGGAATGAATTTCTATTCAACTTTACAGTATTCGCGGCAAAAAAGTTTCAATTAGATCGAGCAAATACTGTCAAATTACTTGAGGCTGTTAATAAACGTGTATGCCAGCCACCCGTTCCTACGCGAGAATTGCAAACGACATTAGATAGCGTTCTTAAACATGAGTACAACTATAGATGTGACCA
>Ga0070749_10001977_pt1 | contig 13863 bp, 15 predicted proteins | sample VirMetDEL_Nov_18_FD_75180 | JGI IMG/M metagenome (GOLD analysis project Ga0070749, IMG submission 75180) | Aqueous microbial communities from the Delaware River and Bay under freshwater to marine salinity gradient to study organic matter... | ecosystem: Environmental > Aquatic > Marine >...
AGAAAAATTTTGTCTAGGTCATCAATGTAAACGGGCAAGATTGAGCTATCAGCAGGAAGTAAAATCCCATCACTTGCACCATCAGCCATTAATATAACCGGATTAGCGCCAGTTACTTGAAGAAAGCAAACGCCGTTAATTTTACCGCTACCCGTAGAGCCTAAAGACTTTACCGAGGTTGCGTCTGTTGTTACTGAGAGACTGCCCGAGTAAGCTACTTCATTAAAATTGCCGTTGTTTATCATTCTTTCCCCATTGGTTAATTTTATTTTAATGATAAGTTTTGCCCTGTTGCAATTTGACATAAATTCAGAAAGCTGAAAGAATTAACACATGAAACTGAATCGAAAAGAAATGTACGAAAAGAACAATTTTTCAAAGCGGTTGTTATGGGTTCGAAATAAACTTGAACTAGAATGTAATAAAATCGCAAGAATTGTTCCAATGCCCGTTGGTACGTTGTTCTTATTGGAAACTCAAGGAAGAACAGGATTTTATGAGCAAGTGCAAAGATTGGCCAGTATCTATAATGATTTTTGGCAGATTCAATATAATTCAGATTTTCCAAAGCTAAACGGAGTAGAGGTCAAAGAGATAACATTTCTATTTTTATGTTTCGGAAGAGATGAGAACAGAGAAAAACTCGAGAGCCTTAAAAAGCAACTTGAGAAAAAATACCAAAGAGAGCTAAAAAGCCTGATGGGGAAGAAATGGAAGTGAGTGTAAACGCAAACGCTATGATTTTGGTCGCCCCATTACTGGTGTCACTGGTTTTAAATTGCGCAACAGTTGACAATGACAATGATGTAATCAACTTAACAGTAAATATAATCACGGGCTTATCTATAGCAAGTACAGTTCTAGTATTCGCTATTTTGATAATGGAAGGGTTTTAAATGCCTAAAAAGGGTAGACCGACAAAATTCGAAGATATAGACCACGGGTACATTCACTACCTATATGAAGTTAAAGGCATGACTGATGTTCAAGTAGCTGAAAAAATTGGAGTTACTGAAAGAACTTTGAATAATTGGAAAAATAAATATCCAGATTTTTTTCAGTCCTTAAAAGATTGGAAGAAAAACGCAGACGAAGTAATAGAGGCGACTTTATTCAATAAAGCGGCTGGAAAGATAGTGTTGACAGAAATCCATGAGGGCGTTGATGCTAATGGGAACATAGTAGATAAAAAGATTGTAAAGGAAACACCACCTGATACAACTTCAATGATTTTTTGGCTAAAAAATAGGCAGCCCGAAAAGTGGCGAGACAAAAAAGAAGTAGCGGCAACAGTTGAGGGCGTAGAGGAAATACTTAAAAAGGCGAGGTTAAAGGATGACGTTTATAAAAAAGATAATTAAAGCATGGAAAGCATTTAATGAGCCTATTTTGCCAGTTATTGAGGTGACGGAGCAGGATAAGATCGACTACTTACTAGAGGAATTGGGCAAGATTGTTTTTGCAATGGATGAAACTCTAGAACAAAAAAAGATGATGGCCGCAATTGTTTCATTTAGACAGTTTAATAATAATAACAAGAAAAATATAAACCTTAACCGGAGTAAATAGAATGAGCGAAAACGAAAAAGGACTAAGCGCACCCTCTTACAACCCAATGAGCGAAAAGTATCCAGAGGAAGAAATCAAAACGCCAGAGGCAAAAGAAAACGAAACTGGTAGCGGTGAAAACATTATTGTTATTGAGCTACGTGTTCTGGCCGACAGTCTGGATGGCGAAAAATCAGGTCACTTTCATAAAGCTGCGGATCATATTAGGGCAGCAATAGTTCAATTCAAACTAGGCGAAAAAGATCATATCAGCGACGAAAAGAGGTAATAAATGGGAAGACCAAGAAAGAATGCAAACAAGCAATTACCAGGACAACAGCCAATGCCAGCAGTTGAGCCAGTTATCGAGCAAGACAAAGCCGCATTCGACGCAGCAGTAAAAGCAGCAGTTGAGGCAGATAGAAAGGCCAGAGAAGGACTCGAGATCCCAAAGGTAGAAAAAGGCAAGAGTAGTAGCTTTATGATGAAAGCCAAGAAAATCGAAGCAGATTTAAAACGGGCACAGCTTGAAAAGAAAGAGCTATTAAGACGGAATGCTCTCAAAGATGCTGAGGTTTTAAAAAAGCTAGTAGAACAAGAAGGTTCAGACGATGACAAACTTTCATATTTAAGATGGGCAAGAGCTAGAAAGATCATTTCTAAAGGTGACTCATATAAGTTAAACAAAATAGAGGCTGAAATACTTATTGATTCTTGCGAGTATGTTCAAAAAATTAACGGTGGTATTGGCTCTTATTTGGAGTTAGGTCAAGAGGTTAGATACTCAAAGTCCTATGATGCCAGCAAAGAGTGTGACATGTATACATTCTACGCAGTTGTGACAAAATCACCAGAGGACCAAGAAACTAAAGACATTGAATGGAAGCGCAGAAACGGTGTAATGGTAACACCTGAAGATTTTGCGCCAGAGTATGACCAATATCACAGGTTTGAGTTAAGAGAATCAGAGTTTTTGAAATACTTTAATCCGTACGAGGAATAATGCAAGAACTTCACGATTACTGGTTTTACCACCAACACTTTCACAAGATTAAGCCAAAGGTTGGGGAAATTCAGCCTTTGCACTTGCGACAGTACCAACAAAAGTTTTTCCATGAGTGGGATAAAATAGAAGGACCACAGAGAATAATAGTATTGAAGCCGCGACAAGCTGGCTTTTCTACTATTGTTGCATCTAAATTCACCCACTGGATGATGACCCGTGAACTTTGCCAAGGAATAGCGATGGCAGATAAACACGGAAGGACTCAGGAAATATCTAAGATTTACCGAACATTTGTTAGCGAGTGCCCAGAAGGTTTAATTCCTCATGTCGGAAAGAATAACACAGAAGAAATTTTCTTTGATCTTATGAAGTCGGGCGTATCATTCGAAACGGCTCAAGATCCGAACGCTGGTAGATCAGGAACTAGAAAGTTCTGCCATTGGTCGGAAATTGCTTTTTGTAGGTACTCGGTTGAAATTGATGATGGGGTTCAAAACTCAATCCCATTGCATAAAGATACGGCAATTATAAAAGAATCTACTGCTAACGGCCGTTCGGGTATCGGAAAATACTTCTATGATCTATGGAATGCAGCAAAGCGAGGCGATTCTATTTATAAGCCTTTTTTCGTTGCATGGTATGAAGTTGATGATTACCAGCTAGACCCATACGGAATAGAGTTTAATTCGTACGAAATTGACCTTTTAAAGAGATTTCCAGAGTTGACTAAGGCTAACTTAGCTTGGCGACGCTTGAAGCTCTCAGAATACGTCACAGACGATAATAATTTTTTAACGCCAGAGGAAAGGTTTAAACAAGATTTTCCCGTTGATGACAATGAGGCTTTCCTGGCAACAGGGCAACCTGTTTTTGATTCGCTGGAATTAACCAAGATAATCGACACGTTAAACAGAAATAGGCCAAACGAAATTAAAGACAAGCTAAACATTCAAAGCTATATACTTAAAGATCATTGGCAAAATTTAAAGATATTTACGCCACCAAGAGTAGGGAGACAGTATTTTATTGGTGCTGATATTTCCGAGGGACTAGCTCAGGGTGATGCGAGTTCATTGTCTGTTATCGATGAATCATGCAAGCAAGTAGCAACATGGCATGGAAAGATTGACCCTGATCTATTTGGCTTTCTATTGATGGAATTAGGCACTTTGTATAATGAAGCCTTGCTCATACCAGAGAAAAACAATATGGGTCATACGACGGTAACAACTATCAAAAACGAGGGGTACTCAAAGTTATATCGTGAAGTCGTAGAGGATAAAGTCACAAAAGAAAAAGTGCAGAAATTAGGCTGGCGAACCACAAAGAGTAGTAAGAACGATATGCTAAACGAAACTATTAGAGCAATAAGAGAAAACGAATTGCAATTAATGGACGTAAGAACAGCCGAGGAGATGATTTCTATTGCCCGTGGTGATAATGGAGAAGTCGTTTTAAATGGAAAGGATAGAACCGTTGCGATAGGTTTGGCCTGCATGGGAAGAAAGCAGTACATGCAGATAATACCTGTTAAAAGCCCGAAGCCTAGAAAGTATTCAGGCACAGGCGAAGAGGCTCATAGAGCATGGGAAAAAGAGCAGAAATCTAATAAAGGGTGGTTTTAATGAGCGCACTAAAAATAGGACTAATCATATCTAGCTATGTACTAATTGTCGGACTCGGTTTGTTTGTTTGGCACAAAGTTCATTCAGAGATTAAAAGAGTTGAGCAGTCAATTAGTGAGAAAATAGCAAAATCAGCGAATAACACCATTAAGGGAATAAAGACACCTGAACCAATCAAAGAAGAGCTAAAAGGCAAGGGGTCGATTTACAACCCCTCAAAAGATCTAGACCGCCAGATGAGCGGAAAACATGTTGATTTCTATTAATCGTTTTTATACTCTCTTAGCGAAAACCTTGCATTAATATCTGTGTTATTCGTGTCAGTATCAGCAACGAGGTAAAACACATCAGACGGAGTTAGTCTAAATCCTATAGGCTCATTGATTACTTTAGTTGTATCTGAGTTGGTATCAATTGTTACCCTGAAAATCTCGTACCGAGTAGCCACATTTCGATTGAATACATAGCCCTTTACTTGCACTCTAGGCGTACCACCACCGGAAAGCTTGTTTGTATTTATCCATAAAAAACGAGCAACCGCGAAGCTGTTAGAGTCAACGAAAAATATTGCCTGTTGGGTAACACTTTGAAGAGCAGGGATAACCGCCTGAGTTGTACCGCCTGTTGTCGCTGTTACTGTAATGTCATTAGTATTCATTTGCGCCGAACCGCTAGACGCTACCGCAATTCTATTAATCCCTAACCCTGAAAAACTCGTAACGTCTGAACCTGTCGCCCCTAGTGTATGCGTCGATTCTGCTTTCAATCCGTTTGAATCGACATATTGAAAATAAAGAGTGAGCGCACCCGTAGTGCTATCGCCATCAGTCGAGCTATTATAAGCAATTGTAAAGGTCGAAGCGGTGGTTAGTGGTGTAAAGTTACCAGAAGCCGCCCATACTGTCTGCTCACCAGATGCTGCGGTCAATCCCTCTCTATATCCAAATTTAGTAAACGGACTAATCCCAGAGCGCCTACCGATAACAACCTCGTCAGCAAAATCATTGGGCCTTGTTATACTTGCGTCGTTATCAATTCCAACAGATTGATTGATGGGAGTATTTGAAGGAACAAAGTTATCACCGTAGTAAGTATAAAGTCTTATGTAAGATTGGTCAGAACCAGAGTCATTAAGAAATCTAACTCTAAAATAACGCCCCAGCTTAACACCTGTATGAAATTCATGAATTCCACCAGTGACTTGAAAACCAGCAGGGGGGAACGTTGAGTCCCAATTGGTTCCATCGTTCGAGAAGTCTGTGTAAAGAATGCCATCCACATCGGTTTTCATTGATATTCCGAAATGAGAATGCTTATCTATCTCACCAGTGCCCGTAAATGTAGAGCCATTTGACAGGGGCGTAGTGGTCTTATTTCCCTCGGAATTAGTGATTGAGCCTTGAACCTCTACGTCTAATGCTCTTTTTGCACCATTGTTAACACTTGGTATTATTGAGCTGGTTACAACCGGATGAGTCGAAGGGTCGCCAGGTTGATGTGTTTCGGGCGCCAATATTGCACCACCTTGAGAAAATGCATTTATTGAAATAACCCAAAATGCTATTAGTATAATAAAATTCCTCATAACTTCCCTTCCTTCATATCTGAAATTAATTGCCCGTCAAGTGCATCTAACGACCCATTTTGAACCATTTTCTTTATAGATTCATCATCCCATTTATACGACGAATTATCTTCTTTTTCTGGTAAGTCCTCGTAACCTATCTCGATTAGTCCTCGTTTCTTTAATTCTTTTTTATACTGAGAGTAGCTATCGCACCAGACGTTAATGCTTTTCTGATAACCAGGAACAAAAGTATTCTTGACATCACGATTTGATAACATGACTGCCATTTTAGGAAAGCCACAATTGAAACATGACCAGCCATTAGAAGTATTATATTGATTATGTTCGAATTCTTCCTTCGGGTAATACCTGTGAAACTCACAGCCGCACTTATCATTACGACATTTAAAACGATAACTCTTTGACATTGCTCCCACCTTTTCAGCTTTATGAATTATATTAAGTTTACTCTTTGCATAATGTGAATATTGTAGCATGGAAATTATTAAAAAATTACTACCTAAAAAGTCTAATAAAGATCTAGTCAAAAAGTCACTTGAAAAAAGAGACAAGATCAAATCCGCTCTAAAGAAGTATAGAAAGAACTTTGAACCTAATTGGAAAGAGGAAGAAAGGGCTTTTTATGGTGATTTATGGAAAAATTCCAACGAAAACAGACCATACGAAAATAGAATATCAACAGTTGTGGAAACGCAAGTTCCTATTTTAACTGACTCAATGCCGGCCCCAGCAGTCAGGGTGCAAGATCCCAATTTTATAGAGCAAGCTAAGAATTTAGGAAGTGCTATAGAATGGGTCAACAAAGATCAATCCTTTGAGTTGAATTATTCAATTCTTGTCAGAAAACAGTTAATTACGGGGACCTCGTTTCTGCATACTTATTACGATGCAAACGCAAATAATGGCGACGGTCAAATAGTTGACGAGATAGTAGAGTGGAAAAATGTCTTTCTTTCTGGTGAAGGTCCTTTCATTGAGAAATGCACTAAAGCGAGAATTGAACTAAGTCGTTCAAGAGATTGGTTAATCCTTAACTATCCAAAACACCAGCAGGCACTAAAATCAGAAGAGACAGACTCAAGTAAAGACGTTGAAACAGATAACGACGGGTTTGAGAATTACGACAATGTAAACAGAGGGGCAAAAAAGAAAGTTCCTAAGCCTTACCAGGATGAGGATACATTATGCCTTGTAAAGTCTTTCTGTAAAGATTATTCACTTGTTAAAATTGGCGAAGAACAAACCGCCGAGGAATTACAAGCAGAATCGGAAGAGCTTGAAAATGGCAATTCGCCCGATGTTTCTAAGTGGCAAGATCACAAAGCCCACATAGAAGCTCATAACATGGTTTTAGAATCATTGTATGGTGAGCTTAACCTTACCCCTGATGCTGGCTTAGAGCGAGCCACAGAGCTAGTAGAGCAGGCACTAGAAGAGAATCCAGAAGCAGATTTTAGCCCAATTCTACAAAAGATAGCAATTCTAGAAGCACATAGAGAAGAGCACAATATTTTAAGTGAAGAAAACCCAGAGGGCCAAAAGCCTAAGTATCCTAATTACATGAGAACAATTGAAACAGTTGGCGACATTGTTCTACATGATGGGGCACCAAGGGATGAGCACGGAGAAATACCTCTTGTTCCATTTTATACAATTAAAGATGGGACCATTTACGGAATTGGCGTAATTAGAAATATTATAGATTCGCAACGTATGATGGCAACAATGATGTTCAAGGAATATAAGGGGCTTCAGAAAGTCGCTAATCCTGAGAAACATGTAGATCTCGAAAGTGGATTGACAGCCGAAGATATTACTAACGAGGATGGGGCTATTTATGTGCTACCTCAAGGCACACAGATTCGAAACATTGACCCAGGACAGGTGTCACCACAGCTAGGACAATTCCAAAATGATAGAGGTCAAGCGATTCAAGACATTTCAGGTGTAAACGAGGCAACAGAAGGGAAAATGCCTAGCCCTAATGCGTCTGGTGTAACAGTTGAAAGGACTCAAACACAAGCAGTCGGCAGAATAAGACTAATAGACAGGCAAAATCAATATTATTCAATCAAAAGACTTGCGAAGCTTAGGGCCGCAATGATTTTGCAATATTGGACAAGTGAAAAAGTATTAAAAATAGAAAATGAAGGCGAAGACCATACACAGCTAATTTTTAACCCTCTTGAATTTCAGGATATTAGTTACGAAATAGAGATTTCAAGCGGTTCAATGGCTGGCGTTGATAAGGACTCTTATAACGCTTTGATGGCATCATTCCTAAATAACCAGCACATAACATTTGATGAATTTCTACAAGTAGCAGAAATACCACGAAAAGAAAAAATCAGGGAACTTGTCGGACAAAGAGACGAGCAAGCGCAAGCAATCGAAGAGCAAACAGCACAAATAGAAGATTTACAGCGAAAAATGATAAGGCTCAAAGGCTCAGTTAATCCTGAATTACTAAGCCCAGACGAGAAACCTATCTTTGACGAAATAATGAGAGAGCAACAACTAGAGCAAATACAGGGAGTCAATCCAGACCAACCCTATCTAGGAGAATAATAAATGTATGACGTTAATGAGTATTTAGACGAATCCAACCCAATCATGAGCGAGGGAGAAGAGTCTAGTACAGAAGGAACGAAAGTTGAAGCATCGAGCGAAGATGGCCAAGCCGAAGAGCAGCCTAATGAACTATCGCTAGAGGACCAACTAGAAGGCGTAGAAATCGAGCAAGCCGAAAAAGAAGAAGGCGCGCCCGATGTATTGTCATTAGTTAATGAACTTGGATTAATCCGAAATGGTTTACCGTATGAATACGAAAATCTAGAGGACATCAAAGAACATTTAATGAAAGGACATGACTACACTTCAAAGACGCAGGAACTTGCTGAACTTAGAAAGCAGACCGAAACGGAACTTTCACAAGAAAGAGAGCAAGTGGCAGCGGAACGAGCAGAGTTTGAGACTGAAAGGCAGCAAGTCGAAAGCTCACTGGTAGAAAATGAAATCCTAGCGGAAATCATGGGAACTCTACAAACTCAAGAACCAGAAGTATTTGCGGAAATCCAAAGGGAGTTCCAGCAACGAATGGGAATGCACAACAAAGCTTTAAACAATCCAGAAGTCAACAAGCTTAAGTCAGAGTTAAGTGAAATTAAGAAGTCACTAGGCGAAAAAGGTGAACAGGACCAAAATGCAAAGCATGAAGAAATCCGCGCAGCTTGGGACAATGGATTAAAGGAAGTGCAAACAGGCTACGCAATGAAACTAAAAACACTCGGAGTAAAGCCAGACTGGGCAAAGGTCCAAAGTATTTGGCAAGCAGACGCAACGGGCGAAATGACTGTAAAGCAAGCAATGTTAGCAGTCCATGGCGAAGACATTCAAAAAGGATTAGAAGCAAAGGCGAAACTAGCCGCAACAAAGGCCAAGTCAGCACAACGACAAGGGCCATCGGGTGTTTCTGGTCAAGGTGAAAAACAAGTACAAACTGATTCATATTTAGCTGCCGCGGAAAGATTACTAAAAGAGCATTCATGAAAGGAGAATAAATCATGGCTTTAACTTATACGCAGGTGACTGCAATAACTCACGATTTGATTAAGGAAAAATTAACAGAAGGTGTTTTCACTTCTAACGCTGTTTTGAAGCGACTTAGAGGAAAGCAAGTTCTAGAAGATGGTGGAAATAAAATCATCTGCCCTCTTTTTTCTGTAGATGATACAGGAAGTACAGGGGCTTTTTACAGCTCAAGAGATAATCTCTCACTAGCTGAATATGATGGAATTTCAGCATCAGAACACGACTGGAAGCAACTGTATGAATCTGTAGTTATCTACAAACTAGACATTGCAAAAAACGCTGGTAAAGCTGGCGCGGTTAAGCTTATTTCAAGCAAGGTAAAAGGTGCTGAAATGGCAATGAGCCAGAGAATGATTAAAGGAATTTTAAGTGATGGAACAAATGCTACGGGAAGTCTTGATGGAGATCAATTCATTGGACTTCAAAAGATTATTGCGGCAAGTGGAACGTATGGCGGAATTGCCCCAGCAGATTTGGCTACTTTTGTCTCTTATGTCGATGACAATAGCGGTGTAAATCGTTCACTCACTCAGGCTATTCTAGACAAAGCTCTAGACCAAGCAACTGAGCAAGGTCGAGGCGGTCCAACTTTAGGCATCATGGATAAATCAGTTTTCTCTAAATTCAAAGGGCTTTTAACAGGTCAACAACGAGTTACAAGAGAGGATACTGTAAGCGGTCAAGGTCACAAGGGTCAAGTTATCGTTTATAACGGAATTGATCACATGATCGAAAATCAAATGCCATCAAATACTTTTTTCTACATGGATGAGGAACACGCAAAACTTCACGTACACCGTGACCATAACATGAGAAGACAGTCAATTTCTGACCTAGAAACTGCTGATGCACTTCTAGAAAGAATTTTCTGTTATGCTGCATTTATCGCATCAGAAAGAAAGTATCACTCAAGAGTTAACGATATTTCAGTTTAGTATCACGGGGGCGAAAGCCCTCACTTTTTGAGTTTTTTGTAGTATTATTTATTAAAATTAACAGAAGGGAATAAAATGAAGAATTTACTATTTTTATTTGCAATGTTGTTTACGTTTAACGCGTATGCGGACATTGGCTTGGTTGACCGTTCGACGGCTCTAGACGGTGCAGGAAATTTACTCGCTGGTTCACTTGAAAAGGTTTTTATCAAAGTTAAGAACACATCAGGTGGATCTGTTGCAAACGGTGACGTAATGATCTTAGACGTCGCCGAAGATGACGGGTACTCAGTGACAACTACAACGACAGCCGCATCGGTTCCAGTTTGTGTAATGGCTCAGGCTTGCGCTGATGATGTTTTATGTGACTGTCAAACTTATGGATTAAAAGACGATGTAAACTTTGACTCAACAAACTACAACGCAACAGCCGGAAGTCTGGCGTTTGTTTCTGAGAACTTTGCCGGAGCGGTTCAGGCAGAATTACCGGCCAATTATGCTGTATCTGATGTGCCTATCGGGGTTTTCTATGACTCGCCATCGGCATCGGGTGACACTGAGCTATTTATTAAGCTGAGATAATGATAAATTATTTTTGGGGTGCAGTTTTATTGCTGCATCCCTTTGTCACAAAGATTTCTGCATTTAATGACAATCGGCATGGTGTTGATTTTTTTCTATTTAGCATGGTTATATGCTCTGTTTTACTATGGGGAATTAAGCCCGATAAGAGAATAGGAATTTTATCAATATTTATAGGTTGGAATTTATTAGTTCAAAACGATTTCAATTTATATTATTCAATTACACAAAATTATTCTTTTTTAATTGGTGCGATATTTATTTCTCACCTGTATACACACATCGATAATCTAGCCGACACTTTCCATAAATGTATCGTGGCAATGTCCTTGATTGGTGTTTTTTATCATTTACTAGATACATATTTCCACATTAGCCCTAGACAGTTATTCGTAGAAACATTTTACAATGGAGTCAAGGCCGTATCATCCGACGGAAGGGCAGACAGAACAACGGGTGGCTTTTTACTTAATCAAAACATAACAGGCGCTTATTTTGCATTTTCTATACCGAGCTTCATATATTTAAAAAAACTTAAACTTATGATTTTTCCAATTATTGCCGTGTTTTTCACCAGTGCATGGCCGGTAATTACAATGCTTTCATTTTTTGGGTTTTTAGCATTTAATGAGGCAGTAAAGCACAAGATATTACCCTATTTATTGGCCATAATAGCCATTTTAACGGTTTTTCTACTCTCTCCCCATGAGTTGCATTGGCTAGATACTGGGAGATTCCTAATATGGGCGAAAACCATTAAATTAAATTACTTAAATTTTAAATTATTCGGGAATGGACTAGGTTTTTTTGCTGAAAATTTTAATATATTCACAAAAATAATGAGGCCAGCAATAATAAGACAAGAACACAACGAGTTTTTGGCAGTTTTTAACTCTTTTGGGTTTATAGGGCTAGGCTTGTTTATATATTCATTAGCAAAGCTCGGTACAGGTAGAAATAAACTAGCAAATGCGGTTTTATTTTCTATTTTTATAAATATGTTATGCAATTTTACTTTGCACATGTCAGCATTGTTTGTAGTTGTATCATTTTGGGTTTGCATCTCATTAAAAAGCGAGGTTAGGGCATGACAAGGCGTTGGAACGGGAAAGCCTTAATTGACGAGCTGGGGGCGAGAGTTTGGGATAATTCAGACAGTTCATTAGCCAGAATAATTGGGTGGGTTAATGAAATTCAGGACGATATCGCAAGCTCGCTACCAATAGATCGCTACAAGTTCGAGCTTAAAAAGTTACTCCCAGCAGATCAAGAGATAATTAGTCTCAGGGTGCCAGTACCAACAGCACCGACAGCCGCAATTGCAGCAGGCGGTAATTTAACAGATGGAAGTAGCTATAAAGTTTACACTTCTTTCCTGGTATATGATTCAGACTCAAGGGATTACATAGAGTCAGAGGCTACATTGTCAAGTGCAGCAGTCACAGCAGACGCGACAAATAAAACTATTGATTTAACTGATATTGACATAATGGAAGGTAGTACAAGTTATGAGCCTACTACGATTTATAGGAGAATTTATCTTAGTGTTGATTCTGGCTCTGGTTATGGTGAGCCATTTTTCATAGCTGATATTGCAGATAATACAACTACAACTTATTCAATAACTGCCGAGTCATCATCAACAATAACGCCAGTAAGTGATTCAGAAATTGAAAGAATTGCACCAGATCATCCAAGATTTAGAGCCAGCGGAAAAGTTTTATTCAAAATAGATAGAAGTCAATCCTTGCGATTTAATCCAACAGGCTCAAACTCATCTACGCCAGACTCTTTTGATTATGTCGGACAAGATAGAATTTTCCTTTATCCAAAACTGGCCACAACTTCTACAGAAAACGAAAGAACTTTAAATTACTCAGTTTTCAGAAGGCCACACGAAGTATTTTACGAAGTAGACAGAGTGATAGATCTTCCAATAATCGCAAAGAGAGCATTAAAAGAAGGTGTTGCATGGCTAGCTTATCAATACAAAGACAGAGCAGGAAAAGAGTCATTGCAGCAGAATTATGAAGTTTTAAAGGGGCAGCTATTAAGGAAGTTAAAAAGGCAACAGGGGGCACCTTCTTCAGTGCGTGATGTAAACGGAGATTGGTCAGGGTTCGAGGTATAAATGCCATTATCATTAAGAGCCGTTAAGGCTTGGAGGAATTTCAACAAACCAGTTAGCTATAAAATTGGGCAAACTGACAAGATGAATGACTCCATAAATGTTTACTCAAATCAAAACGTGCTAGAAACTAGAAATGGAATAGCTAGATTCAATGCTACGGCATTTAGTGAGGCACCCTTGTCCATTTCCTTTTTTCAAGACAATTCAGAGAATAATTACATCATTGCCAAAGATGGGGCGATTTTATATAAAGCAAACGCCACGGGAGCACATACTTCCCTTAAAACTGGCTTAGACTCCACAACAAAGCATAGAGCAGTAACGCTAAATAATCGACATATAATTGCATTAGGTTCAGATGGCCTTTTTCAGTTTGACGGAACAACGGTCACGCAATTAGGACAGGCAGCACCAACAGGCATATCGGCAGCGATAGCGAGCGGTGGGAGCCTGACAAACACTAGCGTATATCAAGTAGGTGTAACCTTTTATGATTCAACAAATGGTTTTGAGTCTAACGGGTTTGAATCTGCCCAAATTACTGCTGCATCTCCCAACCTTCAAATTGACTTATCTTCAATCCCCACAACCGCAGCGAATGATAATATTGACAAGGTGCGAATATACTTAAAAGACGTAACAAACGGAACAGATTTTCTATTTATAGAAGAAATTAACCTCGGAACAGCAACATATACAATTGACGAAGAATCTCTTTCAACAATTATAATGCCTAGTAAAAATTCTGCCCCTATTTCAGGTGGTGGTAAATATTTAAGTGTTTTCGGGCAACAATTAACATATGCAGGAAATTCGGCCTATCCGAGTGATGTATTTTTTTCAAGAGCTTTAATTCC
>Ga0070749_10001978_pt1 | contig 13859 bp, 6 predicted proteins | sample VirMetDEL_Nov_18_FD_75180 | JGI IMG/M metagenome (GOLD analysis project Ga0070749, IMG submission 75180) | Aqueous microbial communities from the Delaware River and Bay under freshwater to marine salinity gradient to study organic matter... | ecosystem: Environmental > Aquatic > Marine > Coastal...
AGCTAAGTCTGGAGACACTATGACAGGAGACCTTACATTTGCAAATAATGCAGACAACGTAAGAATAAATAAAAACAATAACTGGTTAAACCTTTATGATCCTTGGAATAACATCCATCTCCGTAATGGTAATTCAGGTTATGGTGTATATATAGATTCTTCAATTCATTACTGGAGACCGCACGATGGATCTGTTTTCTGGATGACTTTAAGTAGTACAGGTTTAGGTATTGGTACACATAGTCCTAGTTCTAAATTAACTGTTTACAGTGATACTACTGCTGATGGAATACTGGTGGATGTTTTAAGTAGACCAAGAATAACTCTTAGAGACAGAGGAAATTCAGATACTATAATAGGTACTGGAGATTATGGCTTAGATGATTTCTTTATCGATACTTATTCAGGTAATGCTTTTGCTATTAAAGGCTCTACTCGTAATGTAGGTATTGGCACTACTAGTCCAGTATCTCCATTAGATGTAAATGGAATTATTTCTTCTAGAGGTATTTTTATTGCGCAGAACAGCGGAACTTATAATATAATATACAACGCTTCAAACAGTGTTGCTATATATTTGGGAGGCAGTGGAGATCAGAATAGCTATTACGACAACAACAGTCACTTTTTTAGAAATGCTGGGGGAGGAACTACTTTTGGACGTTGGAATTCAACAGGATTAGGAATAGGGACAACAAGTCCAAATAAACAGTTAACATTTGCTCAAGCAAATGATGATGCTATTCAAATAAGAAGACTGACAACTTCACAAGGAAATACTTCGCTAGGTACCGGTATATCATGGACTTGGACAAGTGCAGGAACAGATAATGAAACCTGGGCAGCTATTAGAGTTATTATGCCCGGAAATAGTAATTCAATAATGACCTTTAGCACTACACCAGATAGTGGTGCTGCAGGCTTAACAGAAAGAATGCGTATTACCGATACTGGCAACGTAGGTATAGGTACTAGTACTCCTTCTCAAAAATTTGTAGTATCTAATGGTTCTTCTGAAGTATTCAAAGTATACGGTGGTGGGGAGGTAGTAGCAGGTACAAATTATATTTATGCTGCATATTCTAGCGGAACTAGTTTTTACGCTCAAGGGCCTGCTTCATTTAGAAATGGAATACATAATGATACTAATACTTATCTAAAAATTGATGGAGGAACATCAGGATTTACTTACTTTAGTGGCAATGTTGGTATCGGAACTACTAGTCCAGGAGCTAAAATACACGTAGTTCCTACAGGAACACAAATAGGAGTCATAGTAGACGGAACTTCAGTAACAGCAGATACTGCTAATAAAGTACTTGATGTTTTATATAATGGAGGTTCCAGTGCATTTTCGGTTAGAAGTAACGGTATTGTATATATTGGATATGATTATTTATATGTTGAGGGAGCAGGAATTACTCGCAGATATTACGATAGTAGAATACAATTTGGTACTGCAGATTTAAGTTCTAGTACAACTGGAGCAAACGTTGAAGTATACGGAGGTTTAAAAGTATTTAAAAACGTTAGTAATAGTAGCACTTCTGAAATTTTTAGAATTACTAATGGCGGTAATGTAGGAATAGGCACAACAGCTCCAGATGAAAAGTTACAGGTTGCTGGTAATATTAAAATTCAAAACGAAACAGGACTTGTTACAGATTATGGTCCTTTAGTTGGTCGTTATAACACTTCTCAAGTATATGTAGGTACAGGAGGAAATTACTCTATAGTAAAAATAGGTAGAGCTGATGGTGGAGCACTAAACGTGTTGTCTGGTGGAGATGTAGGAATTGGGTCAACAACAACTTCTGGATATAAACTATATGTAAATGGTAGTACTTGGATTAATGGAGGTACAAACTTTACAGACGGTGTAAGTATTTTTAGAACACAGTCTGGTGGAGCAGAAGTTATGAGAGTAGCTTCTAATAGTAATGTAGGTATAGGAACTACTTCTCCTAACTATAAACTAGATGTAAATGGTTCTATAAATATATATACCGGCAACAGTTTAAGATGGGGTAGTGGAGATGCCGAGATTATTAATAGTGGATATAATCTTTTATTTAAAACTTACAATGGTTCTGCTTTAGCTGAAGCCATGCGTATTAATAGCGCAGGTAAAGTTTCTATAGGAACTACAAGTACTAACTCAGATCAGTCAGATTTTACTGTATACACTGGAGGGACAACTACATTAGCACTTAGTGGTGGTGAGTTTAGAGTAGGAGATACAGATGTTAACTGGAGTATTGCTTTAAGACAGAATGGTTTTTTAGAAACTTACGCACAACCGCTATACTTACGTACTATTGCAGGAAGTCAACCCGTAGTAATTGGACCAAATGGAACTAATACTGTTGAGTTTTATCCTGATTATACTTTATTTAATGGATTAAATCTTGCCATATCTAGAACTAATAGTACTCATGGAGCAACTAACTACTTCAGAGGAGACGCTTCTCACTTAGTTATTGGTACAGGAGGAACCCTTTATCTTAACTATGGAGGAAGTGCAACCAACATTACTGGTAATGTTACTATAACTGGAGGTATAGGTCAAAATAACTTAGTAGGAAGACCTTATGCAGTATGGGGAGCAGGTGGTACTAGTACAGGAGCTGTAGTAATTAAGTTTCCAGGTAATACATCTAACTATGGAATGGTACATGCTGTTATTGATATTTATGAATATAGTGGCAATCATGTATCTACAGTAATTGTTGGAGGCCATAACTGGAGCGGAAGTCAGTGGTATAATTATGGGGCAAACTTAGTTGGGCAAACAGACAAACAAGTTAGAGTAGCCATAGTTGATGGTGCATATGCAATTGTTATTGGGGACAATAGTTCTTCTTGGAGTTATGGTCAAGTAGTTTTACGTAAAATCCAAAATGGTTCCTACTATGCAAACGTAATGAATGTTTCTGAAGGATACACAATCACTCAGACAGCATCATTAAGTCCTGCATGGATTTCAGGAGATCTTAGACAGTTAACGGTTTCTGGTGTAATTACAGCAAGTGGAGGTAATTCTAATAACTGGAATACAGCATACTCGTGGGGTAATCATTCTTCTGCTGGATATCTTACTTCTTTTACAGAAACAGATACACTTGCTTCTGTAACAGGAAGGGGTAATACTACAAATAGTGATATTATAGTTAATGGGGTAACTACTATTCAAAATGGTGGGTACTTAAAGTTTATTGCAGGAAGCGTTGGAACTACTGGATTTACCGTATTTAATGCAGCCCAAAATGGATATTTAAGTAATAGAATTACAACAAGCGATCACGTAAGAGGGTGGGGTTGGGAATTAACAGACTCTTTACCAATAACAGCAAGTCCAGGTGTATTTTTTAGGGTTGGCTATAACGGTAATCCATCTTTCTTAACTTCGGGTAATTTTGGTATTGGTACTTCTAGTCCATCTGAAAAACTTCATGTTAGTGGTGCTGCTATATTTGATGGAGGAGCAGGTAACTCTTCTACAGATTCAGTAGTTTACATAACTAAGTCAAACAATAACGACTGGGGATTATATGTAAATGCTTCAGGTCTTGACTATGGTATGTATGCCAGAGTATCTCCTTCTGCAGGCTATGCTATTGGTGTAAATAATGGAACTGATTGGACTACTAGATTTACTGGAGATGGTAGACTGTATTTAAATGAAAAAGATACAATAGCTTCTTTTGATACTTGGCTTCGCTTAAATCAATCTGGACATTATGGTTCAGGTGTATACACTCCATACAATTTAAGAAATGATGGTGCATTTGATAACTACGGAGGAATCTACGGTTACAATACAATTAGAGGCAGAAAAGCGCAAACCGTAGGTAATTACACAACCGCTGCTCTTTGGACTGAATCATATGACGCTACTACTACAGGTATTGCATTTCACATTAGCGGCAACGTTGGTAAGTTTCTTGAAATGCGCACAGATGGTATCCTTTATTGGAATGGAGATACTGTACTGCATAGTGGAAACTATTCTAACTGGGCTCAACCTGCTGCTACAGCAATCAATACTTTTAACATTGGGTCTCAGAGTGTAAGTTATGCGAATAGTGCAGGATATGCTGGATATGTAAATAATCAAGCAGGACAACTTCTTAGGTACGACAATAGAACTATTTCTCCTTCTGAAACTAATGCAGGTTATTTACAGTTTGGATTTACTTCATGGAATAATGATGGCGGTTCTCCCTATGCAGATTATTTGCATATGCGTTCATATGATGATGGCTCAGGTGGAAATGACAATCTTGTTATGTTCCTTAAGAGTGGTATTGGAATGCGTATTTGGCAGCAATCATTCGGCAGTTCCAGTGCTTACAGTTCTTATGCAGATGTATGGACAACTGTTAACTTTACTCAAAGTAATGTAAATAACTGGAATACCGCATACGGATGGGGTAACCATGCTTCTCAGAGTTACGCTACTACATCTTATGTAACAACCCAAATCAATAACCTAATCAATGGAGCGCCAGGTGCATTAGATACACTTGATGAATTGGCTGCTGCTTTAGGAGATGATGCAAACTTTGCAACTACAGTAACTAATAGTATTGCAGGTAAGGTTTCTAAGTCAGGGGATACCATGACTGGCAACATCAACTGGGATACTCAAAATACAGGGTTAACCTGGAATATGAATACCGATGGAGCCTACATTAAGTTTTTTAATACAGGAGACGGAGACACAAATTCTAGGTTAGAGTATTCTACATCTGATAATGGTGATGAATATCATCGTTGGGTTATTGCCGGCACTGAGAAAATGAATTTAAAGTGGGCAGGTCTTACTATTAACGGTACTATTACAGCAACTGGTTATAATAATAGTAACTGGGATACGGCATATGGTTGGGGTAATCATGCCTCAGCAGGATATGCGCTTAATTCTGCTTTAGCAAACTACTTACCCTTAAGTGGAGGATCAATTGGTGGAGCCTTGACTGTTAATGGAAATTTAACTGTTAATGGAACCATTACAGAAAACTCTTCTATCAAACTAAAAGAAAATGTAGAAACAAGCGAGGGAAATTTGGAAAAGGTAGTAAATTTGAGACCAGTAACTTACAATAAGATTGGGTCTCAGACTACAGAATTAGGACTTATCGCAGAAGAAGTGGCAGAAGTATACCCAGAGTTTGTACAATACGATGAGAACGGAGATCCAATAGGGGTTCACTACTCACGCTTAACCGCTGCCCTTATTGGTGCAGTTAAAGAATTAACTAATCAAGTTCAAGAATTAAACAAAAAGATAAATGGCTAATTTATTATCCAATACCACAGTAGGCGGAAGTGCCGTAATCACAACAAGTAACATTGGGACTTATGCTTTAACAAGTATTCCAACTAGTTTCTCAAATATTACAGTAACAAGTTCTTTTAACACTGCAAGCAATGATGTATATGCAAGTATGCGTGTGATTAGAAATGATTCTGCAATTACTGATGGAATGTATATTGGTTATGGAAACTCTGGTTCAGGAATTACAAGAATTTTTGGAGGAGGTGTTACTACTGGAGCATTAGAAAAGTATGCTACATATACAGTTGAACCTGGATCATTCAGAGCTCCAATCTTTTATGATTCTGCCGATACTAGTTACTATCTAGACCTCAACTCAACTTCCTACCTCTATCACCTAGTACTTTCAGGTAATAGTTACTTTAGACCAAATAGTTGGATTGAATTTAACGGAAACTATGGTTTGTATTGGCCTAACAATTACGCATTACATCTATATCCTAATAATAGTGGATCTTATGGTGCTTTACAGATAGATGGAACTAAGGGGGGTTGGGCTGGTATTCACTTTAACAGCAGTGCAAATACTCTTATGGCCAATGCTAACGAGTCAGGATTTCACCGTCAAGGTAATGGATGGCAGTTTAGATGGACTGAGGGTACTATGTATGTACACAGAAGTACAAATGGTGGAGGTACTGCTCATACTGTACTAGATACAGGAAACTATAATAGTTTTAGTATTCCTACTAAACAATATGTTTGGTCTAGGGGAGAAAACTTGCTTACAAATGGTACAGGTCTTTTAGGTAACAATACTAACTTCTCTTCTTTTACTTTTGATGGTAGTCAAGCATATTTCTCTAGTGGTTCATTTAGATATACAGGACAATATAACTCACCTAACACAGATGAATTAATGCCAGTCAACCCAGAAAAACGTTATCGTTTAGATTTCTGGGCAAAAACAGCAAATGGTCAGGGAGCTTATTATGCCTACCTTAACTTCTTTGATGTAGACGGTAACTCTATTATGGCTCCTTTTCATATGTATTATGCAAATACATTGACTACTTTGGCTCAAACACTTAATCCTGGCGATACTGTTGCTTATTTAACAAGTGTTGCAAACTGGGAAAATGGTGGAACAGCAGGAGTTTCTACACATATTCGTTCATTTATTTTCTGGAACTATACAAACTCTTTTGGTTATACATATCCACCTCAGACTTATTCTAGAAACTGGTATTCAGATGCTTGGAATCCTGGTGCAATCAACTCAGGAAATAATACTATTACCCTTAGAGTTCCTTGGTCTGGTCCTTCTATTGCTGCAGGTACTCAAGTAAGTAATGGTAGTGCAGGAGGTACGTTTAAATACATAGCTTTGGGTTATACCATCGTACCAACTACATGGACTAACTATGTGGGTATAATGGATGGAGTAGATTATAGTGGCACAAATGCAGGAGGTAAGTTTCCTCCAGGTACTGCAGCTGCTAAGTTAGGATTCTTAACAGACTACAATGCAAGTGGTGATACTATCTACTTGGCTAACTTGTTTGTAGGAGTTGATAATGATTATCCTATTTACGATAGATGGACTGGTAATACACGTATAGAAAAAGCAGGTGCTTTTTATGGTACTATATTTTATGATTCAAACGATAGTAGTTTCTACTTAAATCCTAATGGAACTTCAAGACTTTCTACTTTAAATACAACAGGAAGCATAACTACAGACGGATATCTCTACACAAATTCTAGTACTCGCATAGGTGAGATTTGGGGATATGGGGGTGTTTATAAGAGTTCTGGAGAAATGATGTTTGGTACTGAGGGATATGGATGGAGATGGCATAGTGGTAATGTTCAAAAAGCGTTTTTGAGTAGTGATGGTTTCTTTACTACTGCTGGGGGTATAAGAGTTGGAAGTGGTGATTTATATTTAGATCAAAATTATGGTAGATCTGTTGTAGGTGTATACTCTTCTTATAGATACCAAGGTGTTTGGGCAATGGGAGACTCATATAAGTTATCTGCTGATGGTACGTCTACAGGAAATTTGTACGGTCTTGCTTGGTCTCACCCAGATACAGGAGGGCAGACAAAAGCAGGACTTGAACACCAACTTTTAGTAATGAACTACGGTGTTACCCAAACAGCTATTGGTACAGGCATCTGGACTTCAGGACTTATTACTACTTCTTCTTATGGAACATCTGCTAACTGGAAAGCAGCTTATGACTGGGGAAATCATGCTAGTGCAGGCTATGTAACATCATCTGCTTTGAGTTCTTATGTACCTCTATCTGGAACTACATTAACAGAAGGAAACTATTTCTACTTTAGAAGTAATAGAGGAGCTTATTTGGGAGCATTAGACAGTCCTAGTCTTCAAGTATATGCTACAGGTAGTAATGCTGCATTTATGTCATTCCACAGAGGTGGAAACTATGCTGTAAACTTTGGATTAGATGCTGATAACATAATGCGTATTGGTGGATGGTCTGCTGGTGCAGATCGTTGGGTGTTAGATATGAGTGGTAACAACACTGTTGCTGGTTCATTCCGTGCTCCTATTTTTTACGATTCAGCTAATACAAACTTCTACGGAGACTTTGCTTCTACCTCTGTAATGAATAGTATCCGTTTTGGTACTTCTACTAATAACGGAACTTTAAGTGGAGTTAGTGATTGGGGAGTAACTCTTACAACAGATAATGGTTGGATTCGATTTGGTCCTGCCAATAGTAGTTGGGCACACATTTATGCAAGTCAGGCTTTTTACTTTAACCAAGACTTACATGTAAACGGAAATATTGTAATTACATCAGCTACTATTGGTAGTCAATCTGTATCGTATGCAAGTACTGCTGGTTCTTTAAGCAGTATGAATATATCCCAGTTTACGAATAATAGTGGATATATTACTGGTATTTCTTTTGCAAACGTTTCATCTAAGCCAACAACAATTAGTGGTTATGGAATTACAGATGCAATTACTACAGCAAACATAGGAAGCCAATCAGTAAGCTATGCTGCAACTGCTGGCTCTGCTCCAGCTAATGGAGGCAACTCCTCTACTGTAGGCGGTTATAGTGTATCTGTAGGAGCTAGTGCTAATACAATTCCAACAAGAAATTCAAGTGGTTATTTAATTCCTGAAAGTTGGATTCAACTTAATGGTATCTATGGATTATACTCTCCTACTAACGGAGCACACTTAAGACCTAATGATGGAAGTTATGGTTCTTGGATGATGACAGGTTCTCGTAATAGCTGGCAAGGTATTGAGTTTAATTCAGGAAATAGCGGTAATGTTACTCTAATGATTAATGTTAGCTCAAATACAGTTGGTTTTCATAATAACTCGTATGGTTGGCAGTTTTTATGGGAAAGTGGTACATTGTATTGTTTTAAAAACGCCTATGGCGGTGGTACGCAAGCAACTGTTCTTGACTCTTCAAACTATTCTTCTTGGGCTCAACCAATTGCATCTGCAATTAATACAGGTAACATTGGGTCTCAATCTGTAAGTTACGCTTCGTCTGCAGGATCAGTAGCATGGACTAACGTATCTAGTAGACCTACAGCTTTATCTCAATTTAGTAATGATTTGGGTAACTACGGTGGTTGGTTAACTACAGGAGGAAAAGCTGCGGACTCAGAACTTATTGATGGTATTGACTCTTCTAGAATTATATATGGAGATGGATCACTTGGTAGCACTAATTATTCTGATATGAATAACACTGCACAAAAGTCTGGATTCTTCTTCTATAATCAACCCACTGGAAATCCATTTGGAGATTGGACTCATTGGATTAACTGTATGGGTAACTCTTGGAATCCAAACTATGGGTTTCAATTAGCGCACGCATTCCATAGTAATAACTTTGCAGTTCGTGTAGTTGCTAATGGAGGATTCAGTTCTTGGAGAACTATTATTGATTCTGGAAATATTGGCAGTCAATCAGTTAGTTATGCTTCATCTGCAGGTAGTGCTAGTACTGCAGGAAGTGCTACTACAGCACAACAACTTACTAAGTTTGGTGACATCTATGGACAAGACTGGAACAGTTACTATGTAAGTGGTAAGTTAATTGTATCTAACGCATTAGGACACAGTGGAGCTAACAGACCTAACCTTACCTATGACTATGGTGTAGCTTTATCTTACGGAGAAACTGGTGGTCCATTATTGCAGATGTACTTCCCAGAAAACTCAGGTAACATTGGTACTATTTTTAGAAAAGGTACTTACAGAACTGGTTGGAATGGTAACTGGAGTACTTGGAAAACATTAGTAGAGCAAGAAGGTAACTTGTGTACTATTGTAGGAGGTAACGGAACAGGTCTAGAAGTTCATGGTAACGTAGGTTACAACCAAGATCCTTTGACTTATTTCTTGATAAGAGGTCAAGCAGATACTAGTTGGAAAGCACTTAAAATACGCTTAACTGGAGATGCAGGTGGACAAGACATTGAGTTCAGACGTATAGCAGAGAATGGTACAGACTCTAGAATGTGGTATGTACCTAGAGGTGCAAACACTGTTAACTTTGACTACCCGATTGTTCAACCTTCAGATTCTAGACTTAAGGATAACATCACTCCTATCAGCACTCCTGTAGATAAGATTAAGTCTCTACGTGGTGTAGAGTTTGATTGGAACTCAGGTGAGCAAGTAGGCACACATGACGTAGGTCTTATTGCTCAAGACGTTGAGGCAGTTCTTCCAGAAGCAGTTACTACTCAAGAAGATGGATACAAAAACTTGGCTTACACTAAAGTTATCCCTCTATTGGTAGAAGCAATGAAAGAACAGCAGGCAATGATTGATGCTCTTAAGGCTGAGATAGAACTACTAAAGAATAAGTAAACTTGACAAAATAACTAATAACATTATATTTGTAATGTATACAACTTTAAAATTATAATTTTACAACAATGGCACTTAAAATCACAAAAAGCATTGGTACCGATAAAGGTATTACCAATGAAGCTTACGTACGTATTGCTGACTACCAAATCTCTAAGAGTGGTAGCGCTAACTTCCGTATCCAATTATTCATGAGCGCTGCAGATGCAGTAGCTACTCCTAACACTATGGCTCCTATTGATGGAGGTCAAGCACGTAACCAACAGATTGGTGAGTACTTATCTGTTCCTTTGACTAAGCAAGTTGAAGAGGTTAAGACTCGTACTATGATGCGTCCTGTTGAAAAGGATGTAGTTAAGACTCGCACTATCACCAATGAAGCAGGTGAAGAAGTATCAGAAGAGTACACAGTAAAAGAGTACACTACCGAAGAAGTTACTGAAGAGTACACTGTTACTTTGACTGTTCCTGATTTGTCTTCTGCAGAAGGTGTTGACATTTTTGCATTTGGTTACAGCCACTTGAAAGCCAAACTTGTCAGCTTATTTAGTGCTGCTAAAGTAGAAGACTGCTAATTTGGCAGATTCTACAAAAAAGCATTATATTTGCATAAACCAACTAAACATATAAATCATGGCAACTAAGTTAACCGAACAAGAAATCGAAGCAATCAAAGGCTTCCAACAAAAGACTCAAAACGTAATTATGGATTTGGGTAAGATTGAACTCCAGATGAATGACTTGCTTTCTGTAAAAGAGAAAGTAAAGGAAGCAATGGCTGAAGTAGTAAAAGAACAAAATGAGTTCTTCCAATCTATCGAAGCTAACTACGGTAAAGGTCAGATCAACTTGGATACCTTTGAACACATTGCTGCTGAAGCACCTGCATCAGAAACCCCTGTAGTTCCTTTTACTCAGGCAGAAGTATTGTAATAATAACTATTACGCAACAGAAACCCTCAGAGAAATCTGGGGGTTTTTTGTTTAATTATTAACTAGTTGACTTATTTTTTTAAAGTTTTATCTTTGTCTTAACCAACCTTTTCTCACCTAAAGTCTAATCTATGAAAGTCCGAAGTTGCTTTGAACATTTTCTCAGATACCGTCCTTATGGTGAGTTTTTCTGTATTCCTCACACTGCTACTGTCTAAGTGGTTGCTAGAGGATTACGGCATTTTATTATTAACCAAAATAAAAAAAGGTAACTATATGAAACTATTAAACTTTATTGGAGGCCTCTTCAAAGATGAGAAGGGTGTTGTCTCTATGAAACGTCTGTGTGGTTTAGTCTGCACATTAACTTTATGCGCTACATTGTACGCTAACTCTTTTACCGAAGCTCACTTTGCTCCTTCTACTCCTTTGGTAGATGCTGTTGCATTGCTTGCATTTGGTTGTTTAGGTCTGACTTCTGTAGAGAAGATCATGAAGAAACCAGAAGCTCCTGTAGAAGAATAATCTGTTTACTATAAACTATAAACTATAAACTAAATTATGAGCTACACTAGAGAACAAATCGAAGCTGCTGTAAAAGCCAAAGGCTATAAGTACTTCGAGAACGGTGACTTTAACGTAAACATTATTGGAGTACGTAACTCTTCTACTGGTACTAAAGTAACTAACGTATTTGACGATCATTTAACTATTTCTTACAAAGAGAATGGTGAGTGGAAATTTAAGATTTGGCCTGCTACCACTGATCCTGGAACTAAGGGTGTTAAAGAATTCCACAACGCTGCTGGAGTTGCTCGCTTAGTACCTGGTCAATACTCAGGTTCACACCATGTAGGATTACACCAAGGTAAGTACGAAGCTTTGAAACAGAAGGCTAACGTAAAGGTTTACCGTGATGCTAACAAAGACATGAACTATGATGAATCTAAGATACAAGAAGGCATTTTCGGTATTAACATTCACAAAGCTGGTGCAGATTCTACTTACGTGGAAAACTGGTCTGAGGGTTGCCAAGTGTTCAAGAAGTCTGCGGACTTTGATGCATTCATGGCTATCTGTAAGAAAGCTGCTACATTGGGTGGTAATTCTTTCACCTATACTCTAATCGAGTCTAAAGATATTAAATAAATGAAAGGACTTCTTGTAAGTCTTTTTCTTATTCTCTCTATCCCCTGTTCTTCACAGATTAAAGTTCTGAAGGCAGGGGATGGTTGGGATTTAAAGGTAGACTCTGCCTTAGCATTAATTGCACAAACAGATGTCAATACATACACTAGAGTAATAGATGTCGTAGACATTATAGACTTTTGGATAAGTCCCTATTCCTCTAACAATGTCTCTCAGGATGGTAACGTCATATACATTGCCACAGGAGATATAAAAATAAATTCGATACCTAACCTAGCTTGTGTTATAGTACACGAAAGTCTTCACTTATACTACAGATTGCATCCAATAGAACAATCAGAAGAAGAGGAAGAACTAAGATGCTATATCTACGAACTAGGATTTATAAATAAACTACCAACCCCTGAGCCATGGTTACTGGCAAATGCGATAGAGCAAATACATAAACTAAATAAAACTAAATAAAATTAAATAAATGAACAAACTATTTAAAGTTATCATTGGGGTGTTGACATTGTTGGTTGGCAATGCATCAGCACAATCTTCTGCTACTTCCCCAGGTACAGGTCATTGGGTCGTCATTGACTCTGGTTATCAAGTTGCTACTACTACTGCTGGACAGACTGTAGCACCTTTACATTTCTATAACACTGCTACTTCTGAGAAGATCACCGGTATGCAGTTCCGTGTATTCTACGATAATACTGCATTTACTGCAGTAGTTCCTTCTTTAAAGATCTCTAGTACAGATCAGTATCTTCAGTACGTAGATAGTAATGCACAAGGATTCTTAACTGTAACTTTAGCTTACACTGGATCTAATGCTACTTTTAACTACTCTAACGGAGCTACATTTGATTTAACCTTCACACACGCAGGAAGTGCAGTATGGAACAACTTAGATTCTATTAAGACTTTGAAAGTTGCGGGTGTTAAATCATTTGCAAACAAAGCTGCTACTAACTGGGGTAATGATACTACATTAGTAGTTTACTCTTATGGTGGTCGTTTCAACCAAAAAGTATTACGCTTTGCTGCTAAGTTTAAGAACGTAACAGGTTCTGATGCTAAGAACTTGTGGGTGTCTTTAGAAAAGAAATCTCCTAGCGGATCTTGGACTCAAGTAGAAGCTAAAGCAACTAACTCTACTGGTGTTGTAGTATTCCGTAAATTCTTAGATACTACTTACTGGGATGTACGTATGGTAGTTAAGGGAGATACTATGACTCCTGGTAACGTATTCTCTACTGCAGATGCACAGAAAATTAACCAGTCTATCTTAGGTCAATACGTTCCTTCAGGATTTGACTACTACACTATGGATGTAAACAATACTGATGGTTCTATTACTATTGCTGACGTATACTCAGTTTACGGACGTTTAGCAGGTAGATTCTCTGCTTGGCCTAATGCTAAGAAAGATGTAATGTTCTTTACAGTTGCTGAATACAACGCTATTAATGGATCAGCTACTAACTTAACTTCTACTTACTCTACTGTAAATAACTTTAACTATTCTATTGATGGTAAAGATTCTATTACTTACTACGTAGCTGTTAAAGGAGATGCTAATGCAACAGGATTTAAGATGGCTCGTTTGACTCCTATCAA
>Ga0070749_10001979_pt1 | contig 13858 bp, 20 predicted proteins | sample VirMetDEL_Nov_18_FD_75180 | JGI IMG/M metagenome (GOLD analysis project Ga0070749, IMG submission 75180) | Aqueous microbial communities from the Delaware River and Bay under freshwater to marine salinity gradient to study organic matter... | ecosystem: Environmental > Aquatic > Marine >...
TGACGACATCAAGCGCATCAAATAGTTCTGTTATACACCAGAGCAAGTTCTATCACCATTACATGCCAGGAAAAAGCCAACTTATTCTAAGCAGCTTCAATTACTACACAGCAACGTCAAATGTTAGAAAGCGCACAGGATACTTTGACGATAACAATGGAATTTTCTTTGAACAAGCTGGTGATGGTACGCTGGCGATTGTGCTTCGCAGTTATGTCACAGGTTCTCCAGTCGATAGAAAGATAAGTCAGTTTGGTGGCGTATATGGGGCAGGAGATACGGGTTGGAACGTAGATGCCTGCGCTGGCGGTGCAAGTAATTCTCTCAACCCAAGTGGGTTTACGCTTGATATTACCAAGACTCAGCTGCTCATGATGGATTTCCAGTGGCTGGGTGTTGGTAGAGTTCGCGTTGGTTTCGCACACAATGGCGAGTTTGTTCTTGCTCATACATTCAATGGATCAAACGACCTTGATGTAGTTTACATGAGCAATCCAAACCTTCCAGTCAGATGCGAGATTACAAACACTGGAACGACAACTGGCGCATACATGGATCAGATCTGTAGCTCTGTTATGTCCGAGGGTGGATACATTGAAGCTGGACAAGATTGGGCTGTGACGAATCCAACATTAAGAACATTAACAGCATCACAAACTTTACCGATAATGGCTATACGACTGAAGAATACATTCAAGACATATTCAAATAGGATGATTGTTCGAGCGGGGAACATCAACGTGTTCTCATCCGGAACAAACATCAAATGGAAACTACTTAAACTTCCTGATGATTCTCAACTGACTGGGAACACGTGGGTTGATGTTGATACAGATAGTGGTGTGCAATATAACGTCACAGCTACCGCATACACAGACGGCGATGAGATTGATAATGGATGGGTTGGTGCCTCAACTCAAGGTAGCCAAAAAGCGGGTGGAGCGCCCAGTAGCAATCCGCCGTCAACCGCAAAAAAGAATTATATCGTGCAGAACTACGACAGTTCAAACAGCGAAATATACGTTGTGGCAATAACAAACCTAGACAACGCTCAATCAACTGAGGTTGGTGTTGGAATTCAGTGGAGGGAGATCTACTAATGAAAGACTTCAAACAATTCTTGATGGAAAGAGGTGAAGACGCAAAGGGATATAAAAGAGCAACAGAAGATGGAGCTGGTCTGACTCGCAAAGGAGCCAAGGCTATGGGGATTAAAACCGCAGTCACAACTCCACCAAGCAAATTGGATCCAGAAGGCAAGGCAGCAAAGCGTCGCAAATCGTTCTGTGCGCGTATGGGTGGTATGAAGGGTCCAATGAAAGACGAGAAGGGAAGACCGACTCGGAAGGCTATGTCACTTCGTCGCTGGAACTGCTGATTTATAAATAACGGAAACGTTTAGGAACCGTACGATGCTCACGTTCAAGCAACTCAATATTCTCAGAGAAGAAGCTAAAGCCAAAAAGGTATCTTCAAATACAAAAGGAGTTCTTCATGAACTTCTTGTGGGATACCATTTGAGAAAGAGACATATGGAAAAGCACCCAGATATTGCCGGGGCATCTCCAGAAGAAGTTCATGATAAACTAAAAAGTCAAATTACCCCAGAACAGTATGAAAAGATTAATAAAAGAGCAAAAGCGGCAGCGGAAGACATAAAAAAGAGAGTTGGCGCTCACGGCAGGATTGTCCGAGTTCAATGGACATCAAAAGAAGGCGATTTACATAGAGCCACTGGTATACACGCAACTCAGAAACAAGACGCCTCTGATATTGTTGTTACAACTAAAAATGCTTTGGGCGAAGAGAAGCATCATGGAGTGAGTTTAAAAGTCACCGACAAGAAGTCCGGCAACCTTCCAGTATCCAATCCTGGAATGGAAAGTACTCTTGGCGGTAAAGAGATTCTAGAAAATCATAGAAAAAGATTGATCAAAAAACATCCATGGATTTCTAAGATAACCAACCCTGATGCCAGAAAGGCATATATGAGAGCAAATCCAGCTATTAGAAGTGAAGTGCGAGAAGCGAATAGCAGAGCATTAAATGCTGTTGCATCTCATCTACATTCACAAATAGAAGCAATGACACCAAAACAAAGAGCAGAACACATACGAAAAATTATTGCTGCCAAAAAAACTCCAATGCAGGAAGCAGGTCACGCTCACATAAGACACACAACTTATGAGGAAGGATCAACGTCCGCAACAGATCCCGCAAATGCTCACGAACATATTCTAAACGATCCCGAAAACATAGAAGTAAGAAGATCTGGGACTTCAGTGATCTTTAGTCACAGGGGAGTTGATTTTGCTAAGCATAGATTGAAATTCGAAAACGCAGACAATCCAACAAGCGTTATCAAAGGTTCTGGAGAGTTGATAGGGGAGCACTAACCAACTTTCCTTTCAAGTTGTCTTGAGGTATAATATGAACGTGTGATTTTGAGTTTTCGTTATGTCTATTTTCATTGATCGCAAATATCTTCTCCTTGTCTCTTCGAAGCTAAGAAACTTCAAGGACAAGGGGAACGATGTTTACAACTTCTCCTGCAACTTCTGCGGCGATTCATCAACCAACAAACTCAAGGCACGTGGGTACATCTTCCGCAAGGCAGACAGTTACTTCTACATGTGCCACAATTGTCAGGTTTCGATGGGTTTCGCAAAGTTCCTCCGCGAGACTGAGCCAACTCAATACAAATCCTATCTTCTTGAGCGTTATGGTGAAACATCCAAGAAGATCGATCAACCAAGAGAATCCAATAACGTAGTTCTCTTCGGTCAGTCGCCTCATCAGAAGTTCTCTGATAAAGTAAAAATAAATCTTGATTCCATCGACAAGCTGGATAAAAAACACCCAGCTCGCGAATACATACAAAACAGGCTGATTCCTGAAATCTTCTGGAGAGACATCTACTATGCTGAAGACTTTAAGGTTTTTATGGATCAAAATTTCCCTAATCACGGAAAAGATCTCATTGATAATGACCCAAGACTTGTACTATTCTATAGAAACCGAAGCGGCACTATTACGAATGTTGCGGGACGATCTCTTGTTAAAAATGATCCGCGACTTCGATACATCACTATCAAGGTTAGTGAGGAAAAGAAAGTCTTCGGACTCGAAAGAATAGATTTAAAGAAGCCTATCTATGTTGTAGAAGGGCAGTTCGACAGTTTCTTTCTTCCTAACTGCGTTGCCTCTGGTGATTCAAACCTTATTGGAACCGGCGACTATCTATTCTCTTTGAGAGGAACCAAGCGAGGAATCATTCTTGTCTACGACAACGAAGATCGAAATGCCAACAACATCAAACAGATGTACAGAGCAATTAAGGAATGTTATGCCATATCATTGTTCCCCAAAAACATTCCATACAAAGATATAAATGATATGGTACTCGGCGGATATTCGCCAGAAGAGATTGAAAAAATTGTTGACGAAAATACATTCGTCGGTTTAAAAGCTGAACTCAACCTTACTGCATGGAGAAAAATATGAACGTTCGATTGATTTGTTTCAGCCAACCTTCGGCTGAGTTTTTTAATGAAACTGCGATGGGAACGTTGGAAGAGTTGACAGCATATGTCGCTCGTGTATCAAATCCATCCAATCAGATGAATACACAAACCTCAAGAAAATTGATAAAGTATCTAATCAATAATAAGCATTGGTCGCCTCTTGAGATGACTCATGCCACTCTCGAGATTAATACAACCAGAGATATTGCACGACAGATTCTTCGTCATCGCAGTTTCTCTTTTCAAGAATTTTCTCAGCGTTATGCCGACCCGACTCAGTTTGATTTTGAGGTTCGAGAAGCAAGACTTCAAGATAAAACTAACAGACAGAATTCTATAGAAATTGATAGAACAAATGCGGCGGAAAGAGAACTTGCCGAAACATTTAGAATGGAGCAGATGATTCTTCTTAGAAATACTAAAAAATTATACAAATGGGCACTGAACAACGGAATCGCAAAAGAACAAGCTCGTGCTATTTTGCCCGAGGGGTTGACCCCTTCGCGCATGTACATGGCTGGTAGCCTGCGTTCATGGGTTCACTACATACAGTTGAGAAGTAAGAACGGCACTCAGCTAGAGCATATGAAAATTGCTAAAGAATGCGCGAAGGTATTACAACCCATTTTTCCCTTGATTGATGAACTCGTTGGAGACTAAATATGAACACCCGAGATGATGTGAAAAGGTTTATGATTGCTTGCAGCCAGCAAGTTATCGATACGCCATGTTTAAATGAATGGACTGAGAAGCAAGCCGACTTATACATGAAGCTAATCGCCGAAGAGTTCGCAGAGCTTTCGGAAGGTTGGCGTAAATCTGATCTGGTTGAAATCGCTGACGCTTGTGCTGATTTAATCTGGGTTATTCAGGGTCTTAATCATACGCTGGGAATTCCTCAGCAAAAAGTCTGGGATGAAGTTGCGCGGAGCAACATGTCTAAAATTTCGGAAAACGGGAAAGTGTTGAAGAGAGCCGACGGTAAAGTTCAAAAGCCAGAAACCTATTCTCCGCCCGACATCGCATCAATAATCAATAACTAATTAAGGAGAATAAAATGGATGTAACTCAGTCTATTTTGTCGGACATCGTAGTATTCAACAAGTATGCTAAATTCATTCCCGAGATACAGCGTAGAGAAACATGGGAAGAACTTTGTGATCGTAACATGGCTATGCACGTTCGCAGATACCCTGAGATAAAAAGTCAGATTCGTAATATCTACAAGAATTTTGTTTATAATAAAAAAGTCCTTCCGTCGATGCGTTCCATGCAGTTCGCTGGAATGCCCATCGAACTTTCTAACTCGCGTATATTCAACTGCGCGTACATGCCCATGGAGCACCCATTTGCTTTTGCTGAATTGATGTTCCTTCTTCTTGGCGGTACTGGTGTTGGCTATTCCGTACAGAAACGTCATGTCGAGAAACTTCCAGAGATAGTTGGTCCAGCTGAAAAGACAAGAAGATTCCTTGTCGGCGATTCTATAGAAGGTTGGGCTGATGCAGTTAAGATTCTTGTCAAGGCATACACAACAGGAAAGTCTGATCCAGTGTTCGACTTCCGTGACATTCGCCCCAAAGGTGCGTTGCTCGTTACCAGCGGCGGCAAGGCACCTGGTCCTGATCCGCTTCGTATTTGCTTGGATCAAATTCGTCAGGTTCTTAATAACGCCATTGGTCGCAAGCTGAAGCCGATCGAAGTACATGACATTTGCTGCTTTATTGCCGATGCCGTTCTTGCTGGAGGTATTCGTCGCGCTGCTATGATCGCAGGTTTCGACATCGACGACTACGACATGCTTTCTTGCAAGTCTGGCGCATGGTGGGAAACAGCACCTCAACGCGGAAGAGCAAACAACAGCGTTGTTCTGAAGAGAGGGGAAATAACGCAAGAACAATTCAATCATATCTGGGATCTGGTAAGAATGTCCGGAGCAGGTGAGCCAGGAATCTTCTGGACCAATGACTATGATCTGTTCACCAACCCTTGCGCCGAGATATCGCTCAAGCCATATCAGTTCTGCAATCTTACAGAAATCAACGTATCAGACGTCGTTGATCAGGATGATTTGAATAGTCGTTCTGCTGCTGCAGCTTTTATTGGAACTCTGCAGGCTGGTTACACTGACTTTCACTATCTCCGGAACATTTGGAAAGAAACAACCGAAGCCGAAGCATTAATCGGCGTTGGTCAGACAGGTATTGCCAGCGGCACAGTTCTTTCTCTGAATCTAGTAGAGGCTGCTGAAGTTGTTAAGAAAACCAACGAGGATCTTGCGAAACAACTCGGAATCAATCCAGCCGCAAGAACTACCACTATCAAACCTTCCGGCACTACTTCGCTTGTTGTTGGTTCTTCTTCTGGCATTCATGCCTGGCACAATGATTATTACATTCGTCGTATGCGCCTTGGTAAAAACGAAGCAATGTATTCATACATTAAGCAAAACTTCCCAACTCTAGTTGAAGATTGCGTTTTCAAGCCTCACCTGGAATCCGTTCTTTCTATTCCTCAAAAAGCACCTGCTGGCGCCATTCTTCGCAATGAGAGCGCAATGGATCTCCTTGAGCGCGTGAAGAAGTTCAACCTAGAGTGGGTTAGAACGGGTCATCGTTCAGGCGAAAACTTCCACAACGTTTCTTGTACTATTTCGCTGAGAGATGAAGAGTGGGAAACTGTCGGCGAGTGGATGTGGCAGAACCAAGATAACTATACAGGCATCTCCGTTCTTCCATACGATGGAGGCACTTATGTGCAGGCTCCGTTCGAGGATTGTACTGAAGAAACGTTCAACGAAATGGTACAGTCGTTGCACGACATCGATCTTTCTGTTGTTCATGAGTATGACGATAACACTGCGTTAACAGACCAAGCTGCTTGCGCTGGAGGTGCATGCGAAATAAAATAACTATATAAAAGAAAAGGAGATATGCCATGCGAATGTTTTTATTTTTGTTAGCTGTTTTTAGTTTGTCTGCTGCAGCAGAAGTTTATCCGTACAAGGTGAATAGAGTTATCGATGGTGATACTGTAGAAATACAAACTCCTTTTCTTCCAGCTCCACTGAAACCAGTTCTCGCATTGAGAATACTTGGAGTAGATACGCCTGAGAAAGGAAAGAGAGCAAAATGCAGTAGCGAAGCAGCCAAAGGCGAACTCGCGACAAAATTCGCCATAGAAAAAATTCAATCAGCTACATTAATTCAAGTTGAGATTATTGACTGGGATAAGTATGGTGGGAGGATATTAGGCGATTTGTTCATTGATGAACAACGACTCTCCGACTTGCTTATTCAAAATGGACATGCTCGTGCATACGACGGAGGAACGAAGGAGAGTTGGTGCAATGAAGTATAACAAGAGAGCAGTAATATCTTGCGATAACTGCGACGCAACAGACTACAGAATATTCTATATGGAGGATGCCGGAGTGCCCGAGACCTGCCCGTTTTGCGGTGAGGAACTCGAAGACGTGAGGACATACGATAAAGATGAATTCGAGGAACTTGAAGACTTCATAGACGAATTTAATATAATAGAAGATGAAGATTAGCGTCGGAATCGACTATTCTCTAACATCACCATGCATGTGTATAATGAAAGAACCTTCGTTTGAGGGTTCTTCTTTTTATTTTCTCACTTCAGAAAAACGCAACACTGGAATGTTACTTCCCAATGTTAGGGGAGATCTACATTCTGATTATGTAGTAGATCAAGAACGGCATGATAATATAAGCAATCATTTCATGAAGTTGTTGGAAGGATTGGCAGAAAAGTGTAGTTTTCATATCACCCTCGAAGATTATTCATTTGGATCAAAGGGAAGGGTGTTCAACCTAGCTGAGAACTGCGGGCTTCTCAAGTATAAACTTTGGAAGCAACAATATATAGTAAACACCATTGCTCCTACTGTACTGAAAAAATTTGCAACTGGTAAAGGAAACGCAAACAAGGATGCTATGTATGCTTCTTTTCTTGCAGCAGGGAATCGCGATATCAACAAGACAATATCGCCGAAGAAGGCATCTATAGGCAACCCTGTCTCTGATATTGTTGACGCTTATTATCTTGCACTCTATGGATATAGTAATCCTTAAACCGACAGTATGATTATACCGAGTTCTGGACTTGAAGTAAAGTGAAATTAGTAAAAAAAGAATTTTCCTTTCAACACGAATACGAGTATAATGGTTGTATTGCTGGAGGAAACATGTCAGAAGATACGGTACACTACGGCGGAATCGAAACAGACAAACTTGATGAAGAGTTTGATGGAATAATGTTCTGCATCACCGGAGTCAAGAAAGAGCCGAAGATGGATATTTGGTCTTTGAATTTTCTCAAGGCACCCGAAACAGTCGAGTTTCAAGAAAAACCGCTGGGGTTCAAATACACGATATGCACCATGAACGAAAATTTGGATGTTTCGGTTTTTGATGCAATTCTTGGTGATCCTGCAGGGTATGTAACCAACTGTATGCGCGCTCGAGAGATGGGAGTGATTGTGAAGACTTCCGAGTGGGGGTCTAAACTTGTTGACGTATACAAAAAAATCTTTACAGAAGGAGAGTTTCAAAATGTATAATGTGAATGAAGTTGTTGAAAACCTGAAGAACAGCGTTTGTATTGCTAAGTTCAAAAAGGCAGACGGTTCTGAGCGCACGATGCGGTGCACTCTGCTCGACCACTATCTCCCAGAACAGTATCAAGGCAAGGGCATGCTTCTTAACGAAGTAGAGAAGAACACCATCTCAGTGTGGGACCTTGACCTGAGCGCATGGCGTTCGTTCCGCGTTGACTCGCTGGTAGAGTTCGCTCCGGCGCATCTGCAGGCGGCAAAACAGGTTCTTTGGGGCTAAGTTGAATTTTCACTTTACTTTCAACTTCTATGGGCGTATCATACCCTCGTTGACTTGAACTTTAGAGCCTATCATGAGCAAAGTTGCCCGCAAAGCTGCCGTTCGAGCTAAACTGAACGAGTCCAAGAAGTATGAGCCTTCCTGGACTTCTGACGAACTTACTCCCAATTCCATCATCATGGATACGTTGAATTGGTATAATGCTCACACTGACCATAAGTGGGCAGCCAAGGTTCTGAACTGCGACACAAACATAGCGCAGTTCTACCAAACGCTGGCAGCTGCCAAACGTATGATCGCTCGCGGATTCAAACACTCTGAGAAGCAACTTCAGTCGATTCAGAAAATGCAAGACGAGTTCAATGCTCGGATTGGTAAGCTGACTCCTGTCGATCCAGTTGCAACTGCGGCTGAGACTCGAACCAAAATCGAAGAAGGCATAAAGAACCGCATCGACTTGTTCATTGCTGATCTTGAGGGTGCCATTGACGATTACGTTCTTGCACCAATCACTGAAGAGAAGTTCAATCCATATCAATGGATGCAGACTGCTGGCGTGAAGCCAGTACACGCCAAAGCCATTTCCGAGTATTTTCGCAAAGCTGTTCGAGAGCCTCTTATCGCCGAGAGCGGCAAAGATGAAGAACTCGCCGAGGCATACTCAACGTACAGCAAGACTCGCCTTCGCGGTCTTATTGCTTTCATGGCTAACATCATCAAGGATGCCGAGCGCCTGATGACTAACCAGAAGGCAGCTCGAAAGCCTCGCGCCAAGAAAGCTCCTTCGGTCGATAAGGTTGTCAGCAAGCTGAAGTACAAGACTTCTGACGACAAACTCAAGATCAAGTCCGTAGAGCCTACTAATATTCTTGGTTCTTCGCAGGTCTGGGTGTATAACACGAAGACGCGCAAGCTGGGCGTGTATCATACTAACAGCCCCAACGGAATCAGTATCAAGGGCACGAGCCTGACTAATTACTCTGAGGAAGCGTCAATATCCAAGACGCTTCGGAAGCCTGAGAAGGTTTTGAGTCAGGTGTTGAACGCTGGTAAGGTTGAGCTTCGGAAAATCATGACCGAGATCAACTCGAAAGAATCCCTGCTTAATGGCAGGCTGAATGGTGACACGGTCATACTCCGTGTCGTTAAGTAACCTAAGAAGAAGAGAGAAGTGTGATGGCGAAACGTAAGGAAGAACGAGATTCCTACGAGTATGATGATGAGTGGGGTCGCGATGAGTACAAGACCTCTAAGAAGAAACAGAAGCCACGGCAGGCTAATACGTTTCAACCGAACACTCGCGGTGCCTACAAGAGCGGCAAGTACAATACCAAAGACAGCGATTTCGACGATTATTGATCCTGTAGCTCAGTAGGATTAGAGCAGCAGCCTTCTAAGCTGCGGGTCGGGGGTTCGAATCCCTCCAGGATCGCCAATCGGCGAGTGTGGTGAAATGGCAAACACTCAACACTTAAAATGTTGCGCCTTCGGGCTTGCGGGTTCAAGTCCCGCCACTCGCACCAAGAACGGGACTGTAGCTCAACGGTCAGAGCGCACCGCTCATAACGGTATGGTTCTCGGTTCAAATCCGAGCAGTCCCACCAATCTCCTTATAAATCAATGACTTAGCGACAGACTCTCTTAGCTCACCTGCAAGACTTTCTCTAATGAAATCAATGACTTACAGAAAATCCTGCGAAAAGTGCAGGCTGATGGCGGGAATTACCCACTGGATCCGTTCCCAGCAAAAAGCGTAAAATTACCGATTGAGAAAACTCTATAGAAATCAATGACTTGGCTCTTGATGCTGCTAAGTCCTTGATTTTCTTAGAGTTGTTTTTCTTTACTTCTTGGTTCTACTCCGTCATAATACCACCTGTAGATTGATGAACGGAGCTTGCTATGACTGGTACTGTAATCTCTCGCCGCGAAGTGCTCCACTCGAGCACTGTGCGCGGTGTTGTTATCGAGCGCGTCACCGTTCGCGGTGACGACGGCGAAGAAATCTACGAAGTGGACTACTGGGTTCAGTCTGAGACTGGCGCCATCGTCCGCATCGAAGCTCGTCTGGTTTGAAGGAGAACTGACATGGGTCGTGTAAAAGTAAGCAAGGTTCCCGTCGACGTGCGGGTGAGTGAAGTTGGTCGTTTGCTCCGCGAGAGCGAGAAAGATGCATACAGCCGAGAGGCATATGCGTATGCGTGCGGGTATCTGGAGTCGACGCTGGTGCGCGCTCTTGACCTGCTGCCTCCCGGCAAGCGCGAGCTCTTTCTGGCTAGTCTGGAAAAGCAGGTGCGCCCGAAGACGCGCAAGGTTGTGAATCTGATGAGCGGCAAGACGGTTGAGATCGCGTCGGACACTCCCCTCTGCTGCGATCCCTCTTCCGAAACGTACTGGAGTGCTTGAGATGAAGGTTGTATTCAATCGTTTGCTTGGCGGCTGGTACATCGTTCGCGGTCGCCACCAGACGCCGATCAGCGGCAGGTTCAACAGCAAAGAAGAGGCTCTTGCGCATCTTCGCCGTCGCAATCCCTTCCACACTGGAGTTTGATCATGAGAACGAAGCGCATTTACTCGAACATCAATCAGGTTTACTTTCAACTCCACCCAGCGTATAATGACTGCAATGATTGAGAGGAATTGTTTATGGCGAAGCTGACGTTGATTCGTGGACTGCCCGGAAGCGGAAAGACCACGATGGCTCTAGCCATGGTCGAGGTTGATCATATGCTTGAGCATCTCGAGGCGGATCAGTACTTCGTGGATGCTTCTGGCAACTACAAGTTCGAGCCGAGCGAAGTGGAAGATGCTCACCAATGGTGTCAGAACCTTGCCGAGTTTCACATTTCCCGAGGCACTTCGGTAGTCGTCGCGAATACGCTCACTAGAAAGTGGGAGATGGCTCCATACTTGAAGATTGCAAAGGAACACGGCGCTGAGTTGGAGATTCTGGAAGCCAAGGGCAACTATGAGTCAATTCATGGCGTCCCCAAGGAAACCATCGAGAGAATGCGTTCGCGCTGGGAGGAAGTGTGAAACAAGAAAGAACTTTCTTGGAGGATCTTGTAAGAGCATTGCTGAGCGGGCTTCTGCTCATTCCAGCATGCCTTCTTCTTGCTCTTATGTGGTTGAGTGCTTTTCTTAGGATCCGCCCTGCGGAAAAGTTCTTCGCGAACATTCTTTTTGTTGTGAGTTCGATTGGTTACAAACTCAGCCGCGAGGATAAATAAAAGTCCACAGGTTCTATGCTTGCTCATCCTCCGTGTTGGTGATGCACGGTCTGATCAGAACGGCTGAGAAGATAGTCTGCGCGCACGACATCGCTTCCGAAAGCGCAGATAAAAAAGCAAGCAATGATTTCTCGCCGTTTTGTAATTTTTAAAACTATTTGTTATAAATACTTTAAAGATTACAAGAGGGTTCAGTTAGTGGATTATGGTAAAATTTACAATTCTTTAGTTGATAGAGGTAAGAATAGAGTATTAGAAGAATATGGTGAGTATCATCATATTATGCCCAAATGCCTTGGTGGTGATGACAGTGAACGCAATTTAGTTAAGCTGACCCCAGAAGAACATTATTTGGCGCATCAACTGTTAACTAAAATACACCCCAATAATTCTTCGTTGATCTACGCAGCCCATATGATGATACCGAATCGCCCCGGAAACAAAATGTATGGTTGGTTGAAAAAGAGATTTTCGCAGGCGACGAGAGAAAAACAAACTGGAAAGGGAAACTCCCAATATAAATCTCGTTGGATCACTAATGGGAAAGATTGTTTGAAGCTTCGAGAGGATGATCCAATCCCAAATGGATATAGATTGGGCAGAAGTAAAGATGCATTTATTTCTTGCAGTAATTGTGGCGCAATTTTTGTTATAAGAAATGGCTCCAAAAAGAAATACTGTTCTTCCAAATGTAAGGGAGAAGTTCGTTCTCCTGCTCAAAAAATCATTAATGATAATATTGAAGATATGGTAATCGCTTTCGAGAAAAACAAATCCATAGATAAAACGCTAAAGTCTTTTGGTATTGTTGGTAAAAGAAACGGAAATAAATATTTTTCCAATATCCTTAAAAATAGAAATGTAAGTATATTGGTTAGAAGAAATAGCCCTCAAAGCATAAAAAGTGATGCAGCGGATTTGTAACCCGCAGAACTCCGAGCGTTACGGGGTGAGGGCACCAATCCCGGTTTTCAGTTGCGTCCGGTCTGTCATGAAGCAAGCTACCCCATCCGATTAAGTTGCGGCGCAGATAGCTCTAGAGTGTGATGCAGATAAAAACTGAACTTATCTTGGAAGTGCGCCGGAGCTAGAGAGCCGGAACGGACTGTAAATTCGTCGCGAGAGCTGAGTAGGTGCGAATCCTACCACTTCCACCAAAAATTTGGCGAGTAGCTCAGCAGGTAGAGCAGGTGACTGTTAATCACCGGGTCGGGGGTTCGAACCCCTCCTCGCCAGCCAAACACCTATATACTGTCACGGAGATTAGCACAGCGGCAGTGCGCTGCGTTTGGGGCGCAGAGGTCGTGTGTTCGATCCACACATCTCCGACCAACAATAGGAGGCAGCTTGAACAATCTCAACAGCTTAGAAGAACGAGAACGAATATGCTGTTACAGTTAAATCCACCAATCCCAGTAACAACTCCAAAGGGTGCAGCTTTAGCTCATGTTCTTATAGATTATGGACTAGAGCAAAACCTTATTTGGGTTTGTTTTAATGACAGTAATGGAGAGTGTTGGTCTTGGAATAACAGCGATATTAGAATTCAGAAAAACATTACGCTAGGAAGAATTTTTTAATAACTTATTTCTTTTTTTGGTTTCTGATATTTTCTTTTTCGTTTCTTCGCTATGAGTTTTTCCATAAAACGGATTAGTTTCTCCAAATTGAGTTCTCCTGTTATTTTTCATTTTTTCTATGCTTTCTTTTTTGTGCTTTTTATTGTACATAGGATTATTTCTACCATTTATGCAAGCATGATTCTCAGATATTCTTTTTTTTGTTTCTGCCGAGAGTATTTTCCCAGAATGAGCTTTGCTTATTTTTTCTCGAGAAATTTCAGAAAGATGTTCAGATCCACCATCTCTTGCATTTTCGTATTTAAGATTAGCCCAAAGAGAAGATTCAACAATAGAGTTATTTTCGCTGAACGTTAATGCGAAAGACGTGGCTTCTTGTTGATTATCGAAAGGATATACTTCTAAAGTTACAGATTTACATTTATGGGTTTTTAAATGATTCGACCAATATGCCCCAGATCCCTTATATCTATAAGGATCCCTTTTGGTTTTACCGAAGTATTTGAGGTTGCAATGCGAACATTGTTTAATGTATAGATAAATAGTCATAGCTGATACTCCTAGAAAGTGTTAGAGTAGTTGGAGATTGCAGTCTCGCGAACTACACCTTTATTTATAAAAAAGACAATTTATATCAAAGAGCCATTCTTGAAGTGAGAAAA
>Ga0070749_10001983_pt1 | contig 13846 bp, 15 predicted proteins | sample VirMetDEL_Nov_18_FD_75180 | JGI IMG/M metagenome (GOLD analysis project Ga0070749, IMG submission 75180) | Aqueous microbial communities from the Delaware River and Bay under freshwater to marine salinity gradient to study organic matter... | ecosystem: Environmental > Aquatic > Marine >...
CTAGTATGCACCGCCATAACACCGATCACGCCTTCCCAATAGGCGACCTTATCCAGAACCGCAAGGGGAAACTCTTTATGGTTCTACACCAGAGTGTGGATAATACCTACAATGGGATTATCAAACACATGGAAAACAATGGTGCTACACACCGTGGCTGGGGTAATGACATTTACTACGATTGCGGGAACTACACTCGTGATAGAAACAACTACTATGCTGACCTTGATGTCGTCAAGACCAAGTCAACAGCCAAGCCTAACCCTCGTTATGGTCTCACCATTGTTGCTCCGTGTGATAATGTGGGTGATAAGCAAGCATTCGTTTGGCACGAAGACTGTGGTCGCACACAGAAAGTCTCAATGGAACGACACGGATTTCTACCGATAGGTGATGAACGAATGGCTTATCGTGAGACAGTCAACAATGCTCGTCGTAAGCAACTTGCTCTCAATGCCTATGCTGACTACATTAGTGAGACAGAAATGTTAGAGTACTGTTCTCACCGACATGTCCAAGGATTGCTGGGTGATAAGACCATTGGTCTCTGCTACTCTATCACACTACCAAAGTGTCTGTCCTATCCTGCGAAAGACATGAGACCACCCAGCGACGATGCTTCTCTGGAAGAAATGAAGCAGTGGGTTGATAGGGCAGAAGGCTATGGCGAACAAGCCAATGAATGGTTCGGTCGCTTCCAGAAGGAATGGTTCAGTGCATTCTCATTCCGCAACACATTCTTGGGAACAGATAAGTGGGCGGATTTATTTGAGGGACTGGAAGAACATTGGTCTCAACGAGGTCGCAACTATGTGCATCACGACTGCCGTAGGTTCTTCTCTTCCTACAACTGGGGTGTTCTCCAAGAGTTCATGGTCTGGGCTGTCGGTGATACGATTGCTCCACACTACGAGGACTTGGTTGAGGCACTACAAGGTGAAGGTACCGTTGAGGAGTTCTTTGATAAGTGTAATGCGATTACCAATGGTGAGTTGGGTAAGGTCTGTGAGAAGTGGGGCTTGACCAAGGACGAGTACAATAGGAACGATGCTCCTGACCTCCGTTGGATAAAGGACTTCCCTAACAAGGCACAGTTCCTCGCTTACCTCAACTACGACCGCTCTATCTTTGACGAGCCTACACTCTACAAGAAGACAGTCAAGAACTTTGCAAAGGATTATGACTTCTCCTACGGACACTCATTCTCTCGCTGGGGTGATGCCCAATGGGAGAAAGGTGAGCGGATAGATAAACTCATTGAGGCTCTCGGTGGTGAGTACTCCCTCTGGGATTAACATAAGGGTGTGGCCCCTACCCTAACAGGGGCACCTATTATTAGCATAACATTTAAGGAGAAATAAAATGCAGTACAATAGTGATGAACTCCGTGAGTTCGTAGTAAAAATGGCGAAGCAATACTTCACAGGATTACATTCCAAGATAGGAACAGTTCGCTGGTCCAAGAGAATGACTAATGCTTTTGGTAAGGTGAACTACCGCAAGGCAGAGTTGACTTTCTCTATTCCTATCTGTCGTCTCAACAACTTTGACTATGATAGTCCAGAGTTGAGAGAGGTGGTGGTCCATGAGTTGTGTCACCTCTACCTACGGAAGAAGTTCGGTAAGTGTATGGGACACGGCAAGGAGTTCCAACAGGAGATGCTACGGTGTTTCCCTAACGGCACTTCCCAAGGTGGTAAGACATTCACCTACCACTACCACAAGACACCGAAGAAAGCATTCGTTGGTGAATGGATTTATCCTTGCGGTTGCCACCCTAATGCGAGAGCAAAGCGAGGTCCCTCTTGGATAAAGAAAGGAGAGACAGAGTGCGACATAAGATATCGCTGTAATAAATGCAACGAGCATGTGTTGTTCTATCGGTACAATAACTAATAATGTACTACTTATTGTGTTGGGTCTCACATAAAAAAGACCCACGATTAACATTACTTTTCTAACGGAGAAATAAAATATGAAAGTAGATATAAGACAAGGTGATAGTTGGGCTCACCTCAAAACATTACCCGACAATAGCATTGGGTCTCTTGTCACGGACCCTCCCTACCTCATTGACTTTATGGGAAGGGACTGGGACAGTGAGAACTCTCCCGCTGGTGATAAGGAGTTCTGGAAGTTGGTTCTCCAAAAGATGAAGCACGGGGCACACGGTGTTGTGTTCGGTCATAGTCGTCAGCACCATAGAGTAATGGTTGCTTTGGAAGATGCGGGCTTTGAGATAAGAGACACAATGATGTGGATGTACGGTCAGGGATTTCCCAAGAACCACAATGTAGGTAAGGCTGTGGATAAACTCCAAGGCAATGACCGTAAGGTTGTTGGTCAAGGACAACACACCAACATTCATTCCTTCGGTAAGCCAGATGCTTACACAGGGACAGACACCAAGCCAGACATTACAGTAGGCACAAGTCAATGGGAAGGTTGGGGCACTGCCTTAAAGCCTGCCTATGAACCTATCATTCTGGTTCGTAAGCCTCTGGAAAAGAAACTATCTGTCGCCAAGAATGTAATGAAGCATGGTGTTGGTGCGATTAACATTGATGCCTCTCGTGTATCCTATGAGAAGGACAGCGACAACCCTGCTACTAACCCACTCTATCGTGCAGAGAATGACTACAAGAAGCCACAAGACAATGGTAAGACAACCAGTGAGAACACAGGATTTACCAACAGTCAAAACCCAGTAGAACCACAGGGTCGCTTCCCAGCAAATGTTCTTATCTCGCACCACCCAGAGTGTAAGGAGACCGGTCTAACTACGGAGACCTATCAGGTAAATGTATTGGAAGGGGGAGCCTCACACTTCGGTCAGCAGAAACAACCAGACTACAAGGGACACAAGGTAGAGGTCCAGACTAAAACCTATGAGTGCCACGAGGATTGTCCTGTGAGTGAGTTGGATAGACAAGCACCCAAGGCAGGCAATGGACACAAGGCAAAGAGCAAGGTGTCTGGCTATGGTAAGTTCGGTGGTGGTACTCAAACCTATGAAGGTGCGGGTGAGAAACTTGACGGTGCTGGTGGTGCCTCTCGGTTCTTCCACCAACCCAAATGGACTTGCCACGATGACTGTCCTATCAAGACCCTTGATCAACAAGCACCCAATGCTGGCTCTGCTTTCTCTGCTACTCGCAAGAAGGATACAACTGGTGGGTCAGGTGCTTCATGGGTGAAGGCTGGTGGTAATGTAGAGGGTGAGGACAATGGTTATTATGACCTGCCTGCTGGTGCCTCACGGTTCTTCTATCAGCCAAAGATATCCACGAAGGAAAGAAACTGGGGCTGTGATGGATTACCTACCAAGCAAACCAAAGGTGGAGGTGGAACCAATGGTAAGGTTGCAACTGCTTATGGTTCTGTAAAGGCACCTGCTAAAAACCACCACCCTACTGTGAAGCCTGTTGCTCTTATGAAGTATCTGGTCTCGCTCATTACACCGGCAGGTGAGACTGTGCTTGACCCATTCATGGGAAGTGGCTCAACCGGAATGGCTTGTGTCCTAACCGACAATGACTTCATTGGGTTTGACCTCTCCCAAGAGTACTGTGATATAGCACAGCACAGAATAAACTATGTGATCAACAACAAAGCAAAGGTCGCAAAGGAGATAAAATGAAAATAAAAAAAGTCATAAAAAAACTTGACACAACTATTTATTTATGCTACAATAATAGAGTGGGGATTACCCACAGTCATAACATTCATAAGGAGAAATAACAATGACAACTCAAAGACAAAACATAAAACTGGAAAGGTTCTACACACATCCAGAGACTGCTCGCTACTGTGTAGATAAACTAAAAGGATTACCTTGGTTCCGTTCTGCGACAGAGTTCATAGAACCAACAGCAGGTAGTGGGGTTTGGCTCAAAGTCTTACCTCCACACACACCAACATTAGCCTATGACCTTGACCCTCGTCATCCCTTGGTTAAGAAACAGGACTACCTGAACCTGAACCTTGGCTACAAGAAAGGAAGAGTTGCTATTGGGAACCCACCCTTTGGTAGAAGAGGAAAACTCGCCAAGCAGTTTATCAATAAACTTGCTGACGAATGCGATTACATTTGCTTCTTGCTTCCTCTCTCATTTGTAAAGAGCACAGTCCAGAGTGACATCAACCCTTACCTTCATTTGGTTTATGAAGAAGTAATGGGATCTCAAAAGTTCTCTGGTCCTGATGCTGGGACTGGTGGTGTGAGTTGTGTCTTCCAAGTCTGGAAGAAGGAACCATTCCAACGAGAGAAACCAGAAGTCATTCTAACTCATGAAGACTTTACTTTCGTAGGAGATCCTAACGATGCTGACTTCGGTGTTAGAACTCATGGTTCTGGTGTGGGTGAAGTGCAAACTAACTTGACTGGGAATGAAAGCAAAACAACTTGGAGGTTCATTTCAGTTGCTGATAGAACCAAAGTCCAAAGTGTGGTTAGTGTTTTCTCTAACCTTCCTATCAAGGAGAGGGCAACCTCAACCTCTACCAAACAACCTTGTGTTGGTAAGAGAGATCTGGTAGAACTTTACTCTAATGCTGTGGTGTAAAAGAACTTTATCTTCCAAGGTGGAAAGAGGGTTTTATCCCTCTCTCCGTTTTGGAGGAAACCTTTGGCTTACAAAGGTCATAATGTCTATTAGTAAATATCTAATAGAAAATAAAAAGGTAGTAGGTTAGGAAAAGAAATAACATTTAAGGAGATCCTATCAGTAATGTCTACAAACTAATAGGTTTTTGATAAACTAACCTACTACCAGAAATGAATAATAACAATAAATAATAATAAAGGTGAATAGAAATGAAACAAAATAGAATGAATAACTTCTTGCTTCATACATTAAAAACAAAAATGAAGTTTAGTCATAGAAAAATAATAAAGTTTTTTAAGAAACTGTGGATCTTGTACTTGACAATGAAGTATTAATAGGTTAGTATATATATAATAATATATATATAATATATATATAATATATAATACAATAATACATTAAACATTTTAGAATAGATCTTTCAGTACATAATACTTTCAGTATGAAAATAATAAAAATAACATTTATTTATTTTTTCTTATGACTATTTAGAATAAATGTTTTTAATGTATGAATAGAATAAAAACATAATAATAAAGATCAGTAAATGAAATAACTAATAGGAGATAATAACATGCAGATCAATAACAATAAAATAACAGATGAACAAATGATGTTTATCTTACAGGATAAAGGAATAAGTTTTTATGCTTACAACAGTTGGAGTAAGTTTGGTAGGTCAGGTAAGTCTGGTTTACTATTCAGTCTGGTAAAGGAACAGTTTGATGGTTGCTTTCAGGATGCTTCTCACCAGTTTTTCTATGAGTGGTTTGATAGAATATCTAAACACCAAGAGTTAGACATGGTTCAGTTTAAGAGAATAATGTTTAAGGAGTTTGAGTTCTGGGTTAGATGGCATAACAGAGAGAAGTGGATCAAACATGTTGATGTAGTTCCAAAAGAACAGTTAGAAAATGTAATAGCAAATGAGGATAAGAGTATGTTTACAGAGAGAATGGATGCAGTGTTAAAGTACTGTGAGGAAGTAGCCACAGAGGAAGAGAAGTTTATTATTGACTACCTCATGATGGACAACAAAACAAAGAATAGTTATTGGACTTACGGTCAGCAAGGATCAAAGTCAAACGATAGACGAACCATAGTTCTACCAACAGGTAAGAGTTATTCTAAACAAACCTTTTACAACTTGGTGAACAACCTGAAAACCAAACTGTCTGCTTATGTTGAGACAGAGTTGGAGGGTAAATGAAATGTCTTTGTTTGATGACTTCTTTATCGTTGGTGTGGAAGCAGAGTTCATAACCAAGTTATTTTTAGAGACCTCAACCGGTCTGGTTCAGGACCAGTTAGGGGTAAAAGAGTGTCTGGATATTTACTGGACTGACCCAGAGACAGACACAGGTGATCTCAAAATGGATATCGTTATTTGTGAGGAGGACAACTGCCTCCTCTCACAGAGGGTAGAGGTCAAGTCTGCTTACAAGCCAGAGTATCTTGACACATTCTATGCGGAGATAGTGAGTGTAGGTTCTAATGGCTATGCACATTACCTCATAGACAAGCCTGAATGGATCACTTATGTAGACATGAATGAGAAGAAACTTTATTTCTACGACGGCAAAGAGTTCTGTCACCGTGTAAAGAACAGACAGCATTCAGCCATTACCAATAAGTTTGGAACAGCCACAGGGATCAAGTTTGGTTGCACTGACCTTGACTTTGGATATCGTTTCCAAGCAGACATTAGACAACAGTTTCATTATGTAAGGACAAAGTGTTATGAACAAGTACAAGAAAGGGCGGAAGCGATACTCAAAGCCACAGACAAGAACAAGATCCCTATCCACAGAAAGTGTGAAGGGTTCCCTGATCTTTGACTTCGGTCAAGGGCTTCCTAACTGTGATGCTTGGTTGGAGGTGAAGGGTAGTTTAGGACAAAAGCCTACCTCTACTTCTTCTTCCTCTTGGTTAGAGACGAAACTTTATTTTTCTTTCCCTTCTGCCAAAACTTACACGACCAATACTTCGCAGTAGTCTTATCCTTTGCCCCTGCTTTATCACAACCATGACGATCCCGAAAGGCTTTTCTTCTTTTAGGGTCGTCTCTTTTTATTTCAGCATTAGGGTCTCCAAACTTCACGGTCTTTGTGTTGCCCTTCTTTGACTTCACCTTGACCGTGAACTTCTTCTTGCCGTAGCCAGCCTCGCCCTTCTTTATTCTGCGGGGCTTATTCAGTTTCTCTGTTGGTTTCTTACTTGTCTTCTTTGCCATCGATCTTTCCTTTGATATAAGAGACATCGTCTTCTACTTTATCCAGCCTCTGTGTAATAAATAGAATGCTCTCACGGTAAAGTTCCCGATCTTGCTTATGCTGTTCCAGTAGTTCGTCTATTTGAGACAAGTGTCTATCAAGCCCATGTGTTGCAAGAGGCAGTAAATGTTTAACCACCAGAGTGTAAATGCCATAAAGTACGATGGCCATAGTAGCCAATGCACCGAACGGGCCCAAAATGAGTTGTAATGTTTCTTCATACATAACCCTCCCTCCATAAGTAGTGTGTGAATAATAAAAGAGAGGGGAGTTTTCTCCGGACCCCCACACTGAAACCGGTCCTCCAACGGAGAGAGAATGTTATGAGATAAGAACCGCCATGAAAAAGATCACATCGCCACTGGCCGGAGCCGAGCCGAATGTGATATCAACATTGGAACCATTATTACCTGCCGTGTATTGATCTTGTCCTGACGGAGAAGAAGCAACACCTTCCATCAACAGACCGTTGCGGAAAACGAGCAAGCCGTCTTCACCACCGGTGTAAATGTTTTTGGAAGACACGGTAAAGGTAGTAGTAGAACCGTCGCCTGTGAACTTTTCACGGTAAGGCTGAACCGAAAGTTTAGGTCCTGTCACAACAGCATCAGCAAGATAGGCATTACTATCAATAGCACCGTCTTGGATCTTTGCCGAAGAGATACTATCGTCTGCAAGTTGTGTAGCACCGATACCACCGTCCGCTACTTTCAGGGCATTAGAAGCCTTTGCGATAGTAGTTCCATCTACCTGAACCGACACATCACTAACAGCGGCAGAACCGTTGTAAGAGGTGAAGGTAATAGCACCGTCTGCCGCAGCAGAAAGGCCGTCCAAGTTTGCCCCAAGGGACTTACCTGAAATAGTAGAGTTCGCCAACTTCGCATTCGCAATAGCGGCATCAGCAATGTAAAGACCGTTGGCATCCTTACTCAACGAACCACCACTTTCACTTTTAAGTTTGACCGAGAGTTGATCACTCTGTGGTCCAATGAAAGCAAGTGCTCCGTCAGTAGCGAAGTCAACAGAAACTACATCACTTGTAATATCAATACCGTCCCCAGCAGTCAAGGCTGCGGGAATAGCACCGTCAACATATCCCTTACTCGCCGCTTCATTATCAGCGGTTGGTTCAGGAACAAGAACTTGCCCGAGCGAACCCGAGAAGTCAAAGGTATCAGCCAGTTGGATCTGACCGCTTCTTACTTTAATAGCCATATTTATTTCCTCCTATTAATGGTTATTAACTTGGTTGATAAACAACATAAAGGACAGAGCCTGTCTGCGGTGTATCCACCAAGGTAAATGTTGTACTACTCTGGACCGAGGCTTCCACCCCGAGCCTTTGCAACACACCATTCACATATATAAATATCACTCCTGCCGCAAAACCTCTGGTGGTTGTAAAAGTATTGACTATTCCATTCACCTGCGAGGTCAAGTCTTCTTGTTGTAAGGTGGGTAGAGAGAACACCCTATTGTAGGAAACTTGTGGCATTATGAGTTCCTCCATGTGATCTCCAACTCGTTGAGAGTGAAGATATGGTTTTGTGTTTTGATAAAGATATAGAGTTCGTCGTCCTCCGCAACCCACACAGCATCAATAAGAAACATAGCAGAGAACTTACCACCGCTAATGTCTGGGACTAACACTGCTTCGGTAGGCTCAACTACCATTCGTGTGCCGTCAGCATTCTTGTACACACACATGGTAATGTTGTCGCTCGCTCCACCATTCAGTGTTCCTGTCACACGAATAAGTTGTAGGTTCCCAGCGAACTGGTGCTTATCAACTTGTGTGTAAGCCTCTGTTGGATACAGGTGGAACTCCAACTTCCTATCTGTGGAGAAGGTTGTGTTGTAGTCTATGTCTAACCCTATGTACTCTTTGCTGTAAAGTTTGTTTCTTACGAACGACATCTGTGAGATCCCTCCTTCCATTTACAAACGGAGACCCTATCATTATCCCATGCGGACTGTGCTTGTTCATAAACTTCCTTCGCTTCTTCCATAGTTTCATATGTACCTACGAGAATGTTTATTGTGGTCTCACGGACAACAGCCCACCACTTACTACCATTCAGCCAGTAGCCACTGCCATTTGCTTTGCGATAGTCATTTTCATTTGCTTTCATTTTTTGCCTTTCCTTTTATTCTTCTTTGGCTTAAAAGACCCTTTCTTATCTTTCATTTTTTTGTAGGTCTTGGGATCAATAGTAGAGTTTTTCTTACTACGACTGGTCCCTGCCTTCTTTCGCTTGTTCATGTTTTTGTATAACGACATAACCTATGTCCTCCTATGGTTTCACTTTTTGGTTTTGGTCTTTTTCTTTTTAGCCTTTGCTTTTTTCTTCTTGGCTTCTTCTGCCTTCTTTGCTTTCTCGGCATCGGCCTTACCCTTCTTGGTGTAAGGGAAATGTTTCTTTCCTACTTTCGGCATTATGCTTCCTCCTGTATAAGTTGTAGTACTGATAGGGCAAGGACTAACAGTTCCTCACCTAACTCTTTGCATTCGTCTTTTGAGTATCCGTCCTTTGAGAAACGAATGGCTTTGAGACCCAGACGAACAATAGCCGGTGCTATGGTCATCAAAACTTTTTCATTTTTTATTTTCATTTTTTCTTCCTTTGTTTGGCTCCCTTCGTGGTTGCTTTGATATCACGAAGTTGTTGGTTTAGAACATCAAGTTCCATTTGTAAATAGGTTGGGACCTTTATCGGTGTGGCAAGTCCTCTTATGTAAAGTTCATAGGTTCCGTCGTTTAGTTGTCGGTACTGAATGTCTTCCATGTTAGGAGATCTTCCGTCCATAACTTGGCTACTGGTGTAGTCCATGATACTTCTATCTAATGCTGTGGCCGCACCAATGGCTTTCATAATGCGGTACCTTGTTGCCCCTTGTGCTGAACCAAAACGATATCTGTATCCGTCTGGATAAAGTTGTGGTTCAGGATCTTGCTGTGCTTCTGTTGGTCCCTTCACGGTCATGCTCGCACGGGCTGGTGGTTCTGCTGGCTCCAAGTCAAAGAAGTCTAACCAGTCTTTGTTTAGCATTCCTAACCGCTGGAAGGCAATGAGATCTCTGTCGCTCAAATAACCTTGCGGTGCTATTTCACTTACACCCATTCTCTTGGACATAAGTTCTCGTGAAGCAAGTTGGGTAAGAGGGCTGGAAGCAACCGCTGTTTGTAGCAACGGGTCTATGATATTCAGGTTCGCAACATTTACAAAAGCATCTTGTAGTTGCAAATAACTTTCCACCATAGGGAAGGACGGTCCATAAACAGCATAGAAATGTTGTTGATAAGCATTAGTAATGTAGGCATAAGAAGAAGCCAGTTGCTTTCTCCGTTGTGTGGTGAATGGTGTAGTCTGTAAGAGAATGTCTAACTCTGCTGTCTTCTTCTGGTTCTGTGCGAACCTTGCTTGTGTTCCAATGATCGCCGCTCTATTCGGTGAGAGCATAGCACGGGTAGTCTCCTCCGCTGACTTCCTCATGAAAGCATAGAACAAAAAGAACCTACGGGCAATGTCTCTCTCTAACTTGTTGTTGATAGAACCATAGTCAAAGAGTGCACCCCTTGCTAATGCGGCGGCTTGGTCCTCCGCAAGCCCCATACCCAAACCTGCTACGAACACCTGCTGTCTAAAAGCAAGGTCCGTTTCTTCTGCGAGAATGTTCGCCAACGACTTTCTGTTAGGTAGAAGATAAGCAAGAGCCTCGCTTGCGATCTCACCCGCACCGCCTGCTCCTGACCTACCTACTCTCGCAACCTTTACAATGTCCTCAATGGCATCCTCGCCAAACTCATAAGATACTTGTGTAAGATAAATGTCGTTTCTTTTTATCGCTTCGTTCAGCATTCTACCAGTCCATTGCTTACCGAAAGCATCAGTAAAATAAACTGCTTCCATATCATTGACCGTGTAGAACACACCCAAGTTTGCTTTCTTAAACTGTGGGCTTCTCGCAAGCAGAGCCTCAAAGTTCTTTGAGATCAAAGAAGTCAAGTCTCCCTTCGCAAGCAATGCCGCCCCAACACCAGCACCAATAAGACCACCAGCAACCGGAGCACCAAAGGCAAGCCCACCTATCGTAGCACCTGTGGCTAAACCACCTGCGGGTAATGCTGTCCCTGCTCGTTTGAGAGCATTGACAAAAGCAATAGGGTCTATGCCTAATGTGGCTATGTTCACAACAGTTCTCAACATAGAGTTGAGAGCAAACTGTGGTGTAGTTGTAGCCATGATAAAGGGTTGGCTAATGTTGTTGATCCCCAAGTAGCGACCATTAAAAATGTACTTACCTGCGAGCAAACCATTTCTCATAGAGCGAGACACACCATTTACAAACTGCCCTACCCTGTTCGCCGCATAGTCTCCAAGGGTTAGGCTTCGTGTGTTCATCGCCTCAATAGCATTCTTGTAGTTTCCAGAACGGAATGACTGAACCAAGTCGTCATAAGTTTTTGCTGTAAGTTTATTCCCTACCACTACCTTACCTGTCTCGCCCAGTGGGATAAGACTTGGTTGCATTGCTCTTACACTTTCTTTACCATAGGAAGTTTTATTCACAACCATTCCGTTTCTCTCCAATGTTTGGAGAAACTCTTCTGCCCTGATACCAAAGTCGCTTGGCTTCACTGCTGTTGTAATAGCCTGACGAATAATACCTTCCAAAGTTTCATCGCTCTCTAATAGTTTGAGTGCTTCCTTTACAGGTCCCGCTGCCGTTGAGCCAACAAGATCTTTCATGTCTTTTATTACGGTTTCACTTACCAATGTGTTCACAGCATTCTGCTGAAAGTTATGAACGATAGTATTGTAGTCGTCTCCACGAACAACAGCCTCAACCATTTCGTCAAGCCCTGCTCGTAGCAATGCTTCACTCTTGGCGGATAAGTATCCGGAGGTAATAACATCAGCATTATCAACAATGAACTGACGGAAGTTATTGACTATCCCTTGTAGTTGTGCTTCGTTGATAGTTCCAAGACTTGGTTTAGTAGCAGGTCCCATAGGCAAACCGTCAGCCCCAAGGATCTGTGTGGTGTTGTCTTTTATATATTGTTTGACCGCATCAACTATTGCTTGTGGTCCCATTCCAAGTTGGTCTTGCATTTGTCTTGCGAATGCCGCCACCTCTGTGTCTCTTGTTCGTGTTGCTGTTGGGACAGCAATGTCTGCCTGTCTTGTAGTCAGTCGTAAGAACTCTTCATTACCAAGAGCCTCTGTAAGTTTATTGTTAAACACTGCCTTCGCTCTTGTCTCCAAGATAAACAATGTAGCATAGGAAGAGAAGTCATCTCCCAAGAACTTACCACCAAAGCCTCTGCCTTGCAACTGTGAGAACCTTGATCTCAACTTGCCTATCCCTACCTTCACACTATCCAGTGGCTTGGTACCCAACGAAACATTATTAGCAAAACCATATTTTAGTATCTCGGCATCACTCAAAAATGCTATGTCGTCTCCAAAGAAACCACGGATAAAGTCAATGGCAAACAAGTCGTCGCCCTGAATAGGGTCAGCAACTTTGTTCCCGTCAATAACAATATCGTAGCGAGGGTTTTGTTCTATTGCTTGGGACAACTTATTCTCAAACACTACAACAGGATCTCCACCGTCTCTTATCTCGTCTGCTATTTCCATAGTCAGGTTTCTTGGAATGGCTCTTATCTCTGCCTTCGTGGTCTCAAACAGTCTCTTCATTTCCAAGGGCATAGTTGGTGTTATTTGAGGCTTTCCCCAAGCCCAGCCACTAACACCCCGCCAACCTTTTGCGACGGCTTCTTGACCCCTTGTTGCTGTCGCAATGAGACCTTTGGATAGATAGTTAGATATGCCGTCAACAAGTTTGGCCGCATAGCCAACTGGGGCAACAGCAAGTTTTCCTACATCTCCAAGTTCTGCTTTTAGTTTCTGTGCCTTGGTTGCTCCTGACCGCAAGGCTTTTGTAGGCATAGGAATATCAGCAAGAGGAGCCAAGGCTTTGATCAACGGAACAGCACCGAGACCAATAAGCCCACCGACCGGACCACCAACAGCAAGACCTGTAAGTCCAGCAACAGCGATAGGAGATAGAGCCTGTGTGGTAATAGTTCCTGTTGCTCTGCGAGACATTGGAACATTCATAGCATCAAATGCTTTGTCGCTTACATAACCAATGCGACCACCTGTTCCGCTTTCCAACAAAGCCTTCTCAATAAAAGTTTCTTTGACTACATCATTCAGTCTTCCAAGTTCCAAGTCGGTCAGTGGTTTAGATAAGTCCAAGTTCATTCCACGAACTCTTGCTACTTCCTCAATAGTATCAAGTCCGTCAGCGGCACCGGTCCACTTAAAGCCATCGTCTGTCTTTGTAAAGTTTGAGAACAAGTTAGACATGGAGGTAGAAACTTCTTCATAGATCTGTCTGTAAGCAGAAGTCTTTGCAACCATAGAAGGTGTCACAAAGATCCAGTCGTTAGGTAGTTTGTTCGCCAAGAAAGTGTTAAAGGTTTCGTAGGTAAAAGCAACCTTTGCTTCTTGTACTCCTTGCGGACTTTCCATTAGACCACGGAACATAGGAGCAGAGATCCCTCCGCCTTCTCCACCAGCAAGAACCTTGTTCCCTGTTGGGTGTCGTTGTAAAAAGATATCTATCTCTTCGTCTGGAATGTTGTCTATTATTCTTGCTCCTGTTTTTGGATCTACTCTTGCGAACTCATCTATCTCTTGGTGAATGCTCGCCGCCTCACTTATCGCTCGCTCTCCGTCTGGTGTTGTTGGTTTTAGTTTATCATACTTTTCTTTTGAGAATGTTCCCCCTTCTGTCACCGCACTGTTAAAGTCTCTCGCCATTCGTGGTGTTGCGGCTTCGTCAAGTTTGAGTGTTCCAGCCATTCCTGTTTCATCCATAGCATTCTCTGTTTGTTTGAGACGATAGAACTTGGTGCTTGTTGCGAGAATGTTTTCAGGTAGTAAA
>Ga0070749_10001987_pt1 | contig 13839 bp, 20 predicted proteins | sample VirMetDEL_Nov_18_FD_75180 | JGI IMG/M metagenome (GOLD analysis project Ga0070749, IMG submission 75180) | Aqueous microbial communities from the Delaware River and Bay under freshwater to marine salinity gradient to study organic matter... | ecosystem: Environmental > Aquatic > Marine >...
CTACTTGGAATAATGCCGCTGGACATGGTTTTAATTTAGCAGAAAATAATGACGAAATAGTAGACTGTTATGCAGAAGTAGCTAATGCTTCAGCTTATGGAGTAAATGCACCAACTACTAGTCCTTATGTAACTGGCTTTAGTGGTAGAGGAATGACAGTATTATTAAATTTGTTATCTAATGCTCAAGTTAATACAGAAGATAGTTTTGGTAATATATTAATAGGATAAAATAAAATAAAATGGCAAAAGAATTAAAACAGACAGTAGCTCAAAATAACATAGATGAGTTTGTGCCTAAAAGAATAATTGTACAATATAAAGATTCTGATACAGGTGAAAATGATCAAAAGATCATTAACTATGATGATATGAGCGTAGAGTCAAAAGCAATTTATGACACATTTATTCAGATGTGTGAAGTTTACATGAATAATTAATAAGTTATGGCATATACAGCATTAAATTTAGGATATACACCAGCAGCTGGTTATGAGTACACAGGTACTACAGATAGTCAAGCTGATTGGGCTTCTGTACCTAACGACACATATTTTTTTGATTTTGATACTAGACAAGTATACTATAAAGACACTCTTGGAGGAGTTTATGGTGCTTATGCTGGTGGAGAAAGCGTATTAAATACTTATAATGTTTCTTCTTCACAATGGAGTAAAACTGCACCTCCAACTGTCTTAACAGCAGGAGCAACTGCAAATGGACTTACTTTATTTAGAGATGATTTATATGCTTCTGAATTAACATTAGGAGGTGTAATAGGAACAGGATATACAACAGCTAATGGAGTTGCAACTACAACAACTGGTAGCGGTACAGGAATGACGGTTGATATTGTAGCAAATGGTTCTGGAGATGTTACTTCAGTAACAATAAATAATCCAGGTTTTGGATATACTTTAAATGATGTTATTACTATTGTACAAGGTGGTGGAGCATCTGATAATGAAACTGCAACCGTAACAGATTTAGCAAGTGATAAATCAAACCCAGTTGTAGCTACTGCAACTTTAGATGGAGTTGTTGGTACAGGTTATGTTACAGCAAACAATGTTCCTACAACTGGTGGTACAGGAGTAGGTTTGACATTTGATATAGTCGCAGTAGGTGGAGACATTACTTCAATTACAATAAATGATAAAGGAAACAATTATTCAGAAGGGGACGTAGTTACAATAGTTCAAGGCGGAGGTGCTTCTGATAATGAAACAGCAACTTTAACAGTATATTCTGCAGGTACTACACCTTATGATGTTTACAATATAGCTTATGGTTTATCAATAGTTTTGACTCAAACAAGTGGTGGAACTGCTAATGTTTCTTTTGACGGAGGGGTTACTAATTATTTAGCAACTTTTAACACTGATGAGTTTACAACTGCTAGTGATTTTGTTGCAACGCATAAAGCAGCATTAAATGCACTAAACATTAGAATATTTGCTTTAGGAAGTGGTGCTGATGGTAGATTAAGATTTTGTGCTTCAAGAACTAATTTAGTAAATATGACTATTGCTAATGCAGGAACAGGTGATTTAAGTGGCACAATAACACAAGAATTTACAGGTGGAAGTGAACCTAAACCTGACCATTTATTAATACCTTATACAGGTAAGCCATATTTTGGTAAAAGAATACAACATTATATTAGAGTAAACTTTAATGTAAATACGGGAGCAGTTAAATATGCAAACTTACAACTTCGTAGATATGAAAATGACAGTGTAATTGGTTCTGCTATACCTGTTCAAAGATATGACGGCACAAGTGGTATTACAGGGCAGCAGCACAACTTTATAACTTATACTGCAAGTCCTGTAGATAGTTTTGTATTAGGTGGGTTTTATTTTGCATTAGAAAATGTATCAAACGCAGATTGGACTATTGAAGGTTCAGTAGGTATTTTAGTGCAAAATGTTTTTGAAACAGAAATTAGTTTTTAAAAAATAATAAAATGGATGGTTTATCAATATCAGTAGAAATTTTTATAGCATTAAGCTCAGGACTAATAAGTGCTTTAGGAGTATGGTTTAAACTTAAGTCTACTGTACAATTACAAAAGCTTATGATAGATAATATAGATACTAATCTTAAGAATGCTCACGAAAGAATAACAAATCTTAAAACTATTGTAGAAGCTAATAAAGAAAAAAATGAAACTGCAGTATCTGATCTTAAAGCAGAGATTAGTGCAATGGAAATGAGAATTATAAAAGCAATACATGAAATTGGTAAATAAACTTTTAAGCTTATTTCTACTTTGTTGTTTTTTTAGTTATTCTCAAATCATTGAAGAGTTTGACTCTTTTAATGGTGCTGGAGAATGGACTACAAATAGTGCAAATGTAGACTCACATGCAGGTGTTTTATGTTACACTGTAATAGGTACATATCCTGCTAATATTTGGTATATGGCAGAATCTCCTGATTATGATTTTTCTGCATATTCTCAAGTAGATTTAGAATGGAGTCAAGAGATAGACTTAAGATCAGGTGACTTACTAAGGTTATATTATTTTGACTCTAATGATGCATTATGGTATTATTATGAACTAGCTGGATTAGCAAATGGAGTATATTATACTACAATTCCTAATACAGCCACTAAAATAACCTTTGATTTACTTACAGTAGGTTCAGGGAACAGATCAGGTAAATATGCACATATAGATTATTTAACTATATCAGCTCCTACAGTATTACCAGTACAATTAACAGAGTTTGGTGTAGAATACTATAAAGGTGTAAACAATATATTATGGGTTACAGAGTCAGAAATAAACTGTGACAAATATATTATAGAAAAATCTGTTGATGGTTTTTATTGGGGACCTATAACTGAGGTAAGAGGTATGGGTACTACAGCTGATATGACAGAGTATGAAGTTGTAGATAGAGATATAGAATATACTGTTAACTACTATAAGTTAATTCAATATGATTATGATGGAAACTACACAGAGTATGGGCCAGTTTCTATTGACAATACTGCAGATAAACCTAAACTAATTATGATGTTAGATGAATTAGGAAGAGGAGTCTCAGCAAATAAAAAAGGCATAGTAATAGAGTACTATGATGACGGTACAATAATCAAAAAATATCAGTAATGAAAGAAAGATTTAAAAACAAAATAACTTCTTGGATTGGAGTTATATTAATGACAATTGCTATTTTCCTTTATGTAGCAGGAAAATATAGTGACAAATTTGAAACATCTACTTTAGAACTTGCAACTATTGCAGTTTTAGGATGGGTATTTCTTACAGCTAGAGATACGCTTTTAGAGGGTTTATTTTTAAATTTATTTAAAATTAAAAAAGAAGAATAAATAATGACTATTTTAAAAAAAGGTGATTCAGGTGATTCAGTAAAAAAATTACAAACTCTTTTAGGTTTAGAGCTTATTGATGGAATCTTTGGTAAAGATACAGAGAAATTTGTTAAAAAGTATCAATTTGAGAATAATCTAGTAGTAGATGGTATAGTAGGTAGTAAAACATGGGATGCGTTATTGTCTACAACTGATTTATCAGAAACATATTCTTATGAAACTGAAGATATAGATATTAAAAATCATTTTTTAAGTGCAGGAGAATATTTAAAAGGTCCTACTAAAAAAAGATGGTTATTCTTACATCATACAGCTGGTTGGAATAACCCATATAAAACAGTTAATAATTGGAATAATGACACTAGAGGTAGAGTAGCTACTGAATTTTGTTTAGGTGGTCAGAAAATAACAGATAATGATTCTGAGTATGATGGAGTTATTGTAAAATGTATTCCAGATGGTGGTTATGGCTGGCATTTAGGAATAGGTAATAATGCTGTACATAGAGAATCTGTAGGAATAGAATGTAACAACTTTGGTCAATTAACAAAAGGTGGTTATAATAAAATAGTTAATGGTAAAAAAACTTGGATTTCTAAAGATAAGGATGAATTCTACACATATGTAGGAACTAAAGCTAATAAATCTCAAGTAATACAATTAGAAAAAGAATTTAGAGGTTTTCAATACTTTCATAATTATTCTGATAAACAATTAGAAGTTCTTTTTGATTTAATATTATTTATATGCAAAAGAGATAATATAGATCCTAGAAAAGGATTGGTAGAACTTATGAAGCAAAAGGGAGACTTTGAAGCATTTGATTTTTTAGATAGAAACTATGTAGCTAAAAATCCAGGACTTTATTGTCATACAAATGTTGTATATGGTAAGTGGGATATGTATCCACATCCTAAGTTAATAGATTTACTAAAAAGTTTATAATATGAAAAGTTGGTTATTTATATTGCTTATGAGCTTAACTTTATTGAGTTGTGATCCTGTTAAAAGACATGCTAGGCTAGTTAAAAAGTTTCCGCATGTTCATCAACAAGATACAATTATACAAAGAGATACAGTAAGAATAGAAGTACCTAAAGTATCTGTAGATACAGTTTTTCATGAAAGTTTGTTAAGAGACACAGTTACAATAGAGAAAGAAAGACTTAAAGTTAAACTATATACAGTACATGACTCTGTATATGTAGATGCTGAATGTGATACTATTACTATAGAAAAAATAATAATTAGAGAAGTGCCTATTAGATATTACGATAAGACAACATTCGACTGGGAATCTCTTTTGCCTATTTTAATATTTATTATAGTAGCTATTGTAGTTTATCGTATAGTTAAAAAGTTTATTTTATAATGGCAACAGCGAAAAAGACAAATGAGTCTCTTTGGAAAAGAATTGTAGCTAGAATAAAAGCTGGTAGTAAAGGTGGAAAACCTGGTCAATGGTCAGCTAGAAAAGCGCAAATGGCTGTAAAAGCTTACAAAGAAGCTGGTGGAGGATATAAAGGTAAAAAGTCAAAGAAGAATAGTTTAGCTAAATGGACTAAGCAAAAATGGAGAACTCCATCTGGTAAGCCTTCTATTCAAGGAGATAAGGCTACAGGAGAAGTTTATGCTCCATCAAAAACTATATCTAAATTAAAGAGTACTAGCTCTGGTAAAAAGAAATTAGCTGCTGCTACAAAGAAAAAAAGAGAAGCAATTAAAAAAGGTAAACAGTTTTCAAAGCATGGTTTACATAAAGGTAAAAAAAGATAAAATTAAAAAGTTGTAGTAATTCTAATATTTTTTGACAAAAAGAATTAAATAACTAATTTTACACGATGGCAATTAAAATAGATTTTAATATAACAAGTAATCCTTATTTTATTAGGGTTGAGGATTTTTCTGATTGGGGAGTTATTGAGGCTCAACCATCTATTATTGAAATATATTTACCAGGTGATACATCTCCTGTTACGCATTATTTTGATAAGAAGAAAACAAATGTTTTCGATAGCATTAATCTTATTGCACAATGCGAAGATTGTACAGATGTTAATAGGATACCATTAGCTGATGGGATATATGTTATAAAAGTTATTGGTTCTCCTTCAACATATAATAAAGAATTAAAATTCTTAAAAACTGATTTAATGGAGATGGAGATAGATAAGTTATTTATTGAAAATTTACATTGTCAGAATAGAGAAAGTTTTAAAAACCAAATGACAGAGATAGAATTTTTACTAAGATCAGCTGAGGCTCATTTAAGATATGACCAAGAAAAAATGGCTAGAATGCTTTATGAGCAAGTTGAGAGAAAAGTTGAAAAACTTAAAGATTGTAAAAATTGCTCTGAATGTGAATAATGGGTTGTTCTTGTTCTCAAAATAGTAATTTGTGTAATGGCAAATTTAATGAGTTAAGAAGTTTAAGAAATCAATTAGTTACATTATATAATACTACTAAAGATATAAATAAAAAAGCTGAGTATAAAGAATTATTATCTCAGTTAGACGAAGTAAGAAAAGATACTAAAAATTGTCCAAGTAGGGAATTTTTACAAGGTATAAAAGATTATATAGAAAATGAGCGCAGTTAATTATATTAACGAAAACAATTTACCAACCAATCATGCGATTGACGAGTACTTTAAAGATGCTTCTTTAGACTATATAAAAAGTGTTAGATTTGATAATGGGTGTAAGCCTAGTGTAGAATCAATGAGACATGCTTTGAGATTAAGAAGAATAGTCTGTAATGATTATTGTTATATATCTGATGAGCAAGATAAAGCTATAAGAGAAGAGGTTATAAATCATTCAATATTAAAATTAAATGAGCTGTAAAGATAAAATTAGTGATAGATGTCTAAAAAAGACAAATGCAGTTTGTGTAAAGTATGAGGGAACTCTTAGTGGGGGAAGTCAACTTGACCCAAATGATTGCCATGATTTAGAATCTGTTATAGAAGATATAAATGGACAACTTGATACAATTGCTGATGAAATTAATTTAGATGGAATTAGTGAAGATTGTATAGACTTTAATGAAGAGGTTCCTGGTGATGTAAAAGTTAGAGAGGCTATTATTGCAATTGTTGCTAAAATAGAACAAATATCTGCACATATAGGATTGGCATGTGATGACTGTCCAACTTGTGAACCAAGCTGTAATCCAATCTTTACTGAAGATATTTCTTGTTTAGGCTTAGATTATGGATGTCTTACAGACCCTTGTGGTGCTCAGCCTACAAATTTAAAAGAATTACTTCAATTGATAATCACTAAAGTTTGTGAAACACCATAATTATGGCAAAAGGAGTAAAACATTATTTTAAAGATGGAAAAGAGTATATGGGTGCTATGCATAAAGATGCTAGTGGTAAACTTATGACTGGTAAAACTCATACAAAGAATAGTAAATTTATATACCATTTTGGTCAGCTTTCAGATAAGGCTAAAAAAATGGCTAAGAAAAATTGGAATAAATAACTTAAAATTTTTTAAAAAATGATGACAAAAAAGAAAACTTCCATGATGAAAGGTGGAAAAAAGAAAACTTCTATGAAAAAAGGAGGAATGAAAGCTGGTTCCAAACTTAAGAAAGCTTTAGAGGAAGCTGGTTATATGAAGGGTGGAATGAAAAAGAAAAAATCATATGGTGCAGGTGGAAAGAAGAAGTCTGCTATGTCTTATAAAAAAGGAGGCATGAAGAAGACCATGATGAAAGGTGGAATGAAAAAGAAATAATTAATTCAAAATGGGAGCTTGTAACGATATAAATAAACCATCAGTAAACGAAGATGCGTTAAAATGTGATGAACTTCGATCAACTGATTGTGTTGTACTAGAGGAGGCTGTTCCTTGTCTTAGGGCTGGTAAGGGTACTACTCTTACATCTTTATTCGCAAAGTTTTGTGACTTTTTTAAGAACTTAACTTTTTTAGGATTAAAAGATACACCAAGCTCTTATACAGGTTTAGCTAATAATGTAGTAAAAGTAAATGCTACAGAAGATGGGTTGACAACAACTAATAAAACAGAATTACCTTTTCCTGAATATACTGTTCTTACTGTACCTAGTGCTGCGAGTAATCAGGGAGCAATAATAATGGTAACTGATGAAGTTGGTGGGTATGTACCCGCTTTTTCAGATGGTGCTGACTGGAGAAGAGTAACAGATAGAACTATAATATCTTAATAAAATGGGTTGTACAAATTGTAATAATAATTGTGACTGTCATTGCGAATGTACATCGACATGTCATGATCCTTGTAAGGAAACATGTGGATGTGAATTTGAAGTAAATGCAGCATGTGTTAGATATACTAAAGCAGATTTAGATTGTCTAGACTTGCCTCAAGGAACTAATCTTGAGGATATAGTAGATGCTATAAATGCAAAAATATGTAATATTTCAAATGGTTCTGATGGTGCATCAGCTTATGAAATAGCAGTTGAAAATGGGTTTACTGGGACAGAAACAGAGTGGTTAGAATCTTTGATAGCTACTTGTGGGGATTGTTATCCACAAACTGTTCAATATAGTGAAGCACCATTAATAAATAATGATGTTGAATTTTATATAGGAGATTGGACTGATGTAACAAATGTAGCTACTGCTACACCTATTGAGTATACTCCCTTTATTTTTACAGCAACTGAAACTGCAAATTATGAAGTTATACTACAGGCTACTATACATTTTAATGTTAATGGAGTACCAAGTGCTGAAGCATTTTTAGTAGATTTAGCAGTAAACTCATCGTATTATCCTAATTCTAGAAGTATTACATCTGTATCTCCATCGGAAACAGAGTTTTATTCTAATATAAATATTTTTCAATCTAATATAACTTTAGTAGCTGGACAGACTTTATCTTTTAGACTTGCAGGGACTAATAGAGGTAATACTGATGTAGAAAATTTAAAATATAAAATTGTAAAAATATCATAATGGCTTGTAATACTTGTAAAAATAATTGTACTTGTAAATATTCTAACGAACCTTGTAGGTACGAAGGTCCAAATATAGATTGCGTTGGAATAGTAACAGGTGACAGTATAGAGACAGCGATATCTAAAATAACAGCTAATTTATGTAGTATACCTGATATCGGTAGTTTAGACGAAATACTATGTGGGGCTGATGTTGTTATACCTAGTGGAACAGAATTAAAAGATGCTATTCCACTTATAGTTAGTTATTTCTGTACTTTAACAACACCACCTAGTGTACCTATTTTATGTGGTTCAGATGTGGTTGTTCCTATTGGAACAGGTATTGTTGACTCTTTGACTTTAATAGTTCAATACTTTTGTAACGAAGTTGCAAACATTAATTCTGAAATTACAACTATTAATAATGAAGTAATAGATGGTTCTACGGTTAATTTTGTAGATACATTAGATTTAAATGGTTGTACTATTAGATCTTTTACAATAGAGTTATTATCTGGTGCTACTGTAATAGAAACAATTAACTTTGCTACTCCTGCTATATGTCCAAGACATATTATTGAAGATGAAGGAACTCCTTTAACAGAAAGAGATACAATTAATTTTGTTGGAGATGGTGTAACAGTAACTGATACTGGTTTTAAAACAGAGGTTAATATACCTGGTACATCTTTTGGAGCATGGCAAGTACTTCCTGGTCAAAATAGTTGGACAGCAAGTATTTTAGAATATTGTGTTTCTGGAGATTTGGTACTAGTAAGAGGTACTGTTGATAAAAATTTTACATCTCCAGGTGGTTATATTGATGACTTAATTACAACTTTACCTGTTGGATTTCGTCCGTCACAACCTCAATATTTTTATGCAAACTTTGTAAATACTACTTCAGCTTACACTACATTCACAAGTAATAATAATTCAACAATTCTACTAGATACAGATGGAACAGTAAGAATAAGAGCTGTTGTTGTCTCTTCTCCTGGTCCAACAGAAAATGTAATATTAAACTTTACTTTGCAATTTAGAGCAGAATTATAATATTTAGCGAATAGTTTTTAGTTGGTTTTTTCCTATTCGCCCTTAATCCCCCTTCAATTTTTTGTTGGGGGATTTGTTTTTTTGAAAAAAGTTTTTTATATTTGCAAATTGATGACATATAAACTTACTTCAAACTGTTCTAAGCATCCCTACAGTTATAAATTTAAAAAGGGAATTAAAAATAGAAGTAGGTGCTCAGAGGAAACGTTATACTCCTCAAATACCATGCTCTGTCCTAAGAACCTGACAACATGGCAAATTGGAGTCCTTACAAGGGTTTGTAGGGGAGTATAAATGGCCTAAAAGTTATAGGGTCTATGACACGACTACTATACACGTTCAAAGAAACGTCCAAGGGGGGTGAAGTTCTAATGGGCTAGGGAGAAAAACCAAAAAAATCTACCTACTATTACTCTATATATAATATAGAAAAACGTAGTAATAAAATTTGGCTCCAAGACCCTTCTCCAAGGGTAAAGGGGTTCTTATGCAAATACTAGAGTAAAAATGTGATAAAACCCAATATTTTTGCCAAAATACTAAAAGATAGTTACTTTTGTATATTATGATTACCAATAACGATTTTGTTTCAAGAGTAGCTAACAACATTAGAGCAATCTCTAAAGATACTCACATTAGTAGAAGATTTATCCTAAGAGTTGGAAAAGATAAGTCAAAGTTTTTGATGAGCCAAAAACTAGATGAAATGACTATGTTCAAAGAAGAAGGTATTATCACTAATATCGACTGCTTTAGATTACATAGGATTACACACAAATCTTGTGATATATTTGAATTTAAATTATGTAACGATTTAATGCGTTCTGTTGAAAAGTTACCAGAGGGTATTTTTGGTAAAAACGGAGCTGGGATAGTTAGTATAACATCTGTAGATGGTATGCACGAATATACATTTATAACACCACAAGATTACGCAAGACTAACTAATAGAAAATATAAAAGAGATGGGTCTAGACATTATTATGTAAAAGATGGATATCTCTATTTACCAGATTCTACTACTGAATTAGTAGAAATCAGGTTATTTGTTTTAGACAAGAAAGAGGCTGAAGAAGCTTGTGAATGTAATAATGATAAAGACGAGTGCAAATCAATTTGGGATTATCAATTTATTTGTCCAGATAGATTTTTAGATTTAGTTGTAAAAGATACTTTACAAGAAATAGCTGGTATTAGAGGAAGAATAGCACCAGATGAAAATCCAAATATGGATGAAAACCAAAAAACAGCAACAGTTAGATAATGAGCAAAAACGTTGGACTAAAAAGAGTTTTCTGTGATAAACTCTATACTCACTATAATAAGATAACTAAAGGTAAAAAAATTAAAAATAGAAGTAATTTTTTAAAGATAGCAAAAGAGATACTTTCAACAATACAAGAAAATATTATAGAAAAAGAAGGAGGAGTAGTAATTAATAATTTTGGTTACTTTTTTGTTTTTAGAGTACCTGCAAAACAAATGATAACCATTGCAAAAAAAGATAAGGAAGAAATAAATTTATCAAAATATGACTTCAAAAGATACACTATATCATTCTGTCCAACAAAAAGGTATAGCGAATGGCATATGATAAGTAATAAACACTATAAACTTAGAAAAGGTGTATCCGAAAAATTAAATAGTGGTTTTTACTACAAAAACTACTTAGGTACATTAAAGAAAATGAAAATTTTATAAGATGAGCAATGTTGAAGCACTCATAGCAGAAGTAAGAAATGACTTCAAAAAATATTCAGATGCTGGATTGATTGATCAAACATCTCTTTATAGAGACATAGAAATCGGCTTAAAAAGATTTGGCAATGATATAATGGAAGTACATGAAACAGTACTAGAAGTTAAAGAAGGATATGCAAAATTACCAAATAACTTTTTTTCATTATATATTGCATACGAATGTGAACCATTAGGTTTTAGAACTAATGAAGTAGTAATAGATGACTTACAAAACTCTTACATATATAAAGAAAGAGTTACCACCTCTAACAAATGGAAAGAATGTGATGCTTGTTGCCAAGAACAACAAGAAAACATAATTAGAGAAAATCTATACTTTAGAAATCAAAATGTAGAATTTTATTACTACAGACCAAAGCTACTTTCTTTAGGTAGAACATTTAAAAAGAATGCTTGTCATACAAATTGTAGAAATAAGTATGTAAAAGATAATCCAAACGAGATAGTAATTATTGGAACAACACTTCAAGCAAACTTTAAAGAGGGAGATATTTACATGCAATACTATGGACTACCTGTAGATGAGAATGGAAATATTGATATTCCAGAAACTAAAAATGGACATCTAGAAACTTACTTAGAATACTATTTAAAAAGAAGAATAGCTGAAAGATTATTAGGCAACAATGATGCAATGGGATTATCTAATATGTATTCTGTATACAAAAGAGAAGAGCAAGTATCATTACGAAAAGCAAGTTCTGAATTAAAACTTACTAATATTAGACCTTCTTTCTCAAAAAGAATTAAGAGGTTAAATAGATTAGAGAGTCTTCAATATGAATCATCGTTGACATGGTAGAAAAAGGAACATCTGTACCAAAAAAAGGAATGAATAGAAACTCTCATCCAGGAGAGTTATCAAATCAAGAATATTCATTTGCACTAAATGCTAATTTCCAAGACGAACATGGTAATGGTCAAGTAATACTACAAAATGAACCATCAAACATTAAGTGTACAGGGTTTAAAGATGGGTATAAGGTTATCGGACATAAGTTTGACATAAACTCTGATAGAACCTATTTCTTTTTAACAAACCCAACAACAGGTTGCTCTGAAATAGGATACATAGATGTTCTAACAAATATATCAGGATTAGAACCAGTTGAAAAAGAATGTGATTGTAATGTATCTGTTGTTATAGAAGATGGATTAGAAAATGTCATACAAGAAGATACTTGTCAATATTTTACATTACTTTCAGATTGCTGTGACGGATTTCCTGATGCTCCTAAGTGTTTAAATTTTAACATTGATTACCCAATAAAAGAAAACAATGCTATTATTAAAGACGAAAAAGTAGGAAAAATATTATATTGGACAGATAATTTAAATCCACAAAGATATTTAAATCTAGATAGAATAGATGACTATTATCAAATAGTTGATGATTGCGAAGGCACAGTTACAGAAACTTGCCTACAATGTGATAAGCTAAGAATATTTCCTCTTTTTGATAAACCCTGTATAACTGTAGAAACTTTACAGAATGGTGGTGCATTAAGAGCAGGTATGTATGAAATGATTATTGCATACGCTTCTGAAGAAGGAGATACAATATCAAATTGGTACAGCCTTACAAATCCAACACCAGTATACGATAGAAACAATAATGTTTTAGATCAGACTAATTTAGACTATTTAACTTCTCAAGCTATTAAAATTAGTATTGAGAATGTTGATTTAGACTATAAATATTTCAATATTGGTGTAATTTACAAAAGTGGCTTAGACGAAGCAACCTCATATTTCTTTTACGGAACATATCCCATTGATACAACAACAGTAACAATATCAGCTTTAACGGATAAACAAAAAATATCAAGTTTAGAGCTATACAACAGAAGACCCTCTTATTTAAAAGCTAGAGGTATCGCATCTGCAAATGGTTACTTATTCCAATATGGACTAGAAAGTGAAAGAGAAGTAAACTTACAACCAGTTGTAAACTTAATGGGAGCATTTGTTAAATGGGAATCAGTATTAGCAAATGAAGATTTATATGAAGAAGGAGAGTTTGTATCAAATTATACAGGCTTTACAAGAGATGAGATTTATCCTCTAGCAATAAGATTTTTCTTTGATGGGGGTTATGAATCAGCTGTTTTCCCATTTATCCCAAGACCACCTAGACCAGACGAAATTGAAGAATTAGATGCACCAGGCTCTACATTTGTTACAGATACAAATAATGAATCAATAATAGATATAGTTCCTGATTGTAAAGAAACAGGTAGAAATAAAAGATGGCAATTTGAAAATACAGCCCAAGTAATAGGCACATGTTCACCACCAGCTACACCTGGTCTAGATGAGATAACAATTGTAGAAACCGAAGAACAAGAATGTATAGTTTTAGAACCAGATGGAGAAGTAACTGTTGTAGACACAATAGCATCTGGAACTTTAGTTATCGATGAAAATGTAAACTTAATACAATATATTAACGATAATGCTGATGCCATTATCGCATCAACCGACCCACAGTTCGCAGCTATAAAAGATATATTAGAGGATCCGACAGATTATCCTGAATCTTGCACTCCGAGCTTTGGAGATAATTGTGGACCTGAGTCTTTAATTGATGAAGAGATATTCGCAATATCTACAGACACACAAACAAATACTGTAGTCCCAGATTTAGATGGGTATGAGCATACTCTACCAAATACTTCTTGTGAAATGTTTGAAAGAGATGGTAGTGGAAATCTTATAGAAGATACAACA
>Ga0070749_10001988_pt1 | contig 13821 bp, 19 predicted proteins | sample VirMetDEL_Nov_18_FD_75180 | JGI IMG/M metagenome (GOLD analysis project Ga0070749, IMG submission 75180) | Aqueous microbial communities from the Delaware River and Bay under freshwater to marine salinity gradient to study organic matter... | ecosystem: Environmental > Aquatic > Marine >...
AAACTTTCGACGTGGCTCTGGTACACTGGGCCAGATGGGTCTAAGGTTGGAAATTGCTTAGACACTGCTTTGGCAGCGTCTGCTAAGTTCATACCCGCCGAGCCTTCCGTGCCCTGCGTATAGAACGCGTCCTTGAACCCTTGAGGAACTTTGCCCATAAGTTTTTCATACATAGACGGGGCAACTTCTTTTTGCAGGACTACATTGCCCGATTCGGCTGCTCCTCGAAGCGTCGGGTTCAGCGCACCTGTCTCGGGAGCCCCAACTCCTGTGTTTTTCGCGCTAAAAACAGCGTCTCCGGATACTTCCGAAGGCGCACCTTTATTAAAGTCCATTATTTGTTTACAGTCCTGACCGCCGCCACCAATAATCGTAGGTGCCGATTTCATAAATCCTGACTTAAAGCCCTGTATCCCCTGTCCTTTTTTCGCGTCCAGAAATCCTTTTGCTCCGGAACTAATGCCTGCAATAGCTCCGCCCATTAATGCGCCCTTCATAGCGTCTTTTATATTGCCGCCCTGAATTAAAGAAGTAATGCCGCCAGAAAGAGCGCCCTGCGCCATTAAAGACATACCGCCTGTAAAAAAGCCTACGGCAAGCGGCACAACAATAGGAGCGACCGCCTTAACGATCTTCTTAACGCCCTTAACAAGCTTCTTAAAGAAAAATTCCGCCTGTCCGGTTCGCGGGTTAATACTGTTTGCCTCTCCGCCAACCGTGTAACGGTCTAAATTAACCCCAGAACTGGAAAACGCGTCCATCATCTCTTGAGCTAAACGTGGGTTCTCTTCCAACAACTTAGGGTGAATTACAATCTCACCCTTCTCAGCGTGGATCATCTCAGTATCGCCGTTGCGACCAAACCCCGCCATCTTCTCCGCAATTCCGCGGTGCGAATTAATGCCCGACTGCTTTCCAAACAGGAGCCGACTGTCATCAATCTCATCTAGGTTTGATGTCAAAAAGGACGCCAAACCACCTTCCGGAAGAATTAGTTGTTGTTGCATCGTATCGCCCCTTTAATCCACAATAGCAGATGTCGTTTTACTTTTCCATGCCTATGTCGTCACAGTAACAGAACCAACAGAACCCGTAGCAGTATTACCGCGTAAGTTAGGCTGATCCGCAACCACTATCTTTATCTGTCCCATAACGCCCGCAGCGTCCCTGTACTGAAACAATGCACCCACCTCCAAACCCTGATCGTCCGTCTGTAAGTTCGTTAAAACCAACTCAGTGTGTCTCCCCTGACCCGGATTCTGCATCTGTTCTAAATACACCGAAAAGGCCAGAACTACAGATTCCATGTACGTTCGGTAGTACTCGTCCGGCGCTCTAGGAAAAAACGGCTTGATTAAGTTACGAGACACTATCTTCTCCCGTCTGGTCTTATATCAACCCGCGGCGTTCCTAGTCGCCATCCAACTCCTGTGTCCGTAGATTCCAACTTTAACGAAAAGGCCCTGCCACGAAGGCGTAAATTAACCTGATTTGTCCACTGCTCCAAAGGCACCGTAGCCGTCCGAGTAACCGCCTTTGCCTGCGTTTGAAGGTATAATCCGCCCGGATAATTACGCGCCTGTAAGGTCATAGTGGCTGATGGAAGAGAGGCCGTTGAGTCCCTAAACGTTAAATCAGGTATCATCTTGCTCATAAACAAAAAGTGGTCCCCGTCACCCATATCTATCTGACTGCTTTCAATCCGCGCAGAAATAGCCGTCGCAGGGTCCGTACTGCCGTCATCAAACCCTATTTCATGGTTATACAGGTAATGATCCGGTGCCGCTGCAATCGGATCAGCGTTTATACCACGATCTAGCCATACAGTGCGGTCCATTGTGCCGTAATACCAAAGGTTTTGCTGGTAATTAAACACTACATATCGGTCGTTTTCAGAGCTACTTGAAGAAGGATAAAACCACCAAATCTCCCCAAAAGCAGTGTTTGAAGAGGCTGTGACCTTCTCCTTTTGAAAGAAGTTAAAGTCCGAAAAGACGTAATCACGTACCGTACAAGGTATGCGCTGTACCGCGCCAGAATAGGTGTAAAACTCTTCCTGACCCATCCAAAACACGTTGTCTTCTACGTTAATCGCGGCCAACGGACCCATAATGGTTATGTTGTCCGATACCATGTTAATACCGAAGGTAAACGGCGGTCCTAGAAACTGCATCGCGTGTAACGAAACATCCGTAAATACCATGATCTGTTGTTTTGTCTCTACCGCAGCCACAATCTCAGAACCAGAACCTATTCTAAGGTCGCCCGCAGTATTCGTAGCCGCCGCAGCCCAACCCGTAAGGCTTGCCTGACTGCCAAATCTAATTAACAACGGGTCTTGGTCCGTACTGTTTTCAGCGTTAGTTCCAAACACGACAACATGGCGGTCGTTGTCAGAAACCAAAACTATCTTAGCCTTGGTTGGTGGACTGCTTGCCCCCGAAAGAGTGGATAAAGCTACCGCCCTGACGCCTGTACCGTTAGTCTTATCCCAATAGTAGATGTTTCCATCCCTATCGTTAAGCAAGAGGTCCTCGCCAAAGTTATCGTGGCTCCAAATTCTAAGCATCTGACCCGAGGCGCTTGTGTCCGTAGACGAGTTCCACGTGCCGCGGCCCCAAGTGCCCGCGTTCCAGCCGTTGCCAACAATAGTGGTATCTAGGCCCGTGTTGATTTGATACGCGGCCACCGTAGAACTGCCGCCGCTACCACTGTCAGAAGTGTTAGCAAACACGAAGGTGGCGTTTAAACCGCCCGTGGTTGTAATTGAAGCAATAGTGGAAACTGTACGGGCTTCAATTTGATAGGCATTAGCACTTACAATCGAAGTAATCTGATATTCTTGGTTAAGAACTGCGGCGGTAATTACGCCGCCCAAAGTCGCAGCATCCGTAAAAGTTACAAAGTCATCCGCCAAAGCGCCGTGTTCGTTTTCCGTTACAGTAATGGTGCAGCAACCAACCGCGGCCCCATCCGCATGAGACGCGGCAGTCGTACCGTTTTGGCCCCTAGCGCAACCCAGCAAAGTAACGCTGGAAATAGAGGCGTAGGTTATTTCTTCAGAACCTATCTTAATGCGACCCGAAGCAGGAAACCCCGTGGCGCTGTCTATTACAATAGTCTCCGTAGTGGCGTCGATAGCTCCGTTAAGAGTGTCCGCGCCCGTAGCAAAGGTGGCATCACCCGCGCTCGTTGTTAAACGAATTGGGGTGATGTCGTAGTACTGCGTTCCCTCTAGTATGTAATACTTTAGGTGCGTTCCAACTCCGATAAAACTTGTGCCGTCTAACGCGGACCACGGGTGCAATGCGCGGCATGTTCCTAAGAAGGCTGTACTAGAGTACTTAGACCAACCCCCTATTTTCTCAGGGAACCCAAAACGAAACCTAACCTTATCCACATCAAACCAACCGCCCTCGTTACTATAAGAGGTGGTTTCTCGGTTTATTCCGGGCTTGAACTGGAGCTTGGTCAGGGGCATGGCGTCATCCTTACGAGTTTGCCGCAATAGCAGCATTAGCAGCAGTCATACTTTCTGTAGTCCAGTAGTCTTTTGCCACCATGATTTGCAGATGCTCTACATTGCGAGACACTGTGTCAGCCCAATCTGCATCGGACGTATCCTCTGGTTGACCAGCGTTAATCAGAGCAACTGAGTGACCCATTGCGGTGTAGTTCTGTGCGATTTCTTCTGTGGTTAGTGTATCAGTCATGTTTAGTTTCCTTCTAGGGCTGTGATCCGTGCTTCTAAAGCATCGTTCTTTGCGGAGAGTTCTTGTAGGGCTTTGACTAAGTGCCAAGTTAAGTTGTCAGGGTTTACGGAAAGAACTCCTGTGGTTTCTTCTTTTACACAATTGGGTAGAATGGTTTGGATTTCTTGTGCTATAACACCAACCTGCATACCAGACTTCTCAATAACGGTGTGGTTTTCAAGTTCAGTAATCTCATCAACAGTACGATATTCAAAGTTACGAATCTGTAATTGCTTGAGTTCAGCAAGGCCAATGGTACTGTCAACAATGTTCTTCTTTAGTCTACGGTCTGATGTTGTTGACCATGTTGATGCGTTATTACCTTGGTAGACTGCGCCACTATTAGGCGAGATAAACCCAGTGTTTGCTCCCTTTCCCACCTGTGCTGTACCAGAGCCAACAACTATTTCACTGGATACGGTAGCAGAGGAAGGCTTCGCAGTAAAACCAACCATTACATTGTATGATCCAGTAGTTATGTTATTTCCTGCACCATTCCCTAACAAGGTATTGCCAATGCCAGTTGTGACTGCTGTTCCAGCAGTATAGCCAAAAGCGGAGTTGTTTGGCCCAGTAGTGTTTGCATATAAAGCATTTAGACCAGTACTAACATTGTAACTTCCCGTTGTATTACTGTAAAGACTGCTACTTCCCATTGCTACATTCTGTGCACCAGTAGTATTACTAAACGCAGCATGATACCCAACGGCAGTGTTGTTGGCTGCGGTGGTGTTGTTGTGTAACGCCAAATCACCCACGGCAGTGTGGGCGGATGCGGTATTGTTATACAACGATTGATCCCCAACGGCGGTATTACTGTTACCTGTTACGTTGTCATTCAGGGCGTTTCTACCAACCGCTACGTTATCCGCACCAGTAGTGTTATTCGCCAAGGCCAAAGTACCAAATGCTGCGTTTCTCGCTCCAGTTGTATTATCAAGTAGTGCCTGATACCCAAATGCGTCTATAGTACCAGTAGTATTCGCATACCCAGCCTGATACCCAACTGCCGTGTTGTTGGATGCGGTGGTGTTTGCCTTTAAAGAATCCATACCGACAGATACATTATAGCTACCAGTAGTATTAAGGTGTAAGGCCCTTTCACCAAGTGCTACGTTCTGTATGCCTGTTGTATTTGTATAGAATGAACGCCACCCAAGTGCCGAGTTACTTACGCCTGTAGTAGTGCTGTATGCAGCCTGATACCCAACTGCGGTGTTTTCGGATGCGGTGGTGTTGGCACTAAGTGCTGAAGTACCCAATGCAGTATTCTGACCGCCAGTTGTATTAACTCGTAGCGAAGAAACACCCATTGCAACATTATCTGCCCCGCCAATATTTGTCAGAAGTGATGCGTAACCCACGGCTGAGTTATTGGAGCCAGTGTTAGCACTAAGGGCTAAAGTCCCAAAAGCGGAATTGGTAGTTCCAGTAATATTAGTTTGAAGAGTACCCTGACCAAAAGCACAATTGTTTGTACCTGTTGTATTTGCTTTTAATGCTTGATAACCAAAAGCGGTTGTTGGTGTACCCGTAGTATTGGCATACCCCGCCTGATACCCAACAGCCGTGTTGCTGCTTGCGGTGGTGTTGAAGGCTAACGCATCTTTACCTACTGCAACTATAGAAGCACCTGTTGTATTTCGTGTCAGAGCCTCTTTACCTATGGCTACGTTGTCTGCACCAGAGGTATTTGCAGTTGCCGCATTGCTACCCATAGCCGTAAGACTATCTGCGGTGTTTGCAGAACCAGCCCCGTTACCAACAGTTGTATTGTTAGCACCTGTTTGGTTTGAGTAACCAGCATTTTTACCTAAGTTTGTGTTAAATCTACCCGTAGTATTTGAGTAACCTGCGGTAGTGCCTACTGATGTTAGGTTGTCACCCGTAGTATTGGCATACCCAGCCTGATACCCAACTGCTGTGTTGCTGGATGCGGTGGTGTTGGAGAATAGTGCAGAATACCCAACAGCCGTATTACTGCCGCCAGAAGTATTAGCTTGAAGTGGGCCGTTGCCGCCAAGGGCAGTATTGTTTGCACCTGTGGTATTAGTTTGCATTGCTGCCGCACCATAAGCAGTGTTTTGTGCGCCAGAAGTATTTGCAGTTAAAACATTATTACCCATAGCGGTGTTAAAGTTACCACTCAAAGAACCATCATCCAACGCAGCATTACCCAACGCCACGTTGCCTGTACCAGTAGGATAATTTCCGTCCAGCTTAATTGTGCCGCCATTTACATCAAGATTACCATCAATATCAACAGCATCTAAGTTAGCTGTACCGTCTACGTCCAAGTCTCCAACAACCGTCAGATCGTCATCAACCAACAAGTCCACAACATTAAGCGTGGCAAAGGCATCAACTATCGCGGCACCAGAACCCGCGCCATCTGAGTAAACAGACTTGGTTTGACCCGCGGGAATTGTGACGTTAGCACCCGACCCTTGAGAAATAATGATGTTCTGCGAACCGCTGGTGCTGTTCTGAATAAACCACATCTTGCTGACCGTGTTAGGACCAAGAGTAATGGTGCAGGCGCTGTCCAGCGTTCCTGTATACTTTAAAAACAGGGCGCGGCCCGGATCAGTGGCACCGTCCGCAATGGTAGTGGCGTGTGTGTCCGCGTTAGTCGTAATAGCCTCAGTGCCAAAAGCAAACGCTTCAGCAATAAGTTCTAAGTTTGTGTTAGTTGTATCGCCCCAAGAACCCGATTGTTCTCCAGAGCCAATCTCTTCTAAGCGAAGATCGTTTGTATATACGCTTGCCATGTTGTTATCCTATGCTGCGAGGCCATGCTCAATCTCAACCCAATCAGGTGTTTGAGCAACCGTGATGTTTGTAAAGTTAGACGTTTGAGCAACCGTGATATTTGTAAAGTTAGACGTTTGAGAGGGAATTATGTTACTCCAAGCAGACCTTAATTTGCCTATTTGACCCGTAGCACTAACCCCAGTAACCTCAACGTTTGCGGCTCCTACAATGGTTGTAGTGCCTATGGCAGAAGTCATTTGAACTTCTGTGTTTGTTGTAAAAAAGCTGCCTAACGCCGAGGTGCCCGCAACTCCCGTTACAGAAACGTTGGCCTCACCAACCACCGTTACAGAGCCAACTGCTGCCGTTCCAACTAAGGAACCCACAAACCCAAAGGCGTCTCCCGAGACGTTAACAGTCTGACTGTTAACAGAAGCGGTCGCAGTTAATGGAAAGGCAACGTTGGTATTCCAAGTACCCGTGTTCCATCCTTGTATGGAGCTATTCCACCCCTGAAAGGCTGCAACCGGATCAGCCATTAGGCTATCCGAATAATCGCGTTAGAAGCATCAGCCGTGGGAAACACAATCGTAAAGTCGCCAGAACTAGCCGCCTTATCCGCGCCAAAATCTAGAACACAAACCGTCGGATCACCGGATGCCGCCTCGTTAAAGATTAACGCGCCCCGCACTCCCGAAATAGTAACCGTAGAAAACACCTCGTCAGCAAAATCTGTAAACGCCGTGGTGCTACTTGACGTAGGTGTTACACTGGTAAGAAAGTTGCCCTTCGCGGTGTAATTTGTACCACTGATTTCGTTGCTAGAAGTGTACGCGGTTGTTGCCGCGGTAAAACTGGCGCTGTTATCATACAAGGCCAGTTTAAATTGGTCGCTTGCTGCCGTGAAGTTGTGTACGCCCTTCATCAGTTCTACTTTGAACGACGTGCATAGAAAGTTTCCACTGAAAGCCATCTACATTTTCCTTATATATTCGGCCAACTTGGGCTGACCCGCATCTTTTATTGCATTATATACCGTAGTACGGTCACTTTGGATAGCCTGTTTCATATACACCGAAATTATCTTCTCCATCTCGGAGCGATACGCGCGGGCCTGATCCCGTATGGCAGGAGGAGCGTTGTCGGAAACACCAATTATCTTGTTTACGCAACGCAACGCAGTTTCTTCCGGTGTAAAACCACGGTTATCCGTAGTCTCAACACCAACCTTAAAATCATTAGACATGGACACGCCAAAGGACATATTGTTCATTGTTTCGGCCTCACAACAGGTCCAGTACGGTATTCATCTGTAACTTCTTTAGCTTCTCCCAGCATCTTCAGTCCCATGATGGCCTCTCCAAACCGTTTTTCATACAACGCTTCCATATCCTGTTCACCCTTCATAAAGATGTAGGCTTCCATCAACGAGCCGTACAGCATGGCAATCTCAGCGTTGTCACTGAGCCACGAAACAGTGGTATCCGCTCCAATAGCTGCAATTACTGCGGTAGCCCCCGTGTCACTTCCGGTAATCGTCTCTCCAACAACATAATCTCCACTTGGAATCACAACAGTCAGCGTTGTGGAAGACGGTACAGAGTTAACTCCGCTAGATTGACCGCTAGTCGATCCAGTAATTGTATCCGCCGCGGTAAAAGTGCCCACAACACTGGTTAACGTTAGCGTAAAGGCGCTCTGCGTTAAACTTAACGGACGATAGAAGTAGTGTAGCTCAACATTGTAACCGCTGTCGGGTGTTGGAGCTAAGATGAAGTTTTGCAAGTCGTACTGCGCATAATACCGAGGAGGTCCCGTAACCGCAGCATTCGGGGTAAACGATTGAACAAAGTCCGAGTTTTTAAAGTCTAAAAATATCTGTTGAGTACTGTCACTGGTAAATGACAAAGAAAATGGAGCTAAAAAATCGTCAGGAGCATTTAAATACTTGTTTCCCGCGGTCAAGGTTCCCGCGGAGTTCTTTTGAAACAGGCTTAACTGGACGTTTTTTAAGATTCGCTCCTCCGTATTTTTAATAAAAATAGGAAGATTCTTAATAAACGTTGTCTCGTCGTTTTCAGTGTAATCCTGTATCGCTGTTTTAAGCGTTGTGTATGTGTAGCTCATGTTGTCACCGTGACCTCGCCTACCGAGCCTTCTAAAGCTACAGTGTTGTTTATTTCAGTTGGAAGTTCCGCGGTTCCCGACGTAGACCAGTTTCCGTTTCCTAAATAAATAATTCCGTTGGTAGTTTTAACCATAAAAGGCGTGTTTGTATCAGGACTTTGAGGACGCGCATCTTTTAAAGCCTGTGGATCAGAAACTTCTCTAAATGGTCCTAGTTGAGGTTGCTTGGCTTCCCACTCGTCCCTGCCAACTAACAAGCCGTTCCACTCTTTTCGCATGTCTTTATACCGATACCGAAAACCGGATCGGTCAGAAATTGCAAAAGCGTTTTTTCCACTTGCAAATTGAGACATCAGCCCGTCCTATAGTACTGATACTGCGGAACCACGTTAAACGAAGCCCTGTCACGGTCTTCCGTCATAGCGCGTTCAAACTCTTCCTCATACATGGCTTTCAATAGTTGTACGCGCTGCGGGGCTCGTTTTACCGAGATATAATAAGCCAAACCCGCGGCCAAACAGGGGTAGAACCTAAACGGCATGTCCAGAGTATTGATATACGTGTCCGCGTCATCCATACGCGTGAGTGCATTATAATACACAATATCGGTGTTGTTATCTGGTGCAGGCCAAAGTTTAAAACTGGGCGTAACCTGACGATCCAAGAAGAATTGATTGGGTCTGCCTTTTGTATCCTTATTCGGGATGTTCAAGTACTCTTCGCGGCTTAGTCTTGATAAAGCGTAATCTGTTCCGTCGCGTTGAACTACAACAGACAATATGTCAATTATATCAGCATCAAGAGCATAGACTCCCGTGCCATCCACCATCGTGACAGTGCGTTGAGCAATCGTCCACTGGTTTAATCCACGGTTTGCCCACTCAGCCAACATAAGATTTAACGAGCGTTTTGCTGTCTTTAAATCATACCCCGTTCGTACTTCTAAGCCGCAACGCTCAAAAGCTTCTTCAATGTATTCATCTACATCAAGTTCAAAATCTACGCTGTTAGATACGGCCATCTTAATCCTCGCTGTAAATGTTATCAAATATTTGAGTTACATCTAACGTATAGTCTAAATCAGATTTAGAGTAATGTACATGCTGCGAAGGTTTGAAGTCCGGTGCGCCCTGACCTGTCTCAAACCAAGCTGGATGCGTTACCCTAACGCGGTTGTTTGGCAAAGCCACGATATTGCCCGTCCACTTATCCGCATTTAGTAATTGCATGACATGAGCCTGCTTGTGTTGAGCCGGATCATCCGCAACATCCGTATCAGTGTAATCCACAGTAAACATATACTTGGCAGGAAAGAACTCGCCGCCAATCTTTGCCATCCAAGGACAAGGTGTGGCCCTGTCCAAAACATACACTGCGTGAGTGTGAGAAGGGCAATCCCACGGTTGAGCCTCGTGTACAGCCATAGGTTGCGGCCAATCTTCTAAAGGTTCGTCAGCAACCAAAGCTGTTATAGGCATTCTAGCCCACATTGCGCCGCCGTGAACATTATCCCCGCCCTCCTCGTCTACCTCACAACCTGTAAAGATAAGTTGAAAGCTTAAACAACGATTAGGCATAGTGGTTACGGCAATAGCCATAGCGTGTAGAAACTCGCCGTGATAACGTTCGTGATTAACGGTGTACTCACGGCGAACCCAACACTTAAAGTGCGGTATGTTACTTTGTAAAAACGGCATTAAAGTTTACTTTTTCTTTACCGCGCCGCCCTTGGCGTAACCTTTTTTCTTCATCATAGGACCGCCGTTCTTGCGTTTAACTGCGCCACCCATTTTCATCTTCTTTACCGCGCCGCCCGCTTTCATCTTCTTAGCAGCGCCGCCCTTGGCGTAACCCTTTTTCTTCATCATAGCCATTTTAATATCCTTTATGTGCTAACTGAACCAGTTGTACGTTTTCTTTTACCAGACATTACTCTTCCGCATCCACGGGCAACCACTCCTTTTTTGTTGGGCGGCGGCGCTTTTCTTTTCGCTTTGATTTCGCCCCCAAGGAACGCATATTTAACTTCAGCGGCTTTGGTGTTTTTGACGTTGGTTTTACCTTTAGAGCCTTCTCGTTTTTTCTTCTGAGCTGTTGAAGCTCTTTCTGATTGGGAAAGAGAAGCCGCCTTAGATCGCGGAAGACATCGGTCAGGGTTCTTCTTATCTTTAGAAGTGCCGCACTTACCTTTAATTTTTCCATCGGTTCCAATTCTAACCCAATCCTGTTTTACCCAATCCTTTAAAGCACCCATTATGCTGACGCCTTCTTCTTACCCTTGGCTCCTTTGGCATAGTTCGGGTCTTTGCAATACTTGGATGCCGCCATGTTAGCGTAAGCGGAAGGATAAGTATCAAAAGTTCTTTGAGCCCACGCCTTACCCGCAGGGCAAATCTTGCTACCCTTGGATTTCTTGGACGCACCCTTGGACTTACGTGAGTATGCCATTAACCGTTGCCCCTTTAATCGTAGTACGTAGCTAGTTCTTGTATTCTAGCTGTGTTATTTTCAACAACTTTAAGTAGTGCCTCGGTATCCGCATAAAGTAGTGCCGTTAAAGTGTGTAATTCAAACAATGTAACGCCCATCCACCCCAAATAAGCTAAAAAAGCCGCGCCACATAAACCTGAAAAAACATCGCGCTTCATGTCAACACTTCCACCGTTTTCTAGCTTGGCGTAAACGACTGTTCGGGTCCTTAGCCGCCTTCGGAAACTTCTTCATCTGACCCGCGGACCGCGCACAAAAAGACTTGCGCCGCTTGGCGTCTTTGCTTCCCGCTTTTACCTTGCCCGTAACCGCGGTTTTTAGCTTTGATCCGGGGTTCTTGGCTCTGTAAGCCTTCACACCCTTCTCTGTCATTCCCGCCCCAGACTTAGTGGAGCGGAAATTAGTCTTGTTTCGCGCAGGCATTTTGCCCTTAGTCATACTTCTTACGCATATACAAAATAATAGTATATGTATCTGCGCTGGTGTGACCTACCGTAGTGAAGCTAATGTCGCCCGTTTTTCCGCTGCCCGCGTTGTTGGTTAAGCCGCCAAACGCAGTATAGTCGTGATCCCCACTTTGGTTCTCACCAAGTTCAATGCAAAACGCGTCAGTAGTTGCATCAAACAAAATCTTAACTTTCATGCCAATGCACTGCCACCAAATACGTTCAATAACAACACCCGTACAGGTGTCGCCATCAACGCTGGCCTGTAGCGCGGAAACATCTACTTTAACAACAGCCGATTCTCCGGTGCCGTCTGATACGTTAGTAAACTTCATCACGACTTGTTTGCCGCCGTCGATTAGCGTCTGTGACGTTACAGCATCTGCCATGTCAAACTCCTATAAGAAAGGCGGGGCGCTAACCCCGCCAAATTAAACATTAGGCTGCGAAAACAAACGTACCTGTAGTACCCGCGCCGAGATGCTGGAAGTTATACGAAACATTCCACAGACCCGCTGTTGTGCAGGTGAAGTAGATATATGAGCCAATGCTCATAAGGTTCGTCGCGGCGTTAGCCGGAGTGAACTTCAACAAAGTTTCCCCAGCAGTGGACGCATCAAACGTGACCGCGGAGCTAGTTCGACTCTCTATAATGCTGCCTGTTTCATAAGCGTCATCACCCGCGCAATCAAAACTCAGGAAAGCAGTTCCGCCAGTAGTGTCAACTGACTGAGCGTGGATACACACAACACCGACTGTCGCGGCGGGAAGAGTAGTGACCTGTTGTGCTGCACCCGTGAATGGGTTGATGTTAATTCCAGCAACATAGGAAACAGTTCCCGCGGTGGCTTTAGCCGTTACAGTAAGGCCCCCTAAAGTAGGCATTCCGCCTGAGAATACAGAACCCGCTACCGTAAGATCGCCGCCGATTGTGGCGTTCGTTCCATAAGTAGAATTTGTTGTGTCTGCGCCTGTCGAAGTGTTTGTTGTAATAGATTGAAATCCGTCTTGCGAACGTACTGGTCCGCTAAAAGTAGAGTTACCCATGATTATCTCCTGTCGTGGGTTAAGTCAGCCACACAACGCGACTGTCAGGGATGCTGAACTATACCGCAGTAAATACAAAAAAGAAAGGGGCAACCGAAGCTGCCCCTTAAAACACAAAGATTTGGTTAGCTTAAGCTCCGGGGGTTCCGAAGACGCAGCGCCAATCTGATACACCAAACGAGTAACGCTCACGCGCTTTAAAACGCATGTTGCCAGTGTCAAAGTCACCTTCCATCGCGGTTTTGATAGCCGCACGGTTAAAGTACTTGAAGCCGTTTGGAGCGTCTGTCTTGATGAAGTACGCGTCGGTATCTGTGAGGTAGTGGTTAACAACCGCACCCTCGGGAAGCATACCCATGTTCTTCATCGCGTTGTTGTCGTTGTCCGACGTACCGCTACGAAGCGCAGAGTTCATCACACGTTCCGCAATAAACTGAAGCTCTTTTGGAATGATAAGTTTCGTTCCACGAACCGCAATTTTAAGACCACGTTCATCGGTGAAGCCCGCAATGTCGATTAGCATCTGCTCAAGCGAAGTTTCGTTGAGGTCAGCCGCAACAGCCAGAAGGTTAGTCTGGGTTCCCGACAGAGAAGGGTGTGAAGCAGAGCAAAGAGCCGCGCCGTCACCGATTACGTTTGCACCAGTAGAAAACGCGTTGTTCAGGATAGACGCAGCTTTGATTTGCTTTGTCGTAGCCATCGAACGAGCCAACGCTTTGGTGTAACGCGAAGCCAGACGATCATAAAGATTGTCTTCGATTGCTTCCTCAGTGATTGAGAAGGCAAGCGCAATGGTTTCGTGAGTGTAACGAGCGGTGTAAGTCTCTTGAGCGTCGTCAAAAGAAATTGCCCCACCTTCACTCTTAACAGGTGCTGTTGCGAAACCTCCGAGCATAACTTCTTCTTCGAACGCCCGATCCGAGCTTTCTTCGTCAAAGATTTCACTATGTTCGTTTTCGTAACGTCCAAACTCCAGCCCAAACAATGCGTTCAGTCCCGGTTCTAGCTCTTTTGCTAGTTGTGCGCGAGAAATAGCCATTTTCTAAGCTCCTTATACGCCTGTCGTAGAAACAGTGCCCGCTGCAATAGAGCCCGTAGGCGCATTGAAGTGGTTGTTTATACGAACAATGAGAGGGATACCCGCACTTGTGAAGTCATTATTAGCAGGATCGTCTAAGATACCCATAATTCTGAGAGCCAAAGTG
>Ga0070749_10001989_pt1 | contig 13821 bp, 19 predicted proteins | sample VirMetDEL_Nov_18_FD_75180 | JGI IMG/M metagenome (GOLD analysis project Ga0070749, IMG submission 75180) | Aqueous microbial communities from the Delaware River and Bay under freshwater to marine salinity gradient to study organic matter... | ecosystem: Environmental > Aquatic > Marine >...
GCCAGTACTGCATAGATGTACATTTCTGGCTTTTTATAATCTTCGTAGTTGTCGTAGTTCATGGTTATTTTTTATTTAGGTTTCGTGGGTCAGAGCTTGTGACAAGATGACCCCGAATCCTTTTTGTAAACGTGCCTGACGGGGAAGGAAGTGAAGGCGAACCTGTTACTGCCTATCCGCTGACTCATGTATATTAGCATACACGGCGATGTACACAAGCCCTGCCCTGTGGATTACGCGCCGTTGCGTATTCTTGGCTCTGTGCTATTATATGGCGTATGGTAATGACAACAAGTCAGGCAGGAAGGCTCGGCGCACTTAAAACTAACAGTATTTTGACAACCGAGCAGAGAAAGAAAGCCGCGCGGAAAGCGTGGAGGACTAGAAAGAAAAAACTAGCACAAGCATGACCCAACGAACACCCACACAAAACAATGCTCTCCATAAATACCTAGAACTGGTAGCAGAAGCGTTAAACCGTGAGGGTCATACCATGCAAGATGTGGTAAAAGCAATTAGACGGGCAGAAATACGCCCCACTAAAGAAGCTTTAAAGGAGGTTGTGTGGCGACCTTTACAGCAAATAATTCTAGGGAAAACGTCTACAACCGAACTCACCAAGCAAGATATTGACCCTGTGTATGAAGCGATGAATAAATGGCTAGGGCAAGAGTTTCAGATACATATACCATTCCCCGCAGACGAAACGAAGATTAATAACTCCCCCTCGTATCATGAAAACCGTAACTGACGAACTCACCCAATACCTCACCACACAACCATTAGCGCGAGAGCGTAAGAATAAAGACCGCGCAATAGTGAACTTGCTACTTACTCGTTTTCAAGGACTCCGCACCGCGATAGAAAACAACATGACCACTAAAGAAGAACTGACGAGGTTCGTAAAAGCACACGCAACGTATGACCGAGGGTGGAGAAAGGTAACGGAAGAAAATGAAGACTTGCGGGGAAGTGATTACGAGGAGAAAGCAGAACTTGAACACCGCACACAGACAGATTTAGGGTATCGCGTAGCCCCGTTACAACCGTAGTTTATTGTTCCCCTAACGTAGAGTGAGTGTATGAAAAAGAAAGACAAAACAATAGTATTTAGACACTTTCGACAGCTCAAAGCACTTCACCCTGCTGACGTTGATGATATGAAAAATCGGATAGTAGGAGATTGCCTATCGCGCGGTTATGTACCCTTTGAACCAACGCACCAAGTTGTGTTAGATAGTTCTGAGATTCCATTTATTTATATTGACGTTGTAGAAACAACGTGCGCGTTTGCGGGGAAAAAGCAAGCAAGAATAATCGGAGTACAAAAAAGACCAACCTCAATTAACCTCTACCATGAAATCCCTTAACTCCTACCTCCCCTCTTTACCTAGAGTAGTAAAGAGGAAGATATGAAAGCAATTAAGGATTTAGATTTATTCGGGTCTGAGCGTTTCCTTAAACCCACTAAAAGTAAGACCAACGAGCGTTTTGAGTTACTTGAGTACTTTTGTTCTAAGATTAACCCTGCGCGGGTTCGTGAAGGCTATAAGGAGTTCACCCCGAAAGGTTTAGGGGTTGCCATTGGCAAGGTAAACAACCGCGACCTGTACTTCATTAAATCAGACTGCGACAAAGCGGAGATTCGTGGCGTTCCATATTGGAAGTCTTTCTTTCACTTAGTAAACGAATACAACGGAAAAAAGACGCTCTCGCGCCAAGGATAAAACAGTTTATTTGTATTGTTTTTAGGTCTTTAGGGAAGTTATAGAGTGTATCTCTTAATAACGTCTCCCTTCGGCAAGATTTAAGCAACGACAGGGGAAGCCGAAAGAATCGGTGTGTTGCTTCGTAGCTTTCTGTCTCCCTTACGGCTGAGTTTGAAGTTTCCAGCAGTTTGTGTGAGCGTTATCCTTTTGGCTCACAGGGAAGTCTCTTAGGTTCAATCGCGTATCAGGTTCTTTCGATTGGAGCGTTCGACGGATTGCATTTACCGAACGCGGACACCTGAATCATATTTGAGTGCAGCTCCCCCTAGTCTCGTATTTTCCACCGCACTACCATACCGCTACGTTTGCCTTTATGTGGTTTAGGGTTTCCGTATGGGGAAAGACCTAAACGATAAAAAACCTCTGGCGGTGTAACGAACCCGAAGATTCGCGACACTCCCAAAGGTTTCTCTGTGAGTATCTAACCGCCACGCCTAAGCGCACTGCATATGATACACCACTCCGCAACCCTCCTAATGAGTTTTCCCCAACAAAGGGTGTAAGGGTGGGGGTTTATCCACTTCTGATTTCTTTACTTTATGGCACTTGTTTGGTAGGATTATGGGTATGATAACAGCAATAATTTGTTCACTCGCTATCGGGTTTTTAGTGGCGGTATTTTTCTTTTTACTTAATGACCCCTTTCCGTCCCCTTACTATTTTGACCCAGTAGACTTTGAGCGTGAGCGCAGGATTAGGGCCGAGAATGACGCTATGGAACTTTACCGCCGACTTGAAAACCAACGAATAGATAACATACGACTTAGAAGTTACCCTATTTACCAAGCATTTGATTACGGGTGGACAAAGACACCATTTGAGATACAGAAAATCCCACGTGCTATGAGTCAAGATGAAGCAAAGGAGAAATACGGCGAACACTATCAAATTACTGATGGATTAATTGGAAAACTGAACGAGGTTATTACGGAGGTAAACCACCTTTCAAGCAAAAACTCATGAAAACAATCCACCTCCCCGACAAACTTCACGCGAAACTCAAAAAACTCGCGCAGGAACAAAATAGAACCTTAATCGGAACCCTAGAAACCCTTTTATCCACCCCCCTTACTAAAGTAGTTAAAAATTAAATAAAATAATATGAGTCTATTCTACGATAAAGAAAAGCAAGAAGTTAAGGCGGTAAATGTTGGCGTTGCGGGTATTTTGACTTTAGGTATTGTTTACGCTCTTTTTGCGGGAATTGGACCGATTTACCATGTTTGGGAACAGGGATTGCAGGGTGAAGCGGAACTCAAGAAAGCGGAACAGAACCGACATATAACCGTTCTTGAAGCACAGGCAGGAAACGAAGCCGCTACATCACAAGCCGAAGCAAAGATTAAAATCGCGCAAGCCGAAGCAACCGCCGAAGTGGAACGAGCGAAAGGTGTCGCACAAGCAAATGCAATAATCGGGGACTCACTCAAAGGAAACGAGGATTACTTACGCTACCTCTACATCACTGGACTAACCGCGCACGCAAATCAAATCGTCTACATTCCAACAGAAGCGACCCTACCAATTTTAGAAGCAGGAAAAAGATAGCCTATACGCACAGACATGGTAATTAACGTGAGGTCGTATATTAAACAATGAAACGCAGCCCGATACGCAAGACACCCAAAAACAGCCTCTCAAAGTCTAAAAAACGCCTTGATAACGTATTTTCTCGATACATACGGACAAAGTACTCAAAAAATGGATATGTAGCCTGTTTTACCTGTAACGCAATTAAACCAATAGCAGAAATGCAGAACGGACACTACGTCTCCCGAACGTACAACTCACTAAGATTTTCAGAGTTAAATTGCCACCCGCAGTGTCCAGGATGTAACGTGTTCAAACACGGCAACATGGACGAGTATGCAAGAGCATTGGTAAAGAAATACGGACCCGACATACTAGAGACTCTGGCTAAAGAAAAACGGAAAATAAAACAATTCACAGTTCAAGAGTTGGAAAACCTCACTCGTAAGTACGAGAGCATGATACAATAGCGGGTAATGCTGAAATGAAATTGGATAAAAATTGCACTTGCTGTCTTCAAGCATACGGAAACTACGCGGTAGGGAAAGAAAGTGAGGTATTTAACGCTCAAACTGTTGTACCAATCATGGAAAACAAAGCAATAAAATCTCCTAAAGGACTTTGCGCTTTTTGTAACCCACAAAGTGAGATATGGTATACGGCGAGAATGAAATGCCACGCATGAAAACCGAAACCAACCCACTAAAGCTGTTACATGACTACCCTAACAATTCTCATGTTCCAGATTTAACGTGCTGGTGTAATCCTAAAGTATTAAGCGGGAAACACTACGCATGGGCTGGATACGAGTTATTTGATGAAATGGTAGCTGTACACAAATAAAACAACGTGGATATACTTGAAGATTACACAGACCTCATAAAAGATAGGTGTCAATCACAGGGTTGTACACGACAACTCCCCCAACGCTCGCACAAGGGTACACTTTCTCCAGAACAATTCTACAAAGATTATGGAAACTACTGTATACAATGTAATGTAAGATGTTCCATAGATGGTAAAAGACGCAGAAAGGAACAGTACGAACTTATAAAACTACTACGAGCTAAGTTTTAATGAAAATCTCCAATTCTTTCCCGCCAAACTACGATTTAATAAAATTAGTATTGAAACCTAACCCTGAAGCTATATTCTGTTACGGAGACACAATCTATAATCCAAGTAAGCGAGAATTGACAGATGATGTTCTACTTCACGAAGAAATACACTCAAGACAACAGAATCAGGTTGGTAGCCCCGAAATTTGGTATACAAGATACTTACAAGATAAACACTTTCGTCTAACCCAAGAGATAGAAGCATATGGGGAACAATATCACTTTGCAAAAAAATACGTTAAAAATTACATTCTAAACGCATGGTTGCTAGAAAATTTAGCAAAAGCACTATCTTCAGAAGACTATGGTAAGATGATAAGCTACGGTTCAGCAGTTTCTAAGATACGAAATCATAAAAAAGTCAATGCTTAAGCCATTTTTTGAATAATTATTATGGCACGAGGTGGAAAAAGACAAGGGGCTGGCAGACCAAAAGGTTCAGGCAACAAACGCCATATTTTAGACTATTGGGAAATTGAGGACATACATGAGTTCTTTCAGAACTTAAAGAAGCGTTATAAGAAATCAGACCGTCTTGCTGTTTGGATAGGCGACCAGATATCAGGCAAAGCCGTTCAGCCAATAGCAGGTGACCCTGAGAATCCGATAAAGGTCGAAATTACTGGAATGAGAATAGTCAAAGAAGAACTTGGAACTGACATTCAAAACAAGGAACAACAAGCAGATTCAGGCAGCTGAATACTGGATAGATAACTCCACTGAGGAGATACTTTATGGTGGAGCAAAAGGGGGTGGAAAATCCTTTCTAGGAGCCTCTTTAGTATTTGGCGATGCTCATACATATCCTGGAACCCATTACTTCATAGCGAGACAGGAGTTGAATGACCTTGTTAAGTTTACTATTCCCACAATTTACGAAGTACATCAAAAATGGGGCATACGCCTTGAAGATTATGGTTCATACAATGGTCAAGACAAAGCGTTCTATCTAAACAATGGTTCAAAGGTATTTCTTTTGGCGTGTAAGGAGATACCATCTGACCCACTCTATGAAAGATTTGGTTCTATGCAGATGACACGTGGCTGGATTGAAGAGGGAGGAGAAATTGTGGAGGCTGCAAAATCTAACCTTTGGCTCTCTATAGGACGATGGAAGAATGACGTATACAACCTTAAAAAGAAATTACTCATAACAGCTAACCCGAAAAAGGGTTGGATGAAAAGAGACTTTGTAGACCCCTTTAAGAAAGGGTTAATTGCACCATCACGCAAATATATTCAGGCTTTTGCGACAGACAACTCATACCTACCACAAGACTATCTCAAAACACTTGAATCAGAACGAGACACCGTACGCAGACAACGATTGTGGGAGGGCAACTGGGACTACGACGAGGATAAAGATGCGCTTGTCTCATACGATGCTCTTTCTGATATGTTCACTAATACTGTAGTCAAAGACGCTAACAAATATATGCTTGTTGATGTTGCACGATTAGGCTCTGATACAACAGTATTTTCATTTTGGGACGGACTAGAGCTATATGACATCAAGCAATACTCCAAACAGGGAACTGACAAGACAATTCAACAGGTTAAAGACTTTGCTGCTACTGAAAGAATACCGTTCTCTCACATACTTATAGACGAGGATGGCGTAGGTGGGGGGGTGGTTGATGCTTTAGTTGGTGTAAAAGGTTTTACTGCTAATTCTGTTCCTATTCCAACGGCGGGACAGATACGTGAAAAATACTCGCAGGTAGAACATTTCTTAGTATCAAAACCTATTTACTCTAACCTTAAAGCGCAGTGTGGGTGGAAAATGTCAGAACTTATAAACGAGAGAAAGGTAGGAGTGCGTGTACCCGAATATCGGGATGTCATTATGGAGGAACTGACCGCCATGCTAAGAGATAAAGAGCCTGATGGTGAGGGTAGAAAGCGTTTAAGGTCGAAAGAGGATATCCGTGGAGAACTAGGAAAATCACCAGACGTTGGTGATACGATACTTATGAGAGCGTACTTTGAGCTTGTCAAAGATTCGACTGGTGTTGACGATGCGGTTCTCGGAGTACGTATGCAAGAGCAGACGGTTAGGTTCTTGCGCAATAAAAATAATCAATCAATAAATAGTGCTGAATAATTATGGAAACAGTCGGTGAGATTATTCGTAGAATGGAAGATGACTTTGTAAGCGGGACAACGCAGATTTCAAAGTATGTAACATTCTCTCTCAATGAAACGCTAGAAAAGATTGACGCTTATGCGAACTCGAAACACGTTTCAGGTCAATATGACTCGCAAGGCAGAAAAAAACCTTTTTTCAATATAGTAACAGCGACTATTAACGTCTGGTATCGAGCGATAGACTTGGATAGGAAAGACGTTCGTGTTCGCGCTAATCAGGCGAAGAATTGGCTTAACTCTCTCCTCGCTACGGCATTGCTACGAGACTGGATGCGAAAAGAAAATATTGGCGCGTTTCTTAATGAATGGGGTAGGACAAAAGCAAAATACGGTTCTGCTGCTGTTAAGATTGTGGAAAATTCAAGCGGTTTACATATAAGAGTGGTGCCGTGGAATACACTGATTTGTGATGCAGTAGATTTTGAAAATAATCCAAAGATTGAAGTTTTAGAGCTGACAGAAGCACAGCTTTATGACAGAGTTAAAACGCATGGATATGATAAGAGCGCGGTAGAAGAACTTTGTTCTGCTAAAAAAGCAAGAGAAACACGCGATGGACAGCGTAAAGACAATAAAGCTAACTACTACAAACTATACGAAATACATCTTCGTGGTGAAAAGGAACTCTTGACTGGTAAAGAGGAAGACGAAGAAATGATTTACCAGATGCACGTAGTTTCCTACGTTTCTAAAAAGAATGGCAGAAAAACGGAGTATCAAGACTTCACTCTTGTAAAGGGTGAGGAGAAAGAAGACCCATATTTGCTAACTCATATTGCAAAAGAGGATGGACGCATACTTGCTATTGGAGCCGTTGAACGTTTGTTTGAAGCACAGTGGATGACTAATCACTCGATGAAGTCAATTAAGGATACGCTAGATATAGCCTCACGCCTCATATTCCAAACATCAAACGCACAGTTACTAGGTCAGAACGTTCTCTCCAACGTTGAGAGTGGTGACATACTTGTACACCCATTAAACCAACCGCTGACGAAGCTAGATAACTCTAAGCAAGATATAGTGGGTTGGCAAAACTACGCCATTGCTTGGAAGCAAGCAGGAAGCGAAGCCGCTGGGATATCAGAGGCAATGCTTGGCGCAACGCCTAAGTCTGGTACTGCATGGAGGCAGACAGAAGCTGTATTGCAAGAATCATATTCATTATTTGAGCTATTCAGAGAAAATGCTGGGCTTGAATTTGAATTTATGTTGAGGACTAGAATCCTACCGTACTTTAAAAAGAAGATGTTGAATAATAGTGACGAAATAGTTGCTCTTCTTACAAAGAATGAGATTGATAGGGTTGATGCAAAGTATCTAAAAGCGGAGACATCAAAGCGACAGTCTAAATACATAATGGACAAGATTTTTAAACAAGATTTGTTCGACCCTAACGGCAATCCAACGATTACTCCAGAATCTCTACAACAGAACGAGACAAAAATTGGCGCAGACATACAGGGTGAAATATCAGCTATGGGTAGCGAACGCTTCTTTAAACCATCAGAAATATCTGATAAGACATGGAAAGAACAACTAAAAGATTTGGAATGGGAACTTGAAGTTGATGTAACGGGAGAAGAGCATAACATTACTGAAGCACTGACGACCCTTAATACAGCTTTGCGTTTGGTCGTAACGCCAGGCTTTGACCAGAACACTAAGGCTCAGGCAATCGTTGGTAGAATATTAGAAATGACTGGGGCGATGTCTCCCTTGGAGTACGCATCTATTCCAGCACCTAAGATTCAGCCAGTTGCTCCGAGTCCCGTTGGTGCATTACCAAATCAAGATACGCAATTAGGCGTACCTAATCAACAGAACGCATGATAGACAAACCGACTGCTCTCTCCGTTTCCGAAAAGGAACGTGCACTTTTGCAGTCCTTTTTTAAGGATAATGAGGGGTTGTTGCAAGCAATACGAGCAATCTTTTTTGGTCTTGAAGTGACCGCAGAAGAACGCAAACTTGTTACTGAAACGTTTAAGAATGAGGAGCTTTTATCTATATTCTACAGACGTTTTGTACCGACAATTAGCAAGAACACAGCTATAGGTGAAGTACAGGACATATGGCTCGGGGCTGAACAAATGGTCTTTGGACAAAACCCAAATTCCATAAAACAGGCAATCGAATATAAGCGTATTGCGGTAGACTACACAAGAGAGGGACTTAAAAGACTTGTAGATGAAACAGAACCGCCGATTGATATATCGTACAACCCGCTACAACACCCACAGGATGAACTTGGTATTGTATTACTTGCAAGGAATCAGTACATCAGACATATAGAAATGCAACTCCTAACGTTAAAATTGATTGCGAACACCGCGACTAAAACTGAAGAGGAGGTTGAAAAGAGAAGGATGAAAGACTCTGTGGAATAACTAACTTGACATAGATAAACTTGTTATAATGTTCTTAATTGGTGAGGCGTAACACCTACAAAACAGCCTAAATATATATATGGGGAAACTTGATACCTTAATTCAAGAAAAGATAGATGCTGATGCTGGCTTTCAGGAATCTATCGCAAGCCTTTCTGATGAAGAAAAGCAACAGGCAATAGCCTCGAAGAAGTCAGAGTTAATCGAGTCAGAGTATGAAAGGATAGAAGCCGAAGCAAATAAAAACGGCGAACTAGCCTCAAACTATAAAACACGTGCTGAGAAAGCTGAAAAAGCTCCCAAAGAGTCTAAAGCACCAGAAACGTCAGGACTCGACACTAAAGATGTTCTTTACATTAGCAAAGCTGATATACATGAGGATGACCTAGACGATGTTCTCGACTATGCCAAACTCAAAAATATATCAATAAAACAAGCGCACGAGTTCTTTAAGCCTATCCTTGCTTCACGCGCTGAACAGAGAAAGACGGCTGACGCTAATAACGTAAGACCGAATCGCTCTGCCGTTAAACGAGCATCTCCAACGGAGTTACTTGAACGGGCAAAGAAAGGGGATATCCCCGCACAAGGTTCCGAAGAAGCAGAAGCTCTCTTCTGGGCTAGACGGGGAAAAACGAAGAACTAAACCGACTGGGGTAACCGACTGGTTAGTAATAACCTTTACCCCTAATGAACACTCAGTCAACTTACGGAGAAAGAGATAAGTACTTCAAATCACAGTATGATATTGTTCTCCGAAATGCTCTAGTTTCAGAGAAAATCTGCAAAGTAGACAATTCAGACCAAAAAAGAATCCAGAATCCTTATGGCAATCAGCCAACGGCGACTATTCAAGCAGTTGCTGGTACGTATTCAGTAACCGCATGGACGGTAACCGATGATGCTTTGACCGTAACTGATGAAGTTATCTTTTCAGAACACGTCTTTGCACATGAAGAGTTCTTTGCTGTATTCGATATTGCGGCTGCGCGTATCGACAACATGATGTACGCAGTTGCGTTTGGTATCGACAAGTTCGTGCTTAACAACCTCTGTGAAGACGCTACTGGTGCATACACTACACCAGCAGGTGGATTCACGACATCGGGTAACATCAACGAAATCTTCGGTAACCTTGTTTCAAAGGTTGCGGGATACCAGACAGACTATCAGTCTGGTCCAGGATTGTACGTTGTTATAGAAAACACAGACCTTCCAGGACTTATGGTTGCTGGTGCAACCAATGGTTTCAATTTGGCGGATGCTGTATTGAACAACGGAAAAGTAGGTTCATGGATGGGAGTAGATATCTTCGTGGTTCGCTCTGGTACGTTCGTATCAGCAACTCTCGGTACTACAACCATTACGAACTCTGGACACCGTGTATTCGGTGTTAAGGGTGCAGCAACATACGCATCACCTCGCGGTATGCAGTATGAAGAGAAACCAGTTACTGGCAAAACAGGAAAAGAAATCGTTGTCTTCGGACTTGTCGGTTTCAAACTGTGGGCGCAGAACGCGGGACTCACTGTCGACATTACACTTGCTTAATTACTAGACCTGCTTCGGCGGGTCTTGAGGGAGGTTTCCCCAGTCGGTTGCCTCTCTCAAAACCTGCCGAATCAGATAACTTAGAAACAAATGGCTAAAAAGGATAAAGAACAGGAAGATGTACAAGTAGACGTAAAAGACGTTGGCTTTACAGTTAAAGACCCACAGGTACTCAGACCTAAAGAGTTGCCTCTTGTTCTTGAGCCAAATAGCGGGAAGTGGGCTAATGAAGCGCAAGAGACTTATGCAAAAGTTCTCAATGCGTATGCTTACAAGAATCCCGAGAAATGGGCTAAGAAAAAGGAAGTTCTCTTGAAACAACTTGAAGGTCTTGCAAATGACCCATCAAGTATCGGGAAATTTCAGGGTTTCAGTGACGGACAAAATCAGAAATTAACTTATAAGAATAACTTGCTTGGAGGCTAGTATGGAGAAAACACTTTCATGGGTCTTGCTTGCAGTTGCTCTTATCTTGGGGGTTGTTGGGTTAAACCCAGCACAAACTCCTTCTGATAATCAAGAAAATCCAGTTGGTGCGGTATCATCACCTGATATACCGTCACGTTATATCAACTGGGGTGGCGTAAGAACGTGGAATGCAGGTACAGCTCTCAATACCTCTAACCATATTCTCTGTGCTTTGCAGTCTCCAGCCTCGACAAGTACGTTGCAATTTGCAGCTGTACGAGCTGAAACTGGTACTACGACAGCACTCACGCACATCTATATCGCTAAAGCAGCTACAGCCACGGCTACTACTACTGCTCTTTCAGACGGCACGTATGCAGTTGCGGCAAACAATCAGTTTACTGTAGTGGCATCATCAACTCTCGCAAACGCTGAGAACTTGATTTTTGCTCCTAATACTTACTTGGTTGTTAATGCACGTGGTGGCGCAGGTGTTACGTTCCCACAGTATTCAATGACAGGTAACTGTTCTGCTCAATGGGTTGAGCTAAATACGAAATAATCCAGTCTAGCCTTATTGGCTAGATTCTGAGAAGTCATGCACTTACCAGAAATTAGTCAATAAACATTAAAATGAATCCAACAAAATACACTAACGGAACTACCTCACAGTCAATCGTTTCTGGTGCAGGAACTTTCTACGGTATTGTAGTGAACTCACATACATCAGGAACTTTGAAAATTTGGGACAATACAGCAGGTTCTGGAACAGTTCTTTTGAACACCATTACATTTGCCGCTGGTCCACAAACTATTATCCTTCCAATGGGTGTAAGTTTCTATACGGGGCTTTTCGCTACTGTAGGTGGAACTATTGATTACACTATTCTTTGGAAGACTTCATAACATGGAACAGGTAGGAGCAATCTTCAGAATACTCATAGAATACGGGTTTACTCCACTCAATGTTCTGTTGATAGCAATGCTCTACCTCGTTCTTGCTAACCAAGGAGTTGTCCCTAAGTTCTGGAGTAAACACGAAGAAGAAAACATACCTGAATGGGCTAAACAACTTCACGCCAACCAGGACAGGCTCGCACAGTACGCCAACCATGATACGACAAAACATCACGAAATGACCCACACAAAATTAGACGAAGTTAAAGACGTATTAGTTGAGAACAGCCAACTCTTAAAAGAAATGCTCAAGTACGGTATTAAGTGCAGGATAGAAAAAGAATAATATGGAATTTAGCAATACAACTTCTAAGGACGGGCTTATACAGACCATAGAGTTTTTTGCTGGACTCAGCGATGGTGATATATCTGGCGACAGCACTAAACTCAAGCGCATAACAGGCAGGATTAACCGCGCATTTGATAAGGTTCTTCCCTACGTACTATCATACACAGACCATATTCGTTGGGATGACGCAAACCATTCTGACAAACCAGTTGGAACAATAAACCTTGTATCAGGTCAAAACACATATGTAGTATCGCAGGACGATAACAACCTAGATATCCTTAATCTTGTTGGAGTCCGTATTCTTAGGGGTGCATCAGCGACACAATACGAGTCTATAGAGCGTATAACTCTCGATGACTGGAGGGCGCAACTTGCTATATCACCGAACTCCGCTGATTCGGGTATTCCTACTGGCTTCGTAGAGAATGAAAATGTATTGAATCTGTATCCTAATCCTAACTACAGCGCAACAAACGGCATTAAACTTTTTTTTGAGCGTGAGCCGAGCTACTTTGTATCATCAGACACGACTAAAGAACCTGGAATCCCTAAGCCATTCCATGAATTGCTTGCTCTAATAGCTGCACTCGATTGGGTTAGAGTCTATAATAATACTAATACAACACTAATAAACGGATTACGTGAGGATATCCAAAAAATGAAGGAAGATTTGTCAGATATGATTGAAAAAAGAAATCCAACTCGTCGAAGAATTACAACACCATATGGTGGTGGGGTTGGTGGATGGCAAAGTGGCAAAATTGGTAGAACATACGGTGATTCAAACGAATGACAAATGATGCAAAACCAACAGCAAGTCTCACAAACGAACCAAAACCTGGCTCGACAAGAGACTTTACATCACCCGCGCATGACATTTCATGGGCTAATACCTTTCCTGATACATGGGAAGTAGATTTTGCATCTGTAACAAACGAAACTAAGCCTACGGCAACAATGACAAACGAAGCAAAACCATGAAAACACATCACTATATCGCACTTTTTATACTTATCGTTGTTGTTTGCGCAGGGTTAGCTATCTTTAAAGAGCGAAACTTCGGCTCATTCACGAACCTCAATTTATCAGACCTGCAATCGTCATTTCCTGCTCTTTATAACGCAAACCTGGCTAAAACTATTGAGGTTGGTACTACATCGGTAGCATCTATCACCACACTGCCTAACCTTGCTTCGTTTGGGACTATCACTTCAGGCACATGGAATGGGACAGCAATCGGCGTATCGTATCAAGGCACAGGCACAACATCTCCTACACTCAATCAAATTATTTTGGGTAATGGCTCAAGCGGTTTTAAAGTAGTTACTGGTTTTGGTATATCAGGACAAGTTCTTACATCGGCAGGGGCAGGTTCAGCTCCAGCTTGGACATCAATTACCACAGACCAGACGGCTAGTTTTAATTTCACTGGCGCATACTTTGGGATTAAAAACCTTTTAGCTTCCTCTACGGTTGCAAACCCACTAACACTTAACGGTCTCACATTTAATACCCCAAGCATAAGAGCAGCATCTTCTACTGTTTTAACAGAAGACGGTTCGGGCAATCTGAAATGGATACCTGCTCAAACGTATGTTTTAGGGGCTTCATGGGCTAGTGGTCTAACATCATCGAATAGCGCAACCACCTCGCTAGCA
>Ga0070749_10001990_pt1 | contig 13819 bp, 8 predicted proteins | sample VirMetDEL_Nov_18_FD_75180 | JGI IMG/M metagenome (GOLD analysis project Ga0070749, IMG submission 75180) | Aqueous microbial communities from the Delaware River and Bay under freshwater to marine salinity gradient to study organic matter... | ecosystem: Environmental > Aquatic > Marine > Coastal...
GCCGATGCTAGAAAGCGTCTTACTAAAAATACAATGGCAGGTTTGGATATCCAAAAAGAACCATATGAATTGCAACGTGAAGCTTTACTATCTACAGGGGCTCAAGCTCTTGAAGCGGGTAGAGAGAGTGATCGTGGGCTATCAGCAGTAACGGGTCGTGTACTTGAGCAGCAAAGAGCTGCACAGGGACAAGTTCGTTCAGCTATGGGTCAAGAGATGACTCAGAATATTTTACGTGAGCGTCAAGAGGAGGGAAGACTTGCTGATATTGGTATGGGATTAGAGCTTGAAAAATTAAGTGGAGCCCAACTAGCTGCTAGAGATGCAGCAGTGGCTGGCAAGAAAGCTATGCAAGAAGGATTCCAAGGGGCAATAAGTGCCGCAGGTCAGATAGCTGCTCAAGTTCCATTATATATGGAAACAAGAGGAGATAGAGCTGCTCAAAAAGCATTTGACTTTGCTAGTGAAACAGGAGTTACCGATGTTCAAAAGGTTGCAGCAGCTACACCTGGTTTAGAGGCAACAAAAAGCATGACTCCAGAGCAATTTAAAACTTTCTTACGTGAAGATTCTAAGAGAGGTGAATTACTGTTAGAGTCATTGCAGACTCAAGGAGGATTGGGAGTAAAGCCTGATCAAGATATTTTAAGTCAAAGTACAAACCCTTTTGAAATTTTCCCTTATTAATAAGTTATGGCTTCATATATAAGTTACGCAGAAAGGCAGACGGCTGACCAAATAAATTGGGCCGAGATAGGGAAGAATCTATCCGATACTCTTTATAAAGAAGCCGAGCTACGACAGCAGAAGAAAGATGCTATCGATAAAGCTAGTAGGGAATATGGTGAGAGATTAAACAATGCTCCTACTGGTGAATACAAGAATGGAAGCGAGTGGGTACTTAACTATGCTTACAATGCTCAAGAGGCTAGATTATTGCAAGACCGTCTATTAAAAAGCGGTCAATTGAGTTTGCGTGACTACGCTATAGGTAGACAGAACCTAGAAGATGGCACAACTAGTATTTTTACATTGATGAAAGAATACCAAGAAGAGTATTCTAGAAAAATGAAAGAATACCAAGAAGGTGCTACTTCAGGTGCTACTGTTGATATGATGGGTGAGATTGAGGGTCTAGCTAATTTGACCACTTCAGAAGCATACATTAACCCTACTACATTCAATGTTAATCTAGCTACTAAGAAGATGAACAAGGATGGTGTGTATGAGATGGATGGTAATTTCGTATCTGTATCAAGTTTAAGAAACAGAGTCAAAATGGATGTCAAGAAATACGACATCAACACTGGTGTAGACGAAACCATTAAGACTTTAGGTCAGGCTACTAGAACTGAAATATCAAGAGTAAAGGGTGCTAGAGGTTTATTTACTGTAAAAAGCGTAATTGACGCTAGGAATAGAGATGATTTAACTGCTGAAGATAAAAAGCTAATAGGCGATTATACTAAGTGGGAGAATAATGCTATTGGGTCAATACTTAGTAATGACTTTAGTAAGCTATCTATACTGAGAGATAGTTCAGAAAAAGACTACCAAGTTACATTTGATAGAGAGGCTTTTGAGAATGATAAGACAGGTAAGCTTATCCTTATGGATCAACAGTCCAATGGTGCTTTACTTCCGAAGTTCAAGAAAGAGCAAGAGGAAGATGCCAAGGAGATTTTGAAAAACAGAATCAGAAATGGTATTGACCAAGAGACAAAAGTAACAGCAGTAAGAGAAGAGCCTACTCCAAGACCACCTTACAAACCACCAGGAGGAGGAGATGCTGATAAACTAACTAGTTTAGAAAACTGGGCTATGTTTGGAACTGGTACAGCTAAACAAAAGGCTCAAGCTAAAAACGCTCTTTTAAATGATTTTAACTCTGGTAAGAAAGAAGGTGAGCGTTTATTGGATATAATTGTTGATACGGATAATAATCAAATGACTTTCAAGTATGATGATGGAACAGAGTCATCTAGTACTATACCATCAAATACAAGAGATTGGCTTAATTTAGGTAAATTTATACATGGTGTTGAAGGTAAGGATGCGCAACAAGCTTTTTCCCAATTTTTGAATAAACCTATAACTACTGACTTTTCAGAAGCAGCAAAAACAAAGATAAAAAAGTTTAATCGTAATGCTGCAACTACAGACATAATGTCAAGTATAAATTTTAATAAGCTCATTGTTCAAGATGATGACAATAAGACTGCGGCAAATCTAAATGCCAATCCTATATTGAGGGATTTAGGCATTCAGTTTGTATCTGATAATGGTAAATTTAATCAGGAAATAATATTTACCAAGCCGTTTGTTAAAGGGAAAGAAAGCCCTACAATAAGAATACCAATAAATAATGAAAAACAAATAGCAAGTGCTATTCAGACGATAAGAACAATTGTATCTAGTTATGCTTATGATGACGATATGATGAAATACAGTATGGGTGACGGAAATACATTAAGAGGATCATCTACCACCACAATGCAAGGAGGAGATGTAAGAGGAGAATAACAATGGACGAAAAATTATTACAATCACTAAGAGACTTAGTAGCCACATCAAATAGTGGTAAGTATGCTACTGAAGAAGAATTGATGTCTAAGTTCCCTGAATTACAAGGGTATGACGTACAAGTTTTAAGAGACTTCGTAGCTACATCGAATAGTGGTAAGTATGCTACTGAGGATGAACTGATAAGTAAGTTCCCTGAGTTTGGTAAAAAAAAAGGACAAATCAATTGGCAAGAAGCAAAAGAGTATCAAGTACCTATTCAGGCAAGCGCAGAGGACCAAAGAAAAGATGGCGAATTGGTTTCGTCATTGGAAGAGTCTTCATCGGTATCTCCAACGCCTGATAAACGAGGTTTAGAAGAAGCATTATCTACTCCGTCAGTAACTCCTTTGGTAGAGATACCAAAAGAAACTGATTTTAATAAGGCATTATCTCAAATAAATGCTGACTTAATAAACGACACTGAGGAGCCTGCAAAGCGCAAATTAGACTATTTATTTAGTCCTTTAGGTTTCAAGTTTGAGGAGTCAAGTATATTTGGTGATGCCATCACTGTTACGGCTCCTAACGGCAAAAAGAAAGAGTTTAATTTCGATCCATACTTTGGCGCAGAAGGAGAAGCTGAAAGCTTACGCTCGTTCATATCTGAAAATGCTAAAGATAAAAATGCATCTGTATCCATAGAAGAGAGATACAGAAAAGAAGGTGGTATTTTAGCCAATAAAAAACAAGCCGAAGAAGGCATAACTCAAATAGCTAAGAAAGAAGATGAACTTAATAAAAAGTTCTTATCATACGCTCAAGAGAAATATTGGTTTGATAAAGAAGTAGAAAAGCTAAGAGCTGTACCTACATCTCAAAGAGATGAAGCATTCCAAAAGAATGTAATGGAGTTGCAGAAACAAGAGGAAAGACTTGTTAAAGAATCTGAATTGCTACAGAACGAAGCGGCTAACTTTGAGGAGAGAAAGAAAGAGCTCAATAGAGCTGTTGGCAGATATGCTGAGTACAAAGAAAAAGACGGTAGTGCGGCTGGTGTACTATACAACTCTTGGTGGAGTGGTGTAGGAAGAAAAGTATCAGGTGCTGTATCTCTTGCTTTAGATGCTATAATTGAATTTAGCGATGTAAGTAAAAATGTAGACTACAAGGAGAGGGTTATTAAAAAAGCCAAAGAAATGGGACTCTATGATGATATAGAAATCCTAGTTAGAGATGACCTCGAATTCAATCAAGAACAATTAAGAGCAGCATTAGGTAATAAGTTAGATAAACTAAATGCCGCAATAAAGGACGATATAAAGAAACAGACAAAGTATGATTGGGGAACTATAGATTTAGCTAGAAGAACACCAAAGGAAATACTAGGAGTTGATGTATCTGAAGAGTACGAGAGAAAATTCAAAGAAGGATTTTTTGGTGGTGCTGTTGCCGGATTGATAGAATCTATGCCAACAATGCTTGGTGGTCCAGGAGGATCTGGGGTAAGGGTTGCTCAAATGTTTCTTTTAACATCTGATTTTGTAGATGAAGAGATGGCCAATAATCCTGCATTTAAAGATGTATCAGAAAATGAAAAATTACTTATAAAATCTTCTATAGGGGCTGTAGGTGCTGTTTTGGAGGAGTTTGGTCTTAGAAGTGTTATGAAGAATTCTGGTCTAATGAACAGGATAATCATGAAGGCACTAGGCAAGGCTACTACAAATACTACTGCAAAAACATTTGGAGATTTAGTCCGTACTGAAGTTAAGAGCATGATTGGAAGAGGATTGCTTACAACTGGAGGTGCTGCACTTGCTGAATTTGAAACAGGTGCTGCTCAACAAGCTTCAGAAAACATCATCAAGAATGCATATAATGATATTAAGGATCGTAATTTATTCGTAGGTCCTGATGGAGAGCCACTGTCCACTTGGAGGGATGGGCAATTTTATAAAGATGTTCTTTACTCAGGAGCCCAAGAGGCTGTTGGTGGTTTCATAATGGGAACAATGCCTGGAGTAGCTGCCGCAGTTAAAAAGCCTGGCTTTGAAGGTATGAGCGATAGTAAATTCAAACTATTCAAGGCATTAGCCGTTGATGAAAAGGCTGAATCAGCATTTGTTACTGACTTAAAAAACCAAATAAATTCAGATAAGATAACCGTAGAGCAAGCAAAAGAAACTCTGAATGAATATAGAAGAGCTAGAAGCTTAATGGGCAAAGTCCCTGATGGTCTATCATTGGCCGATCAGAAAAAAGCAATGGACTTATTAGCCGAGAAAGAGAATATAGAAGCCGCTATAAAAGGGAAGGATGAATCTCTGACTAAAAAGCAGAGAAACAAAATACAAGATATAAACCAACAATTAGAAAAATTATCAGATGCCGTTCAAGAGCAAAGCACAGATGAGGTTCCTGTACAGCCAGAAACCACAGTTAGCGAAGAAGTGGAGGAAAGAGTACCCGAAACAGAACCTGAAGTCGCTACCGAAGAAACTAAAGAAGAAGAAGTAATTGAAGAGGAGGTAACTGAAGAAGAGGTTACCGAACCAGCTGAGACTTTTGATTTTGATAATGTCGAAGGGTACAGTATAAATGAGTTACAGTCTGAGCTAGATAATCAAATCAAACTAGGTGAAAAAGCACTTCCGCAAGATATAAGTGGTATAAGAGGGAAGATAGGATTATTAAAAAGAACTATAGAAGCAAAGGCGAAGGCAGAAGCCAAAGAATTAGAGGCTACTATAGAAGGTGAAGCTACCCCTGCTCCTACTCCTGCTCCTACTCCTGCTCCTGACGTTACTCTAGAAGAAGATGAGGTGGTTGAGTATGATACAGATAATCCTAACCATGATAAAAACATGGAGGTTTTAACTAAGGTAATAGATAAAAATAAAATTACCACTGCCGCTGAACCAAAAATAACAATTAGTGGGGATCAGGTAACTATAGAGTACATGGACCAGGAGGCTGCTTCAGAAGTTGCTGAAGTAACTATAAAGTTAAAAACAAGAAAAGATGGCAGTTGGATTGCTTCTGGAGCAATCGTAGAGAAAGCACCTGCTAAAGAAGTGTCTTCAAAGACACCTAAGGCAGAGACTAAGGTAGAACCTGAAGCTAGACCAAGCCGAACTACAAAATATGATGAACTATCGAGCGTAGAAAATGCAGTAGCCAAAGATAAGGATGGTAAGTATCTGCCTAACATATACATATCAGATTCAGTAAGTGTAGATTTAAAAAACTTCTTTGTATTCTTGATTGAATCATTTAAAGTATTATCAGACTTTAACGTGGTTTTATTGACATCTGCTGACATAACTAATGATGAGCTTCTTAAGGAGTTAAATATATCCGATAGGTTAAATGGCAGATCCATAAAAAAATTTAAACAAGATGCTAAAGATTATGGATTCCTTGATACTCTAAAAAATATACATCACAATAAATCTTTAATTATTTATCTAAATGATGAAAAGATATCTGCAAATATCAAGGCAGTTCCTACAGATAGATTAACTGTTCTTGCCCATGAAGTTGGACATGCTTTAAGATATGCTGCATTTGACAGTGCTCCTGAAAGTGTAAAGAAAGAAATAATAAAAGAGTGGCGTAAATGGATGGCTACTACGAAAGGGATGTCTACCGCAGAAGTAGAAAAAGCGTCACGATCAGTATTGCAGCAATTCAGTGTGGTAACTGATGGATTCGAAAGCGATAGTCTTAAAAGATATTTTAGAGGGTTTGATGAATGGTTTGCTGATAGAGTAGCAAGCTATATGTTCACTCAAGAAAAACCAAAGAGTGCAATTGACCAATTCTTCTTCAACATAGCCGCTCAATTCAAAGAGTTAGTAAATCTTTTGAAGAGGCTTAATCCTAATTTTAATCCAATCGAGAACGTACCTAAAATGAATGAGTTCTTGGATGGTATTTTCAATACGGATGCTTATGCGGAATATTTGGAAAGGTCTGGAGTAAAAAAAGCTCAACCGAAGCCGGAGCCAAAACCTCAACCTAAACCTAAACCTCAGCCTAAGCCTAAGCCTCAACCAGAAGCAACTGAAGGGCGTGAGTTTTCAGACGCTATTGGTACAGAAGACTTGAAGTCAATTTATATGGAGAAGTCTCGTAAAATAAATACGGACACTACAACTACTCCAAAGCAAAAAGATGCTGCCATTGAGCAATTAAAGAAAGAGTACGAAGCCGCTAAAGCAGAACTTACTGGTAATAATGTAACTACAGATCCTAAAGCTCAAGAAGAAATAGATAGGCTAGAAGCCGAAATAGAAAGAACTGAAATTGATATTGAAAATCTACAAGAAGAGATAGAGATTGAGAAGCAAAATACCAAAGAAGAAAAGAGAAGAATAAGCGAAGAAAAAGCTAAGGTAAGAGCACAAAAAATATCTCGTGAGCAAAAGCAAGATAAGATAGAAGAGCTTGAAGCTCAACTAGAAGATTATATAGATGACCAAGATGCTATAATTGATGGCTATAAGGATGATATATCATACTTGAAGAAAGACTTAAGACGAGCCAAGAGCAAGTTAGAAAAGATTAAAAAGCCAAAAGAAATAAATCCAGTTAGAATAAACAGGAGCATTTCTATCAATACTGCTATGCCATCAGGCACTACAATATCAGATTATATTAGAACTGGTAGAAGTTATGGATATAGCGATGCTAAAATCAAGGAGTTTTTAAAATCTAAAGGATTCAAAGCTGCGGATATCAAAGCGGCAATGCAAGTAACTATAGATCCGAATACGCCATTACCATCAGAGTTCAATAGAGTTGATGGTGGATACCAAAAAGCTATTGACATGTTTAAGGACGTGATGAATAAGGTATCTGATTTTGCGTTAAAAGAAAACTCTGAAGGAGAGTTCCCAAGTGCTGCTGAGGTTAGAAGAAAGGCGATTGAGTTATTAAGTGCTCACCCTACATTCCAAGCTCAAGACGATCAGACTAAACTACAATTGCTTATTGGTTTTGATAGGTCGTTAAATACTAAGGCTGGTGTTGATACCAATAGATTAATGAAGGACATCCGTAAGTCTTTAAAGGACAGAAAAGCAGGAGAGAAGTCATTACGTGAATTACAAATCAAGCTGAAGAACTTAGTAAATTTAGCCATCCCTAAGAGCGAATATACTAAAGGAGATATCGCAAGGGCTATGGCTTTGATATCTGGCATTACAGAGGATAATTCTCTTGCTCAGGTAGACAAGGTTATGAATATAGTAGACGCTGCCATTAACAAGAATAAGAAAGCACTGTTAAGGTCAATCTTAAAATTAGTAACACAAAAGGCAAAAAGTGCTCTAACTGCCAGTGGAAAGGTAAGACCCAATGGATTATCAAAAGAAGGACACTCTTTCTTTAGTGCAATTAAAGATATAGTAGAAGCTTATATAGCAGAAGACCAAGCGGTAATAGACGATATAAATGATGAATTAGATGATAATGAGACTATTATCAACGAAGCATTAGCAAAGCAAGCTAAAAATGAAGAGTTAACAGTCAAAGAAGATCGTTTATTGAATAGAGCGTTAGCATTTGGAATGTTCGCAAATATCAATGATAAGAGCGTAGAAGAGATAGCAGAAATATATAATGACTTAAAATCAGCTAGAGCACAATCTATAGCGATTCTGAAGTCAAATCGTGCCGCTAGAGCAGCGATGGGAAGAGTCATTGCAGAGAGTGCCACACAGAAAACAAAAGAGATATACCCATTCTTATTTAACGAAGACGGGACTGAAAAAACCGAAAGAGACATACAAAGAGACTGGGATAAGATATGGAATGACTTAAAGCGGTTAAAGGTATGGTCTTCTTTGAAGCAATTTGTAGAGGTTAGCAAGATTGGTAAAGGTGGATTTGCAAGACAATTCTTTGTTAATAGACTAGCACATATTGGCTCACTTACTAATATCTTAGATGTCAAAGGTGATTTCTTTAAAAAGAATGTATACGATGCATTGAACATAATGGAGAATGGCTACAACTATGGTATTGTTAAACAAATGGTTATGCTTGATGAAATTGCCAATACTATTAGTGGTATTGAAGATGGATACGCTGGCATAATGAAATTGTTCAATGGTAAGATAGTAGATTATACATTATCTGATGGCAAGGTAGACCAGCTTACTGATGACCAAGTAATGCGTATATATGCTCTAAGTCTAAACGATGAAGTCAAGAAGTCTTTGGAGAAAATGGGCTATGATGCCAATGTGATCAATAAGATAAAGCAAGACTTAGGTAGTAAAAGAGTTGAGTTTGTAGACAAAGTAGTTAATTACTTATCTAATGAGTACTACGAATCAGTAAATAATGTTTACTCTTCCATGAATGATGTAAACCTTGGGTATGTAGAAAACTACTTCCCGGTTAAAAGGGTGCAATCAAATGATTTAAAAGAAGCGTTAGTTACTGGTAATTTCTCACGAGTATTCAATGTAGAAGTATCACCGGCATTAAAACAAAGAACAAAAACATTAAAGGAGATAGACTTATCACCTACATTCACTGGTACTTTAGATGCTCACGTGCATCAAATGGAGCGATATAAGGCATTTGCAGTTGGCACTAAGACATTATCATACTTATTTGACTCAGATGCCGTTAAAATGCTTTTAAATACGACTGGGATAGGATTACCGCTTAGATATGCAATAAGCAATACTATAGCACCTGAAGCTGGATTGGCTCAGAATCCTAATTTTAAATCTACATTTATAGACGCTTTACAGCGTAAATTTACATCTTTTGCATTGGCATACAAATTGATACAGATACCAAAGCAGGCATCTTCATTTGTAAATGCTTATGAAGATTACCAGTATTTTAAAGGGGGTAAAGTACCATTTGTAGACGCTGTTATGTTTGCATATGACATGGCTAAGGTATATGGGAATTTGCCTAAATCATTAAAGCAAGCACAAGAGATAAGCCCATCATTCAGAAGACGTTTAATACTTGGTATTGAAGGGGATGTTTATGGTCTTGAATCTGGAGCACGTGTATTTAGAAAATTAGGTCAAGGTCATCGCCAAAGAGATAGAGCTATACAAGCTTTGAGAAAGGGAGCTGCGTATCCAACAGTGATTGGAGATGCTATGGGTGTAATGGGTTACTTAGCCAATTACAACAGAAACATAGCGAATGGCATGAGTCCAGAAAAAGCAGCTCAAGCATTCAATGATTACAATGCTACTCAGCAGTCAAGAAGAGGTGCTGATAAGATACCATTACAGAATAGTCAAAATGAATTATCAAGAGCATTTACTATGTTTGGTAGTGTATCTTTCTTGCAGATGAACAAAGTATATTCTTCATCTTTAAATATACAAAGGGCTCTTTTAAGAGGAGAAATGCCAAGCACAAAAGACATAAGAGCATTTGCTTTAAACTTAGGTATTGCTAACGTATTGTTTGTGCTTACTGCCAATATGTTTAAATATATAGATGGAGAGGATGAAGATAGAAGAAAGGTAGAACAGCAATTATATGACGCTATGATTGGATTGAACCTTATCTATCAAATACCATTTATAGGATATGCGGCTGAAAGTTTAGTAAAGAAGATAAGAGGAGAGAAGATGTTCTCTACTGAAACTCTTAATCCAATTATGAGTGTTGCTTCTAAGATTAATAAAGAATATAAAGCATCAGAAGGAGATGTAGCTAAGTCAATTGTACCAATAATAGAATTGGCATTGGGAGCTCAATTAGATCCTGCAATTGGTCTTGTGAACTTATTCAGTTCTGAAGAAGAAATTCGAGATGATGCTATGTTCGATATACTTGGTATTGCACCATCTTACCGTCCTAGCAAACCTGAAGGACCAACAGAGGAAGAAACAATTGAATACCTAAAAGAATACAAGCCAAGCTTATATAATAGCATGTATGGTCCGGGAAGCCCTTATTATGATGCTAAAGAAAGAGAAAAAGAATTGAAAAAGAGAGAAAAGGAATATGATGATTGGCTTAAAAAATCAGGTGGAATGTAAGTTCTCTTCTTCCACTATCATAAGAATTTTATATATTTGAATGCTTTTTGCTTTTCATAATAGCACATTAAATCCGTGTTAATAGAATGGGGGATGTCTTTCCCCCATTTTATTTGTCCATACATCTGAGTTATTTTGCCGTATATGATGCCGTCATCACAGCACCATATTACGACTGGACTCAATCTTTTTTTAACCAACCCAGATAGTGTATGTGCGTTAATTATTAATGGGTACGCCTTGTACATTAAGTTATGAGATATCTCAACTATAGCGTACGCTATTAATGTTTTTTTAGAATCAAATATTTTATATTGATTATTTGATACTGCTTGATATGAACCTTTGAATATTTTTACGAATGTATCTATTGCTTTTTGTTGTTTCTCAGAAATCATCGTTTTCAATAAGTTTGATTATGATTTTTATTTCTTTGATAAGATCCTCAGAGTTTTTTCTAGCGTCCTTAAATTCTCTATCCGTTATTTGCTCATACAAGTCGGTTAGGATGTCATTACACTCTTCAATTATGAAGAGTATTCTTTCGGCTCTATATATTTCTTTGAGTCTCTCTTGGTTCATCTTAGGGGGTATTAGCCCCTCTGTAAACTTCAGTTTTTAAGCCGTGGCTTTCCAATTCTTTAATCCTGTACTCTTGTAATTTTGATAGCTTTCCAGAGGGAGTTTTAACTTCACTAAACAACACATCGCTTCCATATGGTATGGCGATTAAATCAGGTATTCCATTCTTATTAGTCTTCACTAACTTTATGACATAATACCCATTTGATTCTAATTCTTTGATTCTTTTGGATTGGATTTGTTGTTCAGTCATATTCAAATATAATACCCTTTTGTTATATCATTGTCTTATTTACCAAAAACATAATAGTAACAAACGGTATTTCAATGCATAAGAAGTCATCATCTAAGAATGTTTTTCCCCAGCTAAACATGAACCCAAATTGTGGCTCTACGTTGATTAATACTTTCATAGCGTTTTTTCTTTAATTTTAACTGTAGATTCTTCAATCATCCATTTCAAATAAACTTCTGCCTTCTTTAAATCTTCAAGGTAATTTTTTCTATCGTAACGCCACATGTATTTCATTACGTTACCTTTCAAATACCCCATAAACTGAGACTGTGACATGCTGGCTTTTATGCATTCTATGCATTCAACTTCACCTTCATAGTGGCTTGGCTTGTTAATCTTGTCTTCCATATACTAATATTAAATTAAATTTGATTTCGTGTGTTGATGTACTAACATATACTAAATTGCTAGTCATTGATAATGTATGAGTTAAGAACATATTTTTAATTTCGTATTATATCAAAGATAGTAAGTCTTTTTTAAAGTGATTTACGGTATAGTCTTTTTTCTGCTTTACAGCCTTATATATTTGGTGTTCTATCCCTTTCTCTAAGAACAACCAAAATACTTTATTGTACGCTCTATCTTTTGTTGTCATTCTATCTCTTGACTGCCAATAACTTGTTGCACTGAAGTCAATGTTATAGTATACTATGTAGTCAGCATTCTTTAAGGATATACCCTCACGCCCACTAACAATCTGTAAGGCTATGACCTGACATCCAGTGTCTTCGAAGACACTCAATTCAGTGGTCATCTCGTCCTTAGTGAATACTTGCTTAAGTGCATTGAGTTCTTCTTTGAACTTATAAAAGATACCTATTCGTTTATCTTTAAATAATTTTTTTATGTATTCAGCTTTCTGAGTATTCAATACCATTGAGTTGCCAGACTCAAACTTTACCGTGCCGGAGCAAATCTGATGAATCTTAGACATCAGCTTTGTTGGTGTATCTGCAAGTATCACCTCTTGCTTACCTTGCACTACTAAATCTTTCTTTAGTCTTTTGATTAGGTCAGATATGTTTTGTGGCATAGGTATGGTTAGTATCTGCTCTTCTACCTCCGTGACAAATCCTGCTTCTTTTTGTGACAAAGAAATCATGTAAGGCTGCATGACATCTAATATCTTTTGCTTACCATCGCTATAATCATTTACCATCAAGCTGTTTATTTTTTTCTGCTTAATATTCACATAGTCTTTAGCGAACTTATAAAAACTCTCGTACTGAGCGAATGGGCTTCTTGGTAATCCATAAAGCTGATGATACATTTGAGAGTATGACTCTGGAGTTGGTGTTCCTGATAGGAATATAACTTTAGCTTTACTTGCTCTGATCAAGTCTTTTATTTGCTTGGCACGATTACTTGGCTTGGGGAATGCACCTAGACAGTGTGCTTCATCAAGTATGATTACATTGAACTGAGTATGTTCAAGCTTATGTAAACTTTCATAATTGATTACCTCCATCTTGTATGATGGGTTGAGTAAGTAATAGTCGTTCTCTATGTTAGTTATCACCTTCTTCTTAGTAACGAATAGTATTCGTGTTGGGTTAAGGTTATTGCATATCCCAAGACTTGTCAATGTCTTTCCAGTTCTAACCTCCATAGCCAAGTACACAAAGCCATACTTATTAATGACTTGAGTGCCCTTTTCTATTATTTCTAATTGGTAATCTCTAAATTCTACTTTATTGTTTTCCATATTTTCTCTGTAATACTCAATGCTCTTTTGTAGTCGATTTATTATCTCAGTTTCAATTTTAAACTTGGGCACAATGATTTGCTCATTCCTTCTATCCATTTTTATAGTAGTTGGTTTTTCCATAGTCAATATACTCATCAGCCTAAGGCAGTATAAGTACATATTATAATCGTTGTACCCAAGTTTTCTTTCAACTATTTCAGAATACATCTTCAGATTTCTTCTTGATTATAATCCACTTGCCAGTCATATCACGATTGCTTTCAGGTTGTACACCCTCTTTGAAAAGTGCGTAAGCAACTACCCACTTGAAGAACTTCTGCCTTGATACGGTCATCTTTGATCTAGCGGCATAGTCGGGATAGTTATCGGTAAAGTCATGATACAATTGATTCAGATATACCCTTGTTTCGGGCTCAAGCAGTTTGTTCTCATTGTTATCAGATAGCAACCCACACCACTCGATAAACTCGTGGCAAGTCTCTGCTGATAATTGGCGTATCTTCAGATTGACAAATCTACTCTTGACTAATCCAGTGTTTAGATAACCAACTAAGCAGTTTACCATATAGTTGTCAAACTCACACCAATCATCATCGTTCCAATCTCCAAACATAAGTTTGCCAAATTCATCCAATGGTGTGAATGATTTGCTATAGTGTTGGTGTAGTTCTAACTCCCACTTTCTACGAGCAA
>Ga0070749_10001995_pt1 | contig 13800 bp, 18 predicted proteins | sample VirMetDEL_Nov_18_FD_75180 | JGI IMG/M metagenome (GOLD analysis project Ga0070749, IMG submission 75180) | Aqueous microbial communities from the Delaware River and Bay under freshwater to marine salinity gradient to study organic matter... | ecosystem: Environmental > Aquatic > Marine >...
CCGTGCGGTCCAGGGAAATAGTCGTGGATTTCCTCGACTAGGAACAGTTCGGCGTTCGCCACCCAAAAGTCGACGACTTGACAGGCGGTGTTGTAGTCGCCGAAACCTTTGCCTTTGTGGCTTCGCCACGACAGGTCGGCAGCACGTCCGGTGCCGTGGACAGACGGCTTCGGCGTTTTGAGGGCTGGGTTCTTCATGTTGCGAACCGACCAGGTGCCGTTGTTCCACACACCGTTGTTGAAATGCTTGATCGTCAGTTCGACAAACTTCTCAAGACCGGCTCGTTTGCCGGTGGCGTTCGCGTCCCAACCTGTGTATTTACGTCCCATTCCCGGAACGCTAGCAGGTGAAACCGGTCAGTTGTCCACGGTTGTCGCCCGAACGAACATATAGCAGTTGTCGGGAAGCACTTCCTGCAAGGTCTTCATCACGTCGTAGACGACCTGTTCACCACCGTCGATCGGCGGTTCGTCCCCTTCCGGCGACTTGTAGCCGGGGATGTCGGGGGGCAGATGGTCAACGGTGACGGCGAGAACCAGAGTGGCTCGGACGGTGGGCATTGGCAGGCTCCTTGTTAGTCGTCTTTACGGTTGCCTCTTGTGGCAACGATGCCGACGGCGGCACCAACCAATGTGTAACAGATCGGCCCGAGGATTTCAAGCATCGCTTTGTCGTTCGGCGATTGGGCGTCCAAAGGCTGGACGACGAACAGAAGTCCCCACAGCATGGTGACGACGATGAGGCCGACGATGACGATCAGCCCGATTCCGACGTAATACCGCAGGCGAGCGTCCAGCTCTTGGGCGGTCATCCGCTCTTTACGGGGTCGGGACGGCATCCGTTCCCTGACATTCGGCTGTTCCGGCGTTGGCTGGGTTGTCACAAGGGTACCTGTACCTGTCTGAACATTGGCTCAATACGGCACAAACTAGCACGATTACCGCGCTCGAGAGTGTCTTTCGGGTCAAAGTCATGGCAACAGTCTAGTCGTCGGACAGGAGTTGGGAGCCAACATAGAAGGCGATGCTTGCCAGCGAAATGATAAGAGCCTGAGTCCGGGTTTCGCCGGACAAGGTGATGAGGACGAGGCCGAGGGATCCGGCCATCACCCCGGTTTCGATGACGACTTTGGGTAGTTTCTTCATGGTTTTCTCCTGCTGCTGGTGGGGGCGGGGATAGCAACTAGGGTGGTTGCTGTGACGGCGACGAGGGTTCGTCGGGTTCCCACGTCCACGACCGAGCCGAGCGGAACGTAGGTGTCAAACTGGCCGGAGAACACGTCAATCTGCGACTCAAACTCGGCTTTCACTTCGTCAGGCGCGTCTGACAATACGGCTGACAGTTGTTCGGCTTCCGCGTCGGTGAGCGGAGCGTCGGCGATAGTGGCGATCAGGTCTTCCACCTCAGTTTCTGACAGGTCGTCAAAAACGGTGGGGTCTGCTAAGACGCTGGTCAGAGCCTCATTCTCGGGTGGGAGGCTGCTTGTCGGTGGGGTGGTTGGCTCGGGAACGGAGGTAGTTGTCGATGTCTCCAACGAGCTGGGCTGGGTCGTAGTCGTCGAGGTCGTTGTGCTGCTCGTCGTCGTCGGGACCGTCGTAGGAGCCGAAGAGACGGTCGTACTGGTCGACGGCCCAACGGTAGAGGTCGTGGTCGTCGGGTCCGATGTAGTGGACGAAGATGATTCCGGGGGCGGTTCCGTGGCAGGGACAGTCGTCGACGGGGCAATGGTAGTACTCGTCGTCGTCGGGACCGTGGATGTTGTGGTGGGAACCCATGTTGTGGTCGTCGCCTCCGGCAGAGTGGTTGTGGATACCACAGTAGTGGTTGTGCTGGTTGTGGTGGTGGATGTTTCGTCGGGTGTCAAGTTGATGTCCAACGTGTACGACGTGCCATACCAGGCGTCAGGGTTTCCGCAGCAGACACCGGTGCGAAGCCGGTAGGAGCCTGCCGGAACCGGATGTTCGATCCAAGAGTCCAAACCGAACCAATCGTCGTTCTGGGTGAGAAGGTTGCCGTCGGAGTCGTACAGCCACAGCATCGAGTCAATCCCGTATTGTTGGGCGTATGACCGCACCTTGAAGATGGCCGGTTCGGAGAACGTGAACCACAGGTCGTTCGCCCCGGTCACCGTCACTTCTTCTGCTCGGGCAGGCTGAACCCACGCAAACAGGCAAACTAGCAGGACTGTTAGACGCGGTACATATTTCACCGCATCAGATTACAACATCACTTTTTGGTGTTGCGGTGCAACAGGCCGTCAAGCGTTTTGATCGCCCACGCCAGTTCCTGTTCCTCTTCCAATCCTCGAGGGGTGCATCGGGTGAGAAACTTGTAGATCACTTTTGCCAATCGCACCGGGATGTTCATCGTCGACCTCGAGAAGATAGATGACCTTTTGGACCATCTTGACAGGGATGTGGAGAACCGAGTCTACACACGCTTCCGGGGTCCAAGATTGGGTGATGGAGATGTGTTTCGTTTTGCCACCCGATCGGCGATCCAGCAGGAATCCGACGCTGAACACTTCGTACGGGCCGTCGTCTTCCATCTCGTCTAGGCGCGTCCATTGGCTGGTGCCAGCGTGTGCGTCGTGCCAGATGACGAGAACCGGTTTCACCACTTTTCTCGCTTCCTGTCAAGGCTGAATACGGGTGCCTGAATGGTAATGCCATGTTCGGGGGTGACGATGGCGAGAGCCTGCTGTGGGGGTTCATGGCCGAAGTTGGACACCCAAGCGTATTCGTCGGTGCCTTTCAGGCTGCCGTTGACGATCAGACCGGGGGTTTGGATGAGCTGATGCCAATGCCCCATCCACAGGGTGGTGAACGGGGTGCCGGTGTCGTTGGCCCGCTGGGCTTTCCGCGCTCGCATCCGCATGATCGGAGGCCAGATACCGCCGATACCGCCACCGCCGGACACTTGGTCGCCGTGGGTGAGGAGATGGTGGGTGCCGTAGATGGGGATCAGGCAGTCGGTGTTCTCTCCCACTTGGAAGGTGAACCGCTTGTCGGAGCCGAGGTGGCGTTCGATCATCTTGGCGAGAAGCCAGTCGAAGTTGGTTCTGGCTCGCAGTTTGGCTCGAGGTTTCCGGCTCATACGCCCGTGGTTGCCCATCACCGCTGCGACATGGACTTTCCCGAACTCGTCGGCGAACATGGTGAGTGCCGCGCACAGTTGCTCCGACCAATGGAGCAGGGAGCCGAGCATCGTGTCTTCGTTCGTTTGGGCGAGTTCCTCATGGATGTCGCCGGAGAAGATGTCGCCTCCCAGCATGATGACCACCCCGTCGTAGGTGACCCCGGCGAGATAGTGGCGAGCGATCTTGATCGCGTTCTGCGCCCATGCCTGTAGCCGTAGTTCGGCGATACGCCGGTTGTAGGCGTTCAGCCCACCCACTTCCTCAGGCAACACCACCTCGTCGAAATGGGTGTCGGACAGCAGGAGCGTCAGGGTGGCGTGTTTCTTCCGGCCTGACGGGGGTGTGACCAGCCATTTTGGGGGTTGCAGGGTGGTGGTGGTTGCCGCGTCGATCAGGTTGAGGGCGCGTTCCAGTTCCTCAAGCCGTTCGATCAGTTTCAGGTTTTCGGCGTTCGCTTGGTCGCGTTGACGGCGTATCCGGTTGACCGAAGTCAGATCGTTGTTCTCGGCGTTGATGTCGTCAGCGAGACTCACAGGAGCATTCTTTCTTCCGGTGGCGGGGGATGGCTGACTGTTTCACGTCGTAACCCCGGTTGCGTAGGGCGCGGGCGATCGCCGAATGCTGGATGTTTGAGTCGGCGAAAGCGGCCTCGAGGTCGGCACGGTCTTGGGGGGTGAGGTTGGCGAGAAGTTGGCCGACCCAACAGTTCGGGCCGGATCCGCGCCCGTTTTCGTGGCGTATGTCGTCAAGCAGGCTTTGTTTGGTCATGTTCCCTCCTGGCAGGTGTTGGGGTCAGCCTATTGGATTACGGCTCCGGGGTGGTGGAGGGTTCCCACGGTTCGGGGGTGTTGCCTTCTTCTAGCCATGCAAGGTAAGCACGGTAGTCGGGGTTGGCTTCGTCCATTGGGATTTGTGCCCCGTCCTCACGACGCAGGACTGTGGTTTCTGCGCCTTCAGGGTTTGTGAGTGTGTGTAGATAGTGTTTCATCAGAACTCCGCGTTGCAGACCCAATGGCCGTAAAACTGAACGGCAGCATACGATGCGCCCGCCGCAACATAACCACGGAACGAGTTCTCGGTGAACGAATCTAAGGTCGGTGTCGCTGTCGAACTGCTTCCACCGTTACGGTAATACTCCCAATAACCTTGCGTACCTGAACCGTTGAACGGCGTGATTGTGTACGACGAATACCGTTTCGGAACGCGGAATGTGACAATCTGCTGAGCATTGTTTGCCCCATCAGTTGTCCCCATCGTCAGGTATGCACCGGTAAACCCAGAGGTTCCGGGTGCGGTTGCGTAGGCAAACGACTTCTCGTAGTACCGCTGGCACAACGCCAACTCTGCGCCGATCGGCCTCTGCTCAAACGGTGTTGCCACCGACCCACGCTCGACCTGCACACCCCAGAAGTCAATGGTTGTGTTCTGGATGCCAAGCGACCCCGTTTGAGAGTTGAAAGTCGATCCACCTGAAACCCATAGGTTGACATACAAAGAACTTGTATTCGCTGTTGTCCCGATTGTTTTGCCATTGATATTTGGCAACGCACCAGTAACGCTGTACCTCGCCCAACTTGTAGAAAGTGTTACTTGTCCGAAATATGTTTTTACGACGGATGACGGCGAACCGCCTGTACCAAAGTCCTGTTCAATTTGGACGGCCACCTTTGGTGTCCCCGACGATGCTTTTGCCCAAAACGAGATCGTGACCGTGCTATTAGCAAACGTGCGTACATCTTCAATCGGCTGGGCCAACACCGCGTAATCGCCAGATGCGCTTTGACCGCTGGTAACAATGCGAGCGTAGTTCTGCGCCTCGTAGCCGGTTGCAGCAGGTGAGCCAACCGTGAACGCTTGCGTCGAGTAGGTGACAGTTCCACCGTTCTTCAGCAGAAGCCATCGGTCATGCCCGTAGCCGTTCGCCGTGGTACTGCTGAACACGCGCTGGTTGATGCGGAAATCACCGTTGATAATCTTGTTACGGAACCCCGTATACGGAGTCAAATAGTCCGTACCCTGGATGAACTGGGTGGCCTCGACCGTCCCGTTGACATCCAACGTGTACGCCGGGGACTGGTTGTTGATACCAACCCGCGTGTTCGTCGAGTCCACTTTCAGTACGGTCGGGGACAGGGACGCACCGTACGCTTTCCAGACGGTTCCGTCCCAAATCCACGACTTGTCGCCGGACGTGAAGATTTGGCCGGTGGTGGGGGAGTTGGGGAAGTCAATCGCCATCAGTCACCTCGGTTGATTCAAGAGTCCAACCTGACGCGAGCAACGCTTCGTATTCCTCGTCTGTCATAGGGCGCACTAGATCATCGATTTGGATGTTGGGTCGTTCGGGTTCCATTATGAGTTCCTATATCCATAGACACGAATAGTTCCACCAGTCATTGTTCCTGCGCCGACACCCAAGACAAACGAAGTAAACGACGTTGAATCAATCTGTACGCCGCTAAACATCCCTGCTTCGTTACCGCTCTTGCCAGCAAACGCACGGCAAGTAGTCATCTTTGTAGCGAATGGATTGCCGATGAATATCTCTGCGCTGAGCATTGAAGTATTAGCCCAACCTACGTATTGAAATGAGGAGCCAGCAACAGTTCCTGCGGTGTTGACGGTCGATCCAAGATTGCCGTACACGTAACTGAAACGATAGTTGCTAGTAGCGGAGCCAAGTTGGACGTACAAGTATTCGCTACCTGTTCCGACACCACCAGACACGGTGATTGAGTAGTTGTCGTAGGTGCTGGAGAACGCATCGGTTACGGTCACCGACGTGACACCTGAACCGATTGCCTGTGTCTTCACCAACACCAAACCTGGCGCAAGACTGGCCGACATCGCCGTCACCAAATTGCCGTAAGTAATCTTGTTCGCCGCCGTCGCACTCGACGGGTTGTCAATTACAGGAAACACGTCGTCGGTAGTCAAACTCGTCACCGCCGACAACGCGGTCACCTGCCCCGGTTGCAACGCCCCAGCGATATCGGTCGCGTTACCGATCTCCACCCACACGCTGTCGTAGTAGACGAACAGGCGGCCTGTGTCAGACTCGAACCATTGGTCGCCTGACTGCGGTGACGATGGGGGTGCGTCTTGGATGTAGCGGTTAGGGACGTTGGCGTAGATGTTCCATGTGGAGCCGTCCCATATCCATGAGCGTGAGCCGACCGTGTAAATCTGGTTGAGGGTCGGGCTGTTCGGAAAGTCAATAGCCATTACGAGTTCCTATATCCGTAGACACGAATCGTGCCACCAGTCAATGTGCCTGCCGAAACACCAAATCTCAAACCGTCATATGACGTAGCAACAGTATGGTGCAAAAAAGATTGACCCGTTCGCCCGTTATCAAGTTGACTGAAAGTGCCATTCCCCACAGTTTGCTTAGCCAAAAATGGTTGCAATAACTCAAAAGAAGCAAACGCATAAGTTGATGCCGTGCCACCAGCAAAGTTCCATTGGCTTGTGTTGTTGTCGGCGGCAATTTGCCATGCTGCAGCACCCACGTTTATCCACGCCGCCCCACCGTGATAGCCAGTTGTAGATGGCGTAGAACCCGAAAGAAATTGAAGCGTAATCAATCCTGTCGTACTACCAGAACCATTCGTGTATGTGACTTTGTAGTTTTCGTATGCTGACGAAAAGCATGAAGTCACATCAACCGAAGTAACACCAGACCCAACAGCCTGAGTTTTCACCAACACCAAACCAGGCTGGGATACCAACCAACCGTTGATCGTCGCAGAAGTCGCCTGCAAGTTCGTGATCGTCCCCACCGAAGTCAACGACGACGACACCACATTCGACGCAAGAGTCGTCCCCGACAAATCATTAGCGTTCACGTTTGTCGTAGCCGTCGAACCAACTTCAACCCATGCACTGTCATAGCGGATGAACGTCCGACCCGTATCCGACTCATACCATTGGTCACCGGCCTGCGGGGTCGGGCTGGTAGGTGCGGTATCGGAGATCGTGACCGAGGCACCCGTAGACGGGGCGAACTTGGTGCCGTTGTACTTCAACACCTGATTGGCTGACGCTCCGGTCGTGTCAATCTCGATGCCGTCCACCGTCAAAGCCGAGGTGGCTGTCGTGCCGGTGATGGTTGCAGACGCGGCACCAACACCGTTGGTCACCGACACCGCGTTCGCTGACACGGTTCCGGTAGCAGTCACCCCAACGAACTGGGGACTTGAGGTCGTAGCGACAGCCTGTCCGATAGCGATCGTCGCCGTCGACCCTTCGCCGGTACCGCCCGTAACAGTCACGCCGGTGGACGCGGCTACGGTCGCCACATAGTCGCCGGTCGTCTTGGTGCCAAGCGCAACAGAGTCGTTGCCGATGTTGCTTGAGGGGACGGTGCCAGACAGTTGTCCTGCAGGGATCGAGGTGAGTCCGGCCCCAGACCCGTTGAACTGTCCTGCGGAAGTAGAGATGTTGCCGGTCACCGAGATCGTGTTCGGAGTGTTCGCTGACGGCCCGCAGGCGACAACGATGCCACCGGTGTTGGTGTTCACTCGAGCGACATGGCCGACCACCTGGATCACGTCGGATGCACCGGTAGGACGGGTGCCGGTAATGCCACCGCCGGATGCAACATAGAGAGGCTGGTTGATGCTGTAGGCGTTGGTGTTCTGTCCGTCTAGGTCGCCGACGATGACCGCATGACCGTTCGCATTAGCGATGATGTCGCCGTCGGTGATGCCGATCGCAGGCATTTTCGCGCTGTTGGATGCGTCAGCTGGGGCGATCTCGGCGACTTGTGTTGAGCCGACGGTGCCGGTGATGTAGATGGGGGTGCCGTTCGGAATGGTGGAAGCAGTCGTGTTCTTCACATGGAAGTACACAAGGCCCGCCAAATCGCCGTGGATGTGCGGTGCGTACACGGTGCCGTCCACCGTCAGATCGGTGCTGAAATGCCCGTCTCCGGTCACGTCAAGGCTGTATGACGGGGTTGTGTCGTTGATGCCCACCCGATTGTTGGTGGAGTCCACATACAGGGTGCCGGAGTCGACGTTCAACCCACCGAAGGCGACCGTGTCACCTGTGCCGACAGCCTGCCCGATAGCGATCGAAGGGGTTGACGTTTCGCCACCGGACCCGGTGACAGTCACCCCTGTGCCGCCAGTTACCCCAGCGACATAGTCGCCGGATGTTTCGGTGCCGAGCGTGATGTTGGGAGCCGCCCATTTGATCCCTGCCGCCTGTGTCGAGTCTGCAATCAGATACTGCCCGTCGGAGCCGACCGCCAGTCGTGCCGGGGTGTCGGCGGCGGTGCCAGCAATCAGGTCACCTTTGGCGTCGATGATGCTCTTGGTGATCGCATTGGGGTCTTGTTCGGATGACCAGCGGACACCGGACGCTTCGGCAGAGTCGGCGACGAGCACCTGATTGTTGGTGCCGACGGGGACACGGGTGTAGGCGTCAGGGCCGGTTCCGACCAGCAGGTCGCCTTTAGCGTCAAATGAGGTGGTGGTCGGGTCAACAGCCCATTTCAGGCCGGTGGTTTGGGTGGAGTCGGCGACGAGCACCTGTCCGTCTGTGCCGACAGCGAGCCTCGCAGGGGTGTCTGCGCCGGTGGCTGTTAGCAGGTCGCCTTTCGCGTCCATGATCGTCTTGGAGATCGCGTTGGGGTCGGTTGTCTCGATGGGAGCCTGTGTGAATGACGGCTGTGCGAGGGACGGGGGGATAGTCATGTCAGGCTCCTTTCGTTCCTATTATGCCAGCACTCGGGTCAACCAGAAGGTTGCTGTAGCGGTTGCCGTTAGACCTGAGTTCTGGGTGATTGCCATATCCAAAGTGTCGCCGCCATTGAGGTAGACGCTAGAACCAACTTGGACTGGGGTTACGTTTCCAAAACTCAACAATAAAAAGCTTATGCCATTTACCCTGAAACGTATACTGGAACCTGTCGGATTTGCACTCCAATTTACTTGACCGCCAACTACATACAGACCGCCCAATCCTGATGGAACTGTAAGCGTTGTGCCGGAACCAGGGAAAAACCCGCTGTCATCAGAATCTTCAGTATCAAAACTGACGGCCACAGTCGTACTAGGACTAATTGTTTGTGTTGCGACCCGTCGCAATTTGACGTTGGGCTGGTTCAGGTACAACTCGAGTTCCCGATCGCGGTTCTCGAGCAGGTCTTTGTCCTGGTTGGCGACTGTCTCTAGGTCGTCGGCGCGGAACGTGTATGCGAACGGCATCTCAGTCCTCGCACACCAGGATGACACGCTTGACGCGACATTGTGTAAGCCCGAGGATCAGTTTGGCACCCATGCCTTTCTGGGCGTTGTCAATGTAGAAGCGTTCGGTGTTGTAAACCCCATAAACGACAGTTGGCCCCAACGTAGTGGTGATCGTCGACGAGATTCCTCCGGTGTAAGCCGCGAGGCTGTCGGTGTCCAAGATGCCCGTTGATCGGATACGGGCTGTCAGAGTGCTGTTTGTGTCACCAGACCATTCGATAATCGCGTGTTTGACGGTGAAAGGTTTGTTGTGCCAAAACTCGGGCAGGGTGACTGTCCCTGTCGGATAGCCGGTTGACCCTGATGCTGTGGATGCAGGCGAAAAGTCGTAGTCGGTGTTTGTTGGGGCAGTCACGTTGTTGATGAGACGATAAAAGTTGATGTCGTATCCGTCTCCCGCGTCAGCCATCGCATACACGACGTACTCGGATTGTGCTTGCGGTCCGGGGCGACCCATGTGCATTTGGCTGACAGCGTTGCGTTCAATGCTGGGAGCAAAATCGCCGTCAAGTTGGGCGTGTCTCATCCATGTTCCGTCGGGGCGGCGCGTGTACGAACTTGTGCCGTTCTTTGTGAGAATGCCGATCTGCCCGTCAGCTGTGTTGAAACATCTAATTTGTTGCGGGCCACCGTCGGTGTTTAGACCTTCCACGATTTCGTAGTCAAGGGTAAAAGCGGGCTGGATGTTGGTGCCTTGTAGAACGTAGATGCGCCCATCAACATTGCCGGACTGGCTGCTGTCAGGGAAGAACGCTTGGCGACCGACGATGATGGCGTCGCGCATCCCTTCAGGGGTGTTCGCTGACGACAACAGTTGTTGAATGGTCACAGACGAGCCGAGTACCCCAACGACGCTGAATAGGCCGGTAGTACAGACGACAAGCAGGTCGTTGGAACGGGGCAACACATTCAGGATTTCGCCGGAGAACTCGTAATACTGGCTTGTCGACCATGTTGTCAGGTCGGTGTTCGAGTAGTATAAGCGTTTGGCGGTTGGGCCGTAGGCGACTGTCCGGTATCCATACGAAACGAGGTCGGTGATGCCTGTGCCACCGAGGACGGTTGAGACGCTCGTATCGGTGCCGCCGGTAGTGACGCTGCGAATGAACCCTGCGTTCGCCCCGTCCACCCGAACATAAAAGAACTTGGTGGACGCATTGTCGTAGGCGACCTTGCCTCCGATTTGCCCAGTCAAACTGGTGGTAGTCGCTGTGGGTGTCGGAAATACGGTTCCGTTGGCGACATCAAACTTGACCATTTTGGCGGTCCAGGTAGAACTGACATCCCATTGGCAGAACGAATAAATGTTTGTCCCGATGATCCATTGGTCGGGGATTTGTGCGCCGGTGCTGTTTGTGACGGCGGTTGCCGTGTATGCGAGCGTCGCCGTACCGTATGCCATCAGTTGCCCGTGAGGGTTGTTAGCAACATTCACACCGGAGAACGTGTTCTTCGGCAGGTTCGTGGAGCGTGGCCCCATGTACTCGCCACCAGAGAAGTCGTCGTAGACGATTTGGAAGGAACCCATCGGTTACTCCCAAGTGGCGTAGTCGCGGGCGCGAGTGAACTTGATGCGCCGTTTGATTGTCGTCCGATTGTCGTCGTTCATCGACTTCAGGAACGTGCCGTACTCCTGCAAGTACAGCGACGCTCGCTGTTCGTCTTGGCGTCGGGCTGCGCACAGATGGGAGGCGTAGGCGACAATCACCGAATGGTAGACGACCGGCATCAGAGGGCTGGACGAGTCGCTTGAGAGGGCTGGCTCAGACCGGAAGTAGTAGAGGGTGCCTGCGGTGGTGGTGGACGGAACCGGGACAATCTTGGCTTGGTTGCCGTAGATCGTCCACCCGTAAGTGCTGTTGTCCGACGTGGGGTCGAGGAACGTCTCGAGGGGAACCCATTCGGCGGGCGACGAGTTGATGACCAGCTCGTTGGCTCGCATGAAGTCTGATGGGAGGGTTGCGGCACCGTTCACCGTGTCAAACGACAGGCTGGCGGTCGAAGCAAGCCACCACCAGTCGCGCTCCATGCTCACCCGGTTTAGAGCGTCGTTCAGGCTGGTGTTGACGAACGTGTTCGTGATCAGGCCGTCAAGGCTGTTGCCGGAACCATCCGACTTGATGGCCAGCCGGTCTTTCACAGCGTTACGAAGTTCAAGTCTGTTCATCTCACACCACCATCACGCTGTACGACTGTGCGCCGTTGGAAATCAGTTTCACGTCGGAGGCTGTGCCGTCGCCGACCAGGCTGAGCGTCATGCCGATGCCAACCACATAGCAGTCGTCGCCGTTCACCGTCGGGGTAGGGACACCTTTGCTCGGGTCGCCGAACGTGAAGAAGATCGGGGAACCGGACGTGGTTCGGTTCGAGATGATGAGAAACGACACCGAGTCGCCAAACGACACCGTGTCCACCGTATTCGGTGTCAACACAGCGTGTTTCGCTTTGTTCACGGTGTATGAGGCCACTACTTGCCTTTCTCGTTCATGCTGTGGATCCGACGGTTGGAGCCTTCCAAGTGTCCCACATCGCGCACCAACGCCCAATGCAGTTTGTCTGCCAACTCCAACCTTTTCTCTTTCTCCGCGGTTTCGTGAGCGTCCCGAATCTGCTTGTTCTTCTTCATCAGGTCGTCATGCAGAGCTTTACCCTTCTGCCAGTCACCCTCGATCAGTTTGACGATCAGCGTGTGGTCGCAGCGAGTGTGAGAACACGCCACATACGGGGTTCCCATCGCATCGACCATCCACACCTCAAACCGTCCTGCCAGAGGGTTGAACATGAGGGATGCGGACGGGTCGCCACGCCACCCGGATTCGTCACCACGCTGGATACGGTTGGCGATGTCATACACGTCGAACGACACTTCTGCCATCTCGCCGCCACCGGCGACGTTGCCCATCAAATCTGCTGCACGAATCATGGTGTCATCCTAGACGAAAGGGCCGGTCACCTTTCGGCAACCGGCCCTAACGTTTGGGGGATTGTTTGGTCAGGCTCCGATGGCGTGGAACCGAACAGTCGTCGTGGAGACGTTGGTGGTGTTCGGAACCTCAGCCAACGGTGCGCCGTCGGTGGTGGTGTCCACCCAGAACAACTTGACCTTCGGACTCGAGGTCGAGCCGTCCCACGAAGGGACGTTGCCGTTCACGGTGGAAACTTCGAGCCAGTCGAGCCGGTTCACGCCGAGCTGTGCGAGAGTGACAGCCTCTCCACCCGTCGGGTACGACGAGTCGAAAGTGATGACACCGAACACTTCCTTGCGCGAACCGGGGACTTCCGGCCCGTAGGTGATGCTGACGGATGCGGCCATGTCAGATGCTCACCTCGGTGAGATCCTTGATGACGAAGTGGGCGTTGCGCTGCTTGCAGGCAAGTTCGCCGTACATGTACAGGGTCGCCTCGTACGCATCCTGGTCGGGCTTACGGTTCATCACCGCGCCGTCGAGGTCCATGAACTGGAAGCCGTCGCCCACCTGATGGAACACCAACACTTCGGGGTTCACACCGTACAGGCGGTTGTTCGGGCAGTCGAAGTCGGCGTACAGGGCCGTGGGAGCCTCGTCACCCTTGCCGGACACCGACGGGCTGTAGAACTGGATGCCCGCGTAGCCACCCTTCAACTGGGTCTGCTCCATGTTGCGCTTCAGGCTCAACAGCAGGTTGCTGATGGCCAGGTTCACGCCTTCGGCTGACACCAACAGGCTGGGCTTCTTGCCCGAGTTGGTGAGAACCTTCATGATGGAACCGGTGATGAGCGACTCGGTGACCGAACGGTTGGTACCCGAGTTGCTGTTGACGTACGCCTTCCACTTCGGCTGCGACGACGGGTCGATGGTGTGCAACACGGCGGTGTCGTCGACGATGGTCTGGAGGCCGGTCAACTCGATCTGTCCGTCGCCGGGCTGACCGCTGTTGTTGGACGCTCCACCGGCTCCGGCGCGGAACACGAAGTGGCTCGACGACGTGGTGACCGCAGCACCCGAGATGGCGATCGTCTTGTTCGTCTCGTCGACCGAGGTGACGGTACGAGCCGACGCGATCGTGGCGGGCGAAGCGACCGTTCCGATGTCCACGACCATGCCGCCGTCGAAGAACAGCTGACGCAAAGCGGTGGTTCCGGTGGTGGAAGCCAACACGACGGTGGTCGACGACGAGGTGGTGCCACATTGGGCGATCACACCGTTGGACGTACCCCACAACTGGCGGTTCACGTCCTTCATCGCGTCCTTCTTGATGCCTTCCATTTCGGCGTCGAGCGCTTCGATGAAAGCGCCACGGTCCGAAACGGCCTGGCGGATGGTCGGGCCGGACAGCTGGATACGGCCGTAGACGTAACGCACCGGGACCGGGACCGTCGCGTACGACTGGTTGCCAGCCGTCGGGAGGGTGCCGTTCTCGGCG
>Ga0070749_10002000_pt1 | contig 13789 bp, 19 predicted proteins | sample VirMetDEL_Nov_18_FD_75180 | JGI IMG/M metagenome (GOLD analysis project Ga0070749, IMG submission 75180) | Aqueous microbial communities from the Delaware River and Bay under freshwater to marine salinity gradient to study organic matter... | ecosystem: Environmental > Aquatic > Marine >...
ACAGAGAAGTAACCCTCTCATACTGGACCCAAGATCGTGGCCTAAACCCGCCAGAGGGCACATCAAACACCATTATCACTCCAACATTAGTTGACAACGCCGATGGATACGGTAAATTCAACTTCTACAGTCAAAAATCAGCCATTGCTTTCCTTGATCCAGGGTTTGGTGGGGATAGCTGTGTCTTATGCCTAGCTGAGATCGGTGACATCATGTCAGAGGATGGGCACAACACTGGCAGACAAGGCATCCAGGTCTTAGACTTCCAGGAAGTCCAAATAGACCCCCTCCTAGATACCACCATTGAACGCCAGATCACAGACAAAGTGGTTGCCACCTGCAAAGCACACAACGTAGCACCGCACTACTTTGGCCTCGATGCCACTGGCATAGGCCGTGGAGTAGGGTCCTTCATCCATGAGGAATGGAGCCCCCAGATACGCAAAGTAGAGTTTGGCGGCATGGCATCAAATCGCACAGTCCTACCTGATGACACACGCGTTGCTAGAGAACTCTATGATCGCTTCGTCACTGAGCTCTGGTATGTCACACGAGAAACACTCCTAGCCAATCAACTCAAAGGTCTTAACACCACCGTAGTCTCACAAGGCTGTGCTCGCTGCGAAAGCCTCAAGGGCCGGCGCATTAGTGTGGAGAAGAAGGAGGACATGAAATCCAGAGTTGGCTACAGCCCTGACCACTTTGATGCACTAACTGGTATCATTGAAGTAGCACGTCTCAATGGCTTCAACATCTCCAAAAAGGACGCTGTAAGGCGCACACGCCACGAATTGAACGACATACTGGAAGCAACACAGCACAAATCACTGGGATGGGGCGAGGAAGTAGCACATTTCTCAGAAGGATGGGCTTCCTAATGCATCCTTGCAGACACAATACAGCGTCATAAACTCCTCATTTTCAATGCTTTATGTAGAATTCCTGTATTCTGTATTGTGATTTACTAAAAAAAATATTATTAATAATAGAAGGTAGAAAACCCGTGAAAAAAACTTTCCCCAAACTGCTTACATCAATACAGGCACATGCCCTAAACCCTTGCTAGACAAGGCTTTTCGCGCTGTATTGTCCTCAGAATCTAATACAGGAATCGCCTGTTTCTTTACAGCCAGACCCCCCCACCTTTTTGCGCGATCTGCCCGAAGTACCCGATGACAACCACAATACAGGCATCGACAATACAGGGTTCTGTGCTAGCTTAGGGCATTATGAAAAACTACATCGAACGGTGCAAACGCAATGTGAGGGCAGCATTAAGCCATGCGAAAACCTACAAAGATGGTTGGGACTTTGGGGAGGGTGTGGCTATGGATCCCTTCACGTTAGCCCACGTAAAAGCTTTCTGTATGAAAATCATCGACCTAGATAAAGGCTTTTACCCCAGAGTAAGCTGTAACCATGACGGCTCGGTCGAAGTATGGATAACCAGAAGTGGCCCATCCAAAGCGATATCGGTAACTTGTTATGAGCCAGACCGCTGGTCAGTAGGTTACGAAGTGAGCCTTGGCACATCATTGCATACTCATCTACTGACAATGGAAGAGGCGTTTAAACTGCAACAAGAGCTAGTAGCTTAGGGCACTATGACAAAACAAGAACAACAGACACAGGAATTGTTAGAGTCGCTGGCGATCTGGACACTCTACCAAGACGGGTGGAGTTTTGACGGTAGTCTTGCAGCATCAGAACAGACGCTAGCAGAAGCTGAGCCCTTTTGCCATTGGTTGCCAGCGGCTCTGGGAGAAGGCTTCGATTATGACCTAACTTTGCTTCCTTGTGGAGGTCTGGAGTTTTCTGTCTTCGTGCGACCCTTATTTTCTGTGCATGCTATGTGCCGTGGGCAAGGTAAGTGGGAAACATACCTTCAGCTCAACTATGTGTTTAACCGTCGCAGACACTGGAAGACACCCGAGCAAGTAATAGAGGAACTGAAGAAACTGGTAGCTTAGGTCATGTATTGTGAAACCTTGACTATACAGCCACTACAGGGCATAGTGATAGCGCAATGAAGAAGGAAGACAAAGGTCAGGGCAAGGTTAAGGTTTCTGCCTCTGATGATGAGATTTTGGCTCAATACCCAGATATCTACTACATCACCAGCACAGGCAAGTTTGTCGTGCCGAAGAAGGAAGATGGAGGATATCTAGTAGTTAACAGAACCACTTTCATGGATTTGTTACTAGGCGATCCCAATCTAGGCCTTTTAGAGAAGGTGCCTTATTCTCAGAAGGAATGCAAGCCAATACTTGCGGTAATTGTGAGAAAAAGGAGCGTGGACATTGTGTGCAACATTGCAGGGTATAAGAGGGGTGTGCATGATCTGAGTGGGGTAAAGGTGTTGGTCCCGCAGGGTTACACCCCACCGCCGATTAGGAAGGGTGAATTTGGCTTTTTGAATGCGTTCTTTTCGTGGATGGCTCCAGAAAATCGGGATGCTTCGTTGAGTTGGTTGAAGATGGCTGTGGACAAGATCCACAACGCGAAGAAGCGGCATTTGCAGGCATTGCATTTGATAGGGCCTGCTGGGACCGGGAAGTCTCTGCTGTTGGCAGTGATAAAGGGTTGTATTGGAGCGAGTGCGAATCCGTATGAGGCGTTTGCAGGGAAGACAGAGTTCAACAGTGAGATCCTGACGAGTCCTTTGCTGTTGATGGATGACATGCCGAACATCGAGAAACATCGGTATAGCCAGTTTTACAACAACATGAAGCATGTCATCATGGCAGATGAGAAGCGTTGTAGGTTTCTGTATCAGGACGGGTTTACGGTGTCACCCATTCAGGCGATAGCTGTGAGCATGAACACGAGCAATGGGAATTGGATGTCTCTACCGACCTATGAGAATGCAATGCGTGACAAGTTCATGGTGCTACTTCTGGATAAGTGCTACACGAAGTTGCCAGGGTTCGAGCACTTGAATGATAAGGACGTGATTGCGGAGCAGCTTGTGAAAGAGATGCCGGGTTTCTTGTATTGGTTGATCCATGAGTATGAGATACCGGAGCATCTGCTCCCAAAGTGTGCGGCTGAGCAACGTTATGGACTGCATTCGTTCTGGAACGAGGAAGTTATCGAGCATTGCTCAGAGACAAGCCAAGCAGACAAGTTGTTGGAGGTTATTGATGCTTACATGGAGGCGAACAGTAAGGATCAGTGGAATTTTATGGCGGACAACTTGAGGCAGGTCATCCAGTTCAGGCCCAATAAGGAGGACTACAAGGATTTCTTGAGCAGCACAAGGGTCATCGGGCAGCAGCTCAGAGAGTTAGCACAGGAGAGGCCGACACGCATCAAACGTGGAAGGCGTAGAGAATCAGGGTATGAGTGGGTAGCTTTCGCGAGATGAGCATCATTGCGTTATTTGCTGTGCTCGTGGGGTTGTTTTTGGTTGGTTATGGGTTACACTATCAGGAATGAAAAGGACACAAAAGCTCGATGATGAGCGCGAGATCCCTTTGGGGATGGAGTTGAACGGTAAGCCTGGGTTTGTGAAGGCAGGCACGTTGAGGACTACGGAAGCTGATAAGGAGCAAACGAGCTCTAACATCATGGCTGCGAAGTTTGACGCGGAGGTGGAGGCAGCCGTCAATTCGTTCTTGGCTCAGGCTGAGGAGGTAGCGCAGCAGGTGCTTGCTAACGTGGCTCCTCAGAGCTTTTGGGATGCTTACGAGGAGGTCGAGCAGAAGGACAAGCAAAAGCTGATTCTTGATTGGATTGTAGAGAACCAGTTTCAGGTTATTCCTGACTGGGGCAACCTCAAGATCGTCATCAAGATGGGGGGTAAGGTGCTGTTGGATGTGGAGGCGACGCTACCGGCTGAATTGAAGTCGGCTGTGATTGCGAAAGGGAAACTGATGACTAGTATCGACGGTGTGAAGTGATGAGTGAAGGTATGGCTATCTTTTTGATCGTGGTGCTTGCGTTGGCGCATTTGGTAGCGGTTTGGAAGGCGGAATAAAAGAAGTGATATGAATACTGAGATTACAACTGATGATCTACCTGCGGGGTATTTCTTGTGTAATGGGGATATGTTGACGACGTTGGGTGTCCGGTCGATCTATGTCCGAGAGATTAAAGGCTCGGGTTGGAGTTTAAGTTTGAAGTATGAGGTAGTCGTTGACTATGAGGAGAGCGAGCAAGTATCGGAAACTTATGCATCGGCTTTAACGGCGGAGCACGTAAGGGATATGGCCATCAGGAGTTTCATTAAAGCAAAAATCGCAGTGGAAAAGGAGGATCCGACAAAAAATGACTAAACCCTTGTTGATAGAAGAAGATCCAAACTTGCTTTACTACTTACACCGTAAGGCTCCTGATTATCGTTTTCATTTTTCGGAAGATACTTCAAAAGAACAGTGGTTTCGTATCACATATTCGCCTAACACAGAGAATACAGAGGACAATTAGAGATGACAGAGACATTTACACGCGAAGAGTTGGAGACAAGTGCCAGGAAGTATTTGAAATGGGTGCATGACTGCAACGCGTCTTACTCTGAGGCTAGAAAATATGAAGCGTATTTTAGAGACCTGGGTGTGTTTTTGGCGATTCTCGATGATGTCCAGAAAGGTCAGGAGAAAAAGCAACAGGAGAATGATAAGGAGTTATGACATTTTACGTAGTCTTGGCGCTTTGTGCGTGCGCTCTTGTGTTGGCTGCCCATTGGTGGTTTGATGGTGGCGATGGTGACTTTGGGTGTTGTGTATGACAGACCAGGAATTTATTGATAACTTGAGTGATTTACTCAGGACACAGGATAATTCAGGGACCAACGAACCAATGTATTTAGTAAAGGAAACTGATGTTAGTTCGAATCCTCGTTATGCGTTTTTCACCCGAAAAGCAGCGGAAGAGTTTGTTATTCGCAATAGACACGAACTAGACAATCCTTACATTTATGTAGCGTCAGGTTGGGAGAACGAAGAACGAACTCGGCTTAGGAAGATCCTGATGACGAGGAAACTGAAGGTGATCTAAATGACAGACGATGAAGCTAAGAGATTTGTGGACGCAGTCCATAAATCCTATGTAGATAAGAAGTATTTTCTTGTCAGTATTGCAGTCCCTACTGAGGAGGCGGCGCAGCAGTTGACGGATATGTCGCTCAACATGGACGACCAGTTCAAGTTCAGGATACTGGATATTGCCCACGATTCAGTCGCGGTGCCGTCATCGGTAGTGAAAGAACTGAACAGTATTCTGTCGGCAGTCAAAAAACTCCCTGAGGTTGTTCAGGGGGAGGGGCAGACTATGAGGGTTCCTTTGATTCACGGGAATGATTAAAGCATTTCAAGTTCATAGCGAGTGTGGCGAAAGTGGAGCCATTGTCTTTGCCGAGAGCCATAACAAGGCAAAGAGTATGGTTGCTGGCGAGAGGATTGTGAATGGTAATGAATATCATGAGCTTCGATGCCAGCGAATGCCGGAGGCTGATAAATATGCAGCAGATACGCCGAGCGTGCTTTGGTGGGATCTTCCTAGCTCTGCAAAAATCTATTATGAAATGGGTTGGATATTGCACGGGGCTCTAACATGTGACAGGTGCGGAAAAGGTCAATTTGCATCAGTAATTGAGTCAGATGTGCTAGAATATGGAGATGGTGAGTATGTGTGTCGGGGGTGTCTTAGCCTAGTTACTCCGAATAGCGGGGTTGGATGTTGTGTATGAGTGATAAGCCTAGATTTTATCCGAATAGGACGAATGCCCCGGCTGGAGGTGGGTGGCGATATACGGTGCCGGAGACAGGCGCTTATATTGTGGGCACTACAGAGGGGCAGTTGATAGAGAACGTCAAGAAGCACTATGTTGCTAATGACTTTCATGTGCCTTTTGGGTTGAGGGAGCTTGTGGAGGAGCAGATCTGTAGGGATGTGCCGGAATATTGTGTGCCAGATGGTCCAGAATTGAAGCCTGTCAAGAAGCAGCAGCATCGGTTTGTGCATGAGATTGTGTCTGGCACCAAGACGCTTTGGAGTTGGTTGGTGACAGGGGGTGGAGCTAGTGTGGAGGCTGAGGAGGCAGAAAGAAGGGCGACTATTTGTGTTGGGTGTGTCGAGAATCAGGAACCGGGAGGCTGCACGAGCTGTGCAAGGGCTGCGATGTTGCAGCAGATTGCTAGAATTGCGCCGGGTGAGACGTCGCAAGGGGACAAATTGAAGGCTTGTCGGGCCTGTGGGTGTAGTTTGAAGGCAAAAGTGTGGGTTCCCACTGAAATCTTGCAAAAAAACATGCCGCAGGCTATAAAAGACGACTTGCCAGCGCATTGCTGGGTAAATGGACAGTAAGATTGTCAGATTCTATTCTCTTTTAGAGGAAATGCAAGACCTGGGGGTGCCTTTTATGGTAGCTGCCCAGACAGAGACGCAGTGGATCATCAGTGCAACACCTATGAGGAGGGTGGAGGACTGGGATAGCATGGCGGTGGCAATGAATGTGTTCATGGAGCAGCAAAGAGATAATCAAGAGGAAAGTCGAATCCTATGGAACTGACAGCGAGTAAAGCACAGGCGAAGTTTTGCATGTGGAAGGAGGCCGCGAAGCCTAGATTGCAGAAAGCTGCTGTCATCCAGGGCATGTTTGACGGGAACCCGCCGTTTAGGAGAGACAAGAAGCGGGCGGCGGGCACTGATTGGCAGGCAAATTTCAATACCTTGGAGGGAGCTAGCCGGAAGGACAGTGCCAAGACGCCGTATTATGAGCTGTTTAGTAGTAATCGGACGTATTCCACTGTTCAGACTGTGAAAGATAACCCGGAGGGGTTGTCTGCGAACGATGCTAGTGAAAAAATGACGGTCGAGTTTGACCGTATGATGAAGGATTGGAAGAGCATGGATGCTAATGTGTGGCTCATGCTGGATGATTTTGTGGGCTTCAATAAGGGGTTTTTCTGGTGGCCCACTGAGGATTGGCGATTCTGCCACATTGATTGGAACAAGGTTTACTTCCCAGATGGTTACAGCATCGATCCTGAGACTTGGGAAGAGTTTGCGCTAGAACACAGTTTTACAGTGTCGCAATTGTGGGATTTTGTTAATAAGGGCGATGGCAAAGGGTGGAATAAGGAGGCCGTAATGGAGGCCATGAAGTTGGCTGTGCCGGATTGGGAAGAGGACGACCCGATGGCGATCCAGAAGCGGCTTAATGATAATGTGGTGGAGCCCCATACTATGGCGAAGACGGTTAAGTGTGCTTCGATGTTTTGGTTAGAGGATGGCTGGTGGCATCGAATGGTGGTGCCCGTGCAGGAGGACACGACAGAGAAGGGTTATACAGGACCAGAGTCACGGCTGGAGCGGGAAGTAAACACACCAGAACGGAAGACTTTAGGGGATAATGGTTGGCTTTATAGTCGCAACCGCATCTCTGAGTCCATACGTGAGATACTAGCACCGTTTGTGTTCGAGGTCAACAGTGGTAGTATTAATGCATTGGAGGGGCTCGGGAAGCGGATTGTGTCTTTCATGCAAATAAAGGACAGGATTGCTAATAAGGTGGCGGATAATACCTTGATGAGACAGAACATTGTGTTGAATCAGGTGGGTAGCAATACGGCTGCCGTCGGGTTAGTGCAAGTGGGTGATGGGGTAACGGTGATTCCACAGGGATATGAGGCTGCCACAGGGCAGATCAGTGGTGATGTGGAGTCGGGTTTGGCTGTGAGTGGGGCGTTTGACCGGCAACTAGATGTCAATACTGGTATTTATCGGCCTCAGTTTGAGAAGCCAGCAGGAAACCCTGAATCTGCTACGGCAGCAAGCATCCGCTTCAATCAAGCTACTGTTTTGACCAACAGTGCGGTTAATCGATTCATCTCGCAGCTCGATGTGTTGTTTTTTGAGATCTTCAGACGAGCTACAAAGAAGAATTTGGCAGGGAGCGGGCCTGGTGTCAAGTCAGCTAAGAAGTTTCAGAAAAAATTGAAGGATGCTGGGGTGAGTGATGCACAGATTCAAGATGTCATTGAGGAGTGTGCCGTTGTCGCTACGAGGTCGATAGGGAATGGCTCTCCGGTCATGAAGCAGCAAGCAGTTAATTCACTGAACCCGATGGTTCCATTTATGGGGCAAAGGGGTTTGGAGAACTATCAGCAGGATTATGTTGCGGCGTTTGCAGGCTATGAGAAGGTGAGTCGATACTTTCCTGAGGAGGATCGGAATAACATACCGACTAATGATGACTGGCAAGCAACTCGCGAGAACAATGACATGCAACAAGGTGCCCCGCCTTTGATTGCTGAGGGTCAAGATCATGAGGTTCATGCCTTGAGGCATTTGCAGGCAGGGATTCATGCTGTGCAAGCAGTTGAGCAGGGTGCCGATCCTACGAGTGCTGCTATTTTCTTGCAGTTGGCGATTCCTCATACGGCTGAGCATGTGTCTCAGATTGCGAGACCAACTGTGCAGCAGCAGATGGCACAAGGACTACAACAGTTGGAGCAAGGATCGAGGGTTGTTCAACAGGCTGTTGCAGAGCAGCAGCAACAGCAGCAACAGGCCCAGCAGTTGAGTTTTGAACAGCAATTGCAGATGCAGGAGGTTCAGTCTAAAATGCAGGAGAGGGATATGAAAACCCAGCAGCAGCTTCAACACAAGCAAGCGAAATTCGAGCAAGATGTGACACAAAAGGCTGTGCGATTTCAGCAAGACACCTTGACGCAAGGACAATAGAGTGTTACCTGTGAAGTATGGAAGGACCGACATCCAGAGTCGAGCGGGCAAACGCCGCGCTTAGGCGTAGTAGTGGCGCAGGGAAGGGAAGTAGTCCCAGGAATTGCTTCTCAGAGAATTATCGTAAGAATTATGAGCAAATCTTCACCTCGAAGAAGGCCAAAGAAACATTATCCGTTACAGGGCACGACTCTGCTGGAGTGGCAGGCTGATACGGACCTAGTAAGGTGGGCCCAAGAGGAGCCACGTTTTAGGCTGGCCCTCAATGTGTTAATCAATGAGCGAAATAGTAAGTTTGTTGATAGTGTCATGCCCACTGAGAGTAGGCAATTAGGCAGGGTAGAGGGTTTCGAGAAAGCCATTGGGTTTTTTGAACAGTTACAGAGATCAAGGATAGAACAACCACCAGTAGACGAGAATATTACGTATGAGTCAACAGACCAGTGAACCCACCCAGACTGTGCCAGTGGATGTCATGAAAGCAGGTGCACAGTCCAGGCTAGAACGGGAAGCAGAAGGACCATTACCGGATTCTTTTAATCTTGATGACTTGGAAGCCGCACGACAACAAGATTTGCCAAAGTCAGAGGAGCAGCAAACAGAAGAATCATCTCAGCAGCGGGAGCCACAGGCGACTACAGAAGAGTCTAAGCAGGAGGATTCTAACTCTACTGTTGAAATTCCTGACCTCCAGAATCTACCTAAGAAGGCGCAAGACTGGAAATCCCTTAAGGAAAAGCATAATGCCGAGAAGCTGGCATTGGAGCAGCAGATTCAAGAGCTTTCTAGCAGTCCTAACGAGGAGTTGGAGCAGCTTCGTAAGCAGAATGAGGAGTTTAAGCAGGCACTGAGGGAGACTGCTATCGAGCGAGACCCCGAGTTCAACGCTAAGTATCAAACTCAGGCTGATATAGCAATTCGTAATGCGAAGTTGGCTGCGGCAGATAAGGGCGAGGAGCTGGCCAAACTGCTAGAGATGCCTTCTAGTGTGCTGAGGGATCAGCAGATTGACAAGATCATTGAGGAGTTGCCAAACAGTTCTCAGAGGAGGATCAATGCGGCGCTTTCGACACTAGAACAAATTGACATCAGTAAGCAAGCTGAGATTGCAGCTGCGAGACAGAATTGGGATGCACGAATTGAACAAACCACACAACAGCAACAACAAGAACTACAGCAACAACAACAAGCCAAACAAGCCGCCTTCGACAAGCACCTTGCGAAGCTTCAGGCAGATGGCGATGATGGATACTTCGCCTACCAAGCTGGAAACAGCAAAGCGCCTGAGGCGATTGAGTTGGCAAAGAGGGTCATTAGTGGGGACTTAGGACCAGAAGAAGAGGCGAGGGTAGCTTTGACTGTGGGTGCTAGTGGTCAGTTGTTTGAATTGGTGCAGAATCAACAGAGCGAGATTGAGCAGCTTCAAGCGAAGCTCTCTAAGTTTGAGTCGAGTGTGCCGGGGAATGGTGTCAAGGAGCCAACTACTACTGACTTGAAGCAGAAGAACTACTATGACAAGAGCTACAATAATGACTTCATGAGCGGGCTGCGTGCGGCTCAGAATGCCCAATGACCCGGTTGGTCGTTACATCATTAAATAGTGAGAATCTGGGCTACTTCCGGTTGAATCTGGAGGTAGCCCTTAAATATGGTGCAAAGAGTAAGCACCATTTGTTGGTGGTGCATGACGATAACTTGTCGAGGTCAAGTGTCGATAAGGTTGCAAGGACTTACTTCGAGACAGTCAGTTACTTTAAGCATGACACCTGGGAGAAACTGCAAAAGTTTCCCACTAGGGAGAACTTCATTTGGCAGTACACGGCACGGCACATAGAAGAGAACTATGCCCATCGTTATGACTGTTGGTTATGGTGGGAGCAGGACGCTTGTCCGTTGATCCAGAATTGGGTCGATCATGTGTTTGATGAAAAGACGAGGCTGAAGAAAGCTTTTGTGGGTTATGTGTATAGCACAACACATTTGCCCCAAGCTTACATGGACCGGTGTGGGATCTGGCCTTCTGATATTTCAAAGCATCTAGTGCATACGGGGGCGCTCTATGCTCAGAGTGCTCCATTTGATAGGTTGGCCGGGCCTGATGTCATGAAGGATGTTGGGCATACTGACAAGATCATTGTGGATCAGGGGGCTAATTTTCGGTTCTCAGAGATTAAGATTCAGTTTCCTGAAGCCTGCTTGTTGAGGGGTTGTGATGGCCGGCAACAGGAGGTTTTCTTAGGTAGGCGGGACATTGGAGAGCTTGACACGCAAGTTAGGAAAGATCGGTATGATAGTTTCCTTGACCAAACCGATTGGCCCTGTGGTGTGTTCGCATTCCCTTATGGTGAGAAGACATGTTACTTCAACCCAGCTATTGCCGAACATGACGGCAAGTTGTGGTTGTTCACAAGGAGATTTCGATTTGGTATACCTAAAGTTCATGGCGTGGGCTATTGGGATAAGCACAGTGATCTTGTGATCTGGAGGGTGAGGCCAGACTCGATGACAGTAGCGGAGTCGTTAATACCTCGGCCTCCTCGAAGATGGGACCAAGAGAACTGGGAAGACCCACGGGTGATGGTTAAGGATGGGCAGGTGTATTTGTCGTTTGCAACATGGGTTCGAGATCATAGGTGGACGATCCGGCAAGCTCTCGTGAAACTGGACGAGGACTGGTCGAAGTTTGAAGTCGTGGCAGAGACCAACTATGGGGGTAATGCGAGTAAGCCGGAATCTGGCAGTCGTCATGAGAAGAACTGGACTTGGTTTGACCATGATGGTTGGCATTGTGTCTACAGTCCGTCTCCACATTTAACTTTCAAGGCAGGGAAAGGTCACAGTGTTGAGATGCAATGGAAAGCTCGCGCAAAGATGGTGTGGGAATACGGGGATATTCGAGGAGGGACCCCTCCGATACGTTTGAATGATAAGGAGTATTTGTCGTTCTTTCACAGTAGCGAGAGGTGGCGCGGTAACAAACGGCGCTACTACATGGGGGCCTACACGTTTGAAGCTAAAGCTCCATTCGAACCTCTCCGTATGACGCATGAGCCTTTGTTGATTGGTAGCGAGCATGACCCTAGAGTGTTCGAGGGGCCATTGGTGATTTTCCCTGGCGGTGCTATTCGGCAAGATGACAGCTTTCTGGTGGTGTTTGGGGTGAACGACGAGAACTGTGGTTGGGTAAAAATCCCAGAGAAAGACTTAGAGGGTCTGTTGCAATCAGTGCATGATGGTGGTAAGTTGAAGAAACTATGACAGTTAAAGAGTTGATTGAGAAGTTGCAAAACATGGAGCTAGAGTTTCAAAGTGCTTCTGTTGTTTTTTTGGATAGAGAAGGAGATAGCAAGTCAGTAACCTCGATTGTTCAAATTAAAGGTGAACTTGATAACGGGGAATTTGAGCGCTTTGTGGGCTTCGTCTAAATCTCGTTTGAAATGAAAAAAACCAAAGAGTTTCCCCCAGTTTACTGCATTGTCTATGACGAGGAGCGCAAACGGCGGGAGTCGTGTGGCCAGCACTTGGAGTTAGAACAGGGCTTGAAGCCTAAGTATGTTTCGGGGATACAGGGAGAGACAATAGGGCTGAGGGCAACAAATCCGTATCAAGATGATGAGTTTGGTGCAGGGCAGTATATCCACAACACGGTGGTGGGTCACTTCTTGTCTTATCGGTCAGCTTTAGCGTCTGCTTTAGCTGAGGGACACGAGAAGTTTTTCGTGCTTGAAGATACTGTGAGGCTGGTTGATAACTTCCAGAAAGCTTGGCAAGATAGTGAGGAGAATTTACCGGCTGACACGGACGTTGTTCAGCTTCAGTATTACTACACGGACGACAAAGATGGTAGGTATGAAAAAATAAACGACAGTTTTGCCCGATGCTACCGTTATCCATTTCAGACTGGGGCAATTTACTGGACACGAGACGCAGCACGAAAAGCAGTAGCTATGCTGAGACCTGTAGACCGGCCCTTGGACGTCATGCTCTTGCAACGAATCTATCCATTCCTAAACCACTATATTACGGTGCCAGCACTAGCGAAATGATCACGATTGCCTACATGACCAACAGGAAGAACCCAAGGATTAGGTGGTTCTTTGATTCTTTGCATAGAGAGTGTGGGGATGATTATAGCGGGATTAAGTTGGTCGTGGTCGATTTCTATGCTCAGAAGGGTCACAAGTGGGGCACCACTCAAATTGTCAACCGGAAGGCAGAGTTCAAGAAGATGGCGCATTGTGACATTGTTCATGTGCCACCTAAGCCAACGGTGTGGCAAGGGCCTCATCGGCTGACAAATCAAGATTGGTTCGCAGCAAGCAACGCAAGGAATACTGCATTGTGTTACGCTGAGGGTGAGTATCTTGTGTGTGTTGATGACCTTAGTGTGCTGTTACCGGGCTGGTTGAATTGGCTGAACTTCGCCATTGAGCGCAAGTGGATAGCATGTGGAGCCTATAAGAAAATGCTAAACCTGGATGTTCGGGTGGGTGAAATCACTAATGCGGAGGAGTATCCAGAAGGCGTGGACAGTCGGTTAAGCCACTTCAACAACAAGGCACCTACAAGAGTCACGGGTAATTCTGCTTTTGGTTGCAGCTTCGGGGCACCTATTGAGGCTCTGTTGAAGATCAATGGATGGGACGAGGATAATGACAGTATGGCTGGGGAGGATTACTGTTGTGGCATGATGCTGGAGCAGCAAGGCTATATGCTGTATTATGTGCCTGGTATGATGACTTATGAGTCAGAAGAAGCTCATCATGAGGAGACGCCTTTCAAGAGAGTCATTAAGCCATACCAGGGATCTCTGGATGCTAGTCATCGGATGCTGAATTGGGTGAAAGAAGGGCGGCGTCCTAAAGGTCATAACTATGATGGGTGTGATCTGAGGGAGTTACGAGAACGTATTCTAGCCGGTGAAGACTTCCCTGTTACTCAGGTGCCAGAGCATGACTGGAGAGATGGACAACCGTTGAGTGAGATGTAATGAGCGAAGCTGAAAAAAGAACAGTGACTATTATGCCTGCAACGGCGTTGACACACGAGATGTTCAACGTCTGTAAGCGGGCCTTGGAATCACATAAAGCAACAACACAGG
>Ga0070749_10002002_pt1 | contig 13786 bp, 24 predicted proteins | sample VirMetDEL_Nov_18_FD_75180 | JGI IMG/M metagenome (GOLD analysis project Ga0070749, IMG submission 75180) | Aqueous microbial communities from the Delaware River and Bay under freshwater to marine salinity gradient to study organic matter... | ecosystem: Environmental > Aquatic > Marine >...
ACAAGACGCGTCTCGTGACTTGTGGTTATCGGCTGATGAGGCTTTAGAGTATGGTATTATTGATGAGGTGATTAAATCCAAGAAGTAATATCACCTAACTAACTAAGTAACCCTCATCTTTTTTTAAGGTGGGGGTTTTTTGTTTGAATTATTTTTTGTAAGTTTGTAGAAACTATAAAGTAATATGAGTAAAAAAGCATTAAAGGAGCAACATCCGTGGGCCAATGTTAACTACATTGATTACCTCTCGTTTTTGGACCCATCAAAGACCAATAAGTTCTTACCTTTTATGATTAAGGAACTTAAACGTTCTATTGAAGAGAGAAACGAACGTAACCGTAATGATGTTACATATATGGTTCGGGAGATTGCTCAACAATTTAGAATTGACGAAACCGTTTTATATGGGAAGGATTACGACATGTTAATTCGTATCCAAGGTATTTTAGATATGTTTGGTAGTGATAAGGTTAATATATTGCGGGATTTTTACGAACATTTGGAAAATAAGCGAATTGAGAAAAATGATATATCACAATACAAATCATTTGATGAGATTAGAGAACAGGTAAAGATTGCATCGTTCAAACAGGCACAAAAGGAATTGAGAGGGGCAACTCACGTTGTCTATGAAGATGAGAATTATTTGATGATTAAACCATTAACCTTTTTGTCTTCAACAAAATACGGAGCAACCACAAAATGGTGTACCACAATGGAGAACAACAATCATTACTTTTATGACTACTCATCCAACGGTATCTTAATCTACATCTTCAATAAGGTTAGTAATGTCAAAGTTGCTGCTCACATTCGTTTACAGGAAAAAGGTAGATACGATAACCCCATTAAGTTCTACAACGAGCAAGATGTGGAAACGGACTCTTACGTGCTTGGACTATCCAAAAACGTAATGGAAAAGTTGATGGAGGAATACCGTATTAGTAAAACCAATCGTGACTTCATCAAAGAAAATTATCCTGAGATTTACGAAAAAGAATGGACTAAACGTAATGAAGAAAAGAGTGGTGAATTACTCACTATTAATGAGGCTGTTGAAGCTGCAGGAGTAGCATTAGACGAACCTATGATGGAACAAGTTCCAGGACCTGCTTTAGCAGAAGAACCTACATTACTTAATCATCCAAACCAAAATCTAGTCGTTGCAGATAATGGAATAGGTACAATTAGTTATGATACTCACTTCTCAGGAGGAATTAATTTAGATGAAGATGCAACGGAGTCTTTACGTGAACAACTCTTCCAAGGTCAGAATGATGTTGAAGAAATTATTAAAAAGGTGAACGAATACACCAAAACTAGTAAACTTAAAAACTTATGGAGAAAGTTGTTCGGACCTAAAGTAGTTGTTGTAGGAGTTCCTGAAGGAACGATGCCGTATGAAATGTGGAATGAACTCGGAAATAAGTTAAACGAACATACAGGTGATGGATATAAGTTCATAGTCATTTGGACATATAATTCAAAGGAAATGACCTTTACTACTCTATAATATATAAACCCTACCGTTTTGGTGGGGTTTTTATTTACTTTACACATTTATAACGGATATTGTCTTTATGGAAAAAACAAAAGTATCATACAGACGACATTTATTAAAAACATTAACATGGAGAGTAGTGGGAACCATCGATACCATGTTATTAGGATGGTTGGTTTCTGGTGACCCTATGGTGGGTATAACTATCGGTTCATTTGAAGTTGTAACCAAAATGATATTATATTTTATACATGAAAGAATATGGTATAAAGTTGATTTTGGTATAAAAAGAGATAAGAAAAAATAAAAAACTTAGTCTATTACTATATTTATTACATATAAATGTTGATTAATGGATTGGGTTAGAATAGTTGAGGTCTTAATTACATCTGTCACTTCTATAGTGGTAGCCTTAGTTACTGCAGGTTATTTTAAACAAATGAGGGACAAAAAAGAAAAGATTAAGTCTAAAGAAAAACTTATAGAGCAGATACAAAGAGATGAAATCGTACATCTTGCAATAAGAGATGTTAGACGTAGATATAACGCAGATAGAGTATATATTTGGCAGTTCCATAATGGTGGTTCATTTTATACCACCTCACCTATGCAAAGGTTATCCATCACATATGAAAGATGTTCAGATGGTTTGGAACGAAAAGCAGATAAAAATCAAAACCACTTAATTGCCAATTTCTCATCTTACATAAAAGATATTATGGATGGTACGATGTTTTATCCTGACATTAATGATATTGATGATATTGGTTTTAGGTCTTTATCACAATCCAGTGGTGTTAAATCACACTGTGCAGCACCTATATACGATAAAGAACAGCATCTGGTAGCCTTACTTTGTTTAGACTGGGTTTTTAGTGAAATACCATTAGAACATCTTAAAAAAGATGGTAAGTTTACTCAGGACTTTATTGAAGAGTTTAGTACAGATGCTGATACATTAGACAAATACTTATAATATGTTTAGAAAGTGTTCAGAACTATGTCGAAAGTTTCAGAAAATTATTTTAACCGTTCTAGGTTTATCTGCACTTTCAATCGTAGACACATTAAAAGGTTATATTTTAAGTCATTGTGGATACAATTATGAATTCTGGATTACAGAAGCCGTCTCTTTACTTATTTCAATTACTTTACTATTTTACCTATGGAATATAATCCATGAAGGTAAATGCGTAACAGTAAAAAAAGGAGTAAGTAAAAAATGAAATTCACAATAGATTTAGAAAACAAAAAAATACTAATTCACGACTCTTTCACAAGAAAAGAATTAGACCAATTATTCTCATTACTTAATATTGAGAATATGGATGATTTTGTTATTGACAAATACGAGGAACCAACAATAACATATCCAAATGTTCCTAACATTCCTAATCAACCGATTAACCCTTATTATCCCGATTGGACTGTACCCACTCAACCATACATCACCTATACCACAGATACTATTAACGTTAATAATAGTAATCACACTCTAACAAATTCAGGTCAAGTTTTATGTAATGAAGACGTGTAATTCGTTTTTCGGTTATATTTATTGACATGGAAGAAATGTCACCGATGGTTAAATTTTTTAGTACTGTTAAGCCAGATAACAAGATTGTTGATTTATATACAACTATCAGAACTTGGTTACAGAGAGAGGGTCATACAACTGAATCGGCGAAAAGAATCAGTGGTGGACCTGCTGAGATATGGGATGCAAGACATAGAATGGTTGTCGAAATAGAAAAACTAAAAAAAGATTTATATAACTACGGTATATTTGACCAATCAGAGTTCAATAACTATATTGAAAGAAGACTAAAACAAGTCGATAAAAAGTTTCCATTAATAGATGAATTAGATGATTAAGTTTTTAAAAAAATTATTCAGCAAAACAGAAGAAAATAAACCTGTTGAAGTTAAACAGGAGGTACAAGAGGTTTTTGAAAATCAACCAGAATTTATACCTGAGGGTCCAGAGGAAATATACTTAGTAAATCAGGGATTTAAATTTTCGTTTGGTAATCTCGTAAAAGAGAAATCTGACTCGTCAATCACTTATAACTTAGAAAAGAAAACAATGACCATAAATAAAGATGGTGGTACAATTGTTTTAATAACAGGTGGTAAGAAAGATAAGGTTGAAAGATTTTACAAAAAATACTTTATTTAATCGTCATATTATTTGGTAACCTATCATCGATATAAAAGTTGTGTTTACTATCATTGATGTTTTTAACGGATTCTATAATATAATGACCTTTTAAGTCATAATAATCTCCGTATTCATACTCAAAATCATTAAATTCCATATCTTGGACATCACCAGCAGTACTTAATAAAAATACTGAACCTTTATCATTATCTAAAATATCATAAAGTTCATCAGTTAATTCTCCACTGTTTCTCATTCTCTCTAATTGACTTGCAGTATCAGGATTACCTATTACCCACTTTTCTTCATTAAAAAACACATAGTCCTCGTCTGACTCAACTTCTTGGTTACCATCACAGGTCTCACAATAAGTTTCACCTTCAGTGTCACATGTTTCACATCCAATATAACCATCACCATCACAATAAGGACATTCACTTCCGTCATCATATATCTTACCTGTACCATCACAATATTCACAACTAAGTTCTCTTTCTCCGTCACATTCAGAACAAGTAACGTAACCTGAACCATCACAATCTTCGCAAGGCACTTCTTTTTTTTCTAAATCACCCACTTCTTTTACCTGTAAAAAATAAAGGTCGTTCTTACTTTTCCATTCGGCAGATACATAATCATCACCTTCAAATATGAAAAATACCATATAACCAATTTGTAAGATTTCTTTTGGTGTGTAGTTAGACGCTAATAACATATTTAATGCAGGTAATGATAACATCTTATTAACGATATAACTTATACCAGGACTTGCGTCAGTATTTTTTGATTTTTTAATAAAATCAAATACTAATTTGGCTATCTTACTAATTTCCATTGTTTTTACTTTTATTATAAATACTGTGATATTTATTTAAAAAGACAACAAAATGTCAGATATTCAAAGAATAAGGAGTTTAATGATGATAAGTGAACAGGAACAAAAACCTGTAACCACACCACTTAATGTTAAAGGTTTGGTCTTACTTCTACAACACGTTCATAAAATAGAACCAGAATGGATTGAAAGTGTTAAAGGTTATGAAGATGTTGATTTTTCAGAGTCAAGATATTACTCAAACGAATTAGGTGAAGAAATAGAAAAACACGCCAGATTATTTGGTCTACCAACTAAAATGAGTGCCGATGAATTTGACTTCATATCCGCATTCATATTGGAAAACAAAGACAAAATAATAGAAGGTATTAAAGATTCTTCAGAATATATTATACCAAAACAAAAAACATTTCTTATTACAGCTGAAGAAAGTTATACTGGAAGAAAGAGTGATATTTTTGAATTAAAAGAAACAGCATATAACGAAGAATACCTTAAAGAACTTATAAATAGTCATGAAATTATGGTTTCTGATGGTAAATTTATAAGAGAAGAATGGGGTGATACTTGGGATATGGAACAAGAGATTTTAGAAATCAAAGAAGTCACGCCTGAAAATGAAAATGTAAATGAACAAGTCGACTTAGATAATTTCCAAGCACCATTTACATCTGAAGATTTTGTCAACTATGTTAATTCAGAATTCGATATTGAAATGTTAGAAATCATGCAAAGTGTAATTCAGAAAAGAATGAACTTCCTTAAAAGAATGGTTGACATGGGCAGAAGAAAAGAAATAAAAGGTTTCAGAAGATTTGATTAAATAAAAAAGGGAGTCGGTAGCGAACCTCTCCCTTTACATCGCTCATAACTGAACGGTCCTAGTCCTCTACTGAGGAAGTTTCATTATACTTACATTCACAGTTCGTACAAGTACAACCTTCTGTAAGACATTTTTCTTTTTCACATGTACAATTACTACAACTCATATTATTTGTTATTTAAAAATTTATCAATCTGTTCTTGATTTGGAAATCCTAATAATGCATTACATTCTTCACAGTAAAGTCTCATAATATTTTTACCTTCTTCAAATTTCACTTTTTGATTTTTATGTAAACAATTATTTTGAATTTCCAACTTTTCCTTTTCTAATTCTTTAATTTGTTTTTCAATGTTATTGATGTTTTTGTCATTTTCCATTTTCCTTTTTTTAGTGATTTATGGGAACTACACAAATTCAAAAACAGTATTTACGTTTTGTCCTTTGAAGTAGTCGTCAATGGATTTTTTAAATTTAGGTAATAATTGAATAAAATCAAACATCTCTTTAAATTCTCCATTAACTCCCGTTGCAACCATTTTGGATAATAATAAATTTTCCATAGATGACGCAAACATAGGTAACATGTTGTTACTTATGAGTAATTCTTTTTTTAAGGATTCGGGTATCTTAAACTTATAAACGTGGTATAAGTAACCGCTGTCGGTCATTTCTGGCTCCACAGTGTAGTTATAAAACTCTTTAGGTATCTTGGGTCCAAGAACCTTAAAAAAGTCTCTTAAAAGTTCTGTTGCAACTTGGTTACTCATATAGATAAATATATTCTACCTTATATTTATCATATATGGTGAATGAATCGACAATAGAATTACTCTTTAATTTCATGAATAAGGTAAGACCTGAATACATGGGAATGTCCTTACGTTATGAATATGATACATCATATCCAACTGTTAGAGTTACATTAATTGCTGATGGTAAATTTCCTTTTCCGATTATGACATTTGAAATGTTTCAAAATTTATTCTTTTCATTTTTATATGAGGACATGAAATATTTTGGATTGAATTATTCTGATTTTAAACCATTTTTCAGACACGTAATTTTTAATGGTAAAGAAATACCCATTAAAGGTGTCATAGTTGATGATGAGTTATCTGATAGAATTAATGATTTTTATGATGAAGCCAAAAAAAGTACCACGCTTACAGTTGGTTTAAATGACGGCACAAAGGTAGAATTATTAAACAATAAGATAACCACTTATGAAGAAGATGAAGGTGATATTTTATACTTCACATACACTTACACACCTGGTTTAATTAAGATGAATGGTATACCAATGACAGAAAAGAGCATTCAATATGCAATTGATAAGTTAAATATTGATAATGTTGAAGTTAATGAGGTCATGCATATTATATCTAACCTAATATACGAAGAAAGTTCAGATAGACGTTACGTTTATGGTGACGAAACTTATGAGAAGTTTTATAATATGATTATTGACTCAGGTTATTCGTATTCTTCCCGATTAACAAAAGATATTGGTGTATTTTTTACAATTTATTTGAGAAGTTACCAGGGAGTTAACCTATATGGGTCCTCTGATTACACAGAAAATGATGAAATTGAATTAATTGACTATATTTTAGGGTTTTTGGAGGGTCAAAACGGTGATTTTCCTTATTAATCAACTTTTTTCCAAATTGTAGGATTTTTTGACCCGATAAAGGTGTCCAAATCCTCATCATAGTAAAAAAGTGTCTGTCCTTGAGAATTTTTAACAACAAAATCGACATATGGTACGTCTTTAAACGAAAAACCCATTAAATTAAGGTATTTTTTACTAACGTAGGGAAAAATTACGTTATTTATGAATTGCCACGGGTCCAAACCTATATAATTACCCGCATAATCCAAACAATCTGAAGGGTCATCGTCAATTCCACAAGTTTCATCAGTATTTAGGACAATATTTACCTCCAAAATACCTGGTTCAATCATTTCATAACCATCATACGTGATTTTTTCGTTTTTTGGTATAAAATCCAATGAAATTTCCTTAATTTTTCCTTCCAGCATTGAATGGTCAATAACCAAATTAGAAAATTTACCAAAATCAGTATATTTTTTAGGTAAATTTTTATTAATAATGTCAGTTATTGACTTAAGACTCATAAAATATTGTATTATCGAGGTAAAAATACCAAAATTTCACCATTTGTGAAACCTGCTTGTTCAAATTCAGGTACAAAATTCGTTGATAATGACTGAATTTGGGTGTTATTTAGTGGATTTCCGTCACTTGAGACATAAACATAAGTTTTAGTTGTAGACATTTGGGTATCGAAAGTATTTCCACTTACTTGTGTTATCACAAGGTCACTATCTTTTAAACCAATAACAGTAAATGTATTAGTATTACTATCATAACTACCAGGTAAAAGACTATCAAACTTTAATATTGATGCTTGTGTTTCTAAAATTGATTGAAAAACCGCAATTCTACTATCTGTTGTATTCATAATTAATTATTTATTATAGTCGTTCAAAAAATGATATAACTATTGGTGGGTCCTGTGTATCCCTAAAATTATAAAGTAAAATTTCAAATGTTTGACCTTCAATAAAAGGACCTTCAGGCTCAATAAAAAATCCACCATGTACATAACCTTCAGGAACAACAACAAGTGTGAGTTGAACTAAATATTTTGAAAAACCATTTATAGGGTCGGTAGTTGTCTCCAGTACTTCATAATCATAATTAATAGGAAATTCCTTAATGTCTTGTTCATATCCTTCATTATTAAATTCAATATAAAAAGGAGGTCTTAATTGTGAGTTATAAATATCTATAATAATATCATCAGAACTTTCATATCCTGAAGCTTCCGAATTGTCACTAAGATAAGTTCTCATTAATTCTCTTAACTGTACCGACTCTTTAAAACTTATATCAAAATCAATTGGTTTTAGTTTAATCCATCTAGTGATACCATTAATTAAGTGAGGAAAACCTGTAACTAAAATACTAACTTCAAAAGTTGCCAAACCAATAATAAATCTTTCATTAACAATTTGACGAACGATACTGTCTACCTGTTCTGCATTTTCACTTAAAAACGTATCATATGAAGATTTTTTTTCTTCAATTACGCTCACTTCTGCTTGTGAAAATTCACCTCTACCCTCAAATAAATCAAAGTCGTTAATAAATTTCAATCCCTCCGAGAATTGGTCATACTTATAATTTCTTGGTATTGCGTATGGATTTGATGCTGATATTTCTGGCATTGTTTTTCTTTTTTATTATAAATAGTTCGTTATTTAATAATGGTCCCCCTTTTCTTTAAAAGTCCATTAAAACACACACATAAAAAAATACGGGAGGAACGACCCGTGAAAAAAAATTTCTGGCATACGACCGAAGGTCGAAAAGACGGTCCGAAGGAACCGATTCTGGCATACGAAAGATTAATTTACATGATTATTCAGAACAGTAATGGACGTAATTTTAACATTTAAAGGTCTTGTTGTATGAGAACAAAAGGAAATTACAGAATTATCATCATCAGAATATGGAATACCATAAACATCAACGAGGGAAACTGTATCAATATAAAATTCAGACGAAGCTTCAAGTATTTCATATTTGTAATCAATTATTTGACCGACGCCGCTATGCTTGTACAAATAAAATTCATCAGAGTTTACCTGAATACCATCTTCACACATTACCAAGTAATTAATTTCCCAAGCAAATATTCCGACAGTAGTTACTTGCTCCCCTCCCCAAAATATTCCAACGGCACTCATAGTGGGTGATGTAGAGAATGTATCACACCCCCATCCTAAGAAGGTATCTATCACACGGACATTGCTGTCGGAATCTTCTATGGGAAATTCGGCGATAGGACCATCGTAGACCCCCATGGTATCTATGGTGGTATTATTAAAGGTGATGGGTTCAATAATGTCTTTTTCACAAGAGATTAAGAAAACCCCCAAGATTAGAGCAAGGGTTAAAAGATATTTCATGACTGTAGGATTTTAAGGGAACTTTATTGTTATAACAATAAATAGAGTTTAAAAAAAAATAAACTCTGCTTTCATGTTAATTTTTATGTCTCTAAATAAAGGGGTCTATTTTTAAATACTTTGGTCTTTTTTATCCTAACGGATGGTATTTATAGTATTATGCAAGACCCCAAACAACAAGAGATATTTAAGAAGTTCAAAGAAGGAATCTTCCCTTACGTTATCAAATCTGATGTGTTAAAGGGAAGACCCTATATTAAGGATATTGAAGTATTGGATGAATTCCATGTTAATAATCATACAGGTAAGATATATCCATTGTTTGTTGCTAAACTAAATATGGACAGACTTTATGATATGCATCCTTATATGGTTGACACACGTAGACTTCAAGAAACAATAGTAAGGGTCATTCAGGAGGGTTTAAATAAGTTTTATCCTACAAATAATTTTAACCTGTTGGCCGCTAATGTAACTTTGGAGAGAGTATATAGTTCATAAAACTTTGGTGTTAATAACCTTGAGGTTATCCAATAGAAAGTTTTATAAAGACCCCCGCGGTGGAGATAGTTGTTCACGTAATTTTGTATCGTCCCATATTAGATTTAGAGACGAAACATCATATGATACATGATAATATGTATTATCTGATGGATAACCAATAGTGGTTATTTCTGAGATATTACAATATCGGAATATGGATAAACAATAGTCGAGGTCTTTGTCGGATAGTGAGAATGTGTTTATAATTAATGTGAGTTGTTTATCTACTCCGAGAATTTTGTAGTCCTTTAAATTTTCAAATACGTGATTTAATTGTTGTGTGTATTTAATGTCGTACTTTCCCCTTATGTTAGGGATATGTTTATTTACGAGTTCAACAACATTATTCAGATTTATAGGAGTCCCCATACCCATTTCCGTTTACTGATGAAAGTATAAATTCAATATTTGCTAGTTTATTTAGGTCATTAAAAATTTTGGCCACATCTGACATTGATTTATCAGACATTACATCCACATCGTATGTCATGTGGTGTACTTCGAATTCACCTGTTTCTGTGTTATACTCATGAACGGGATGTAGGACTGCTGAATTAATATAGGTTCCTTTATGACCGAGACCTTCTATTAGTGTGTTAATTTTTGGAACATCTAATGTTAGATATCCGTTTTGATTACCATTTGATGCCATCTTCTGTATTTCTTGTTCTTCTTTAGGATGTTCTTTATAAAGTCCTCTGCTTGTGTGGTTGAGGTAAACTGTGCGGGTATCTTTCCGATTGTCTTGGGACCTATGTGTTTGTACTTAATATAGGACCACCACGTTATACCCAAGAAACTTCTTCTCTGTTGGATGAAAAATAAAATCTTAAGGGATTCCCCCTGTTCATTAAAGAAGTCCTCTCTTACGATACGGTATTTCGTCATGGTCTTATTTTTTTATAAGACAAATATAAGGGATTGGAATGAATTAGACAAATGGGTTTGGAACCATTTTTTCGTAGTGAATAACAGTACCACCATCATCTGAGACCCAATACCTTTTATTTGGGAATACAATCATATCTTTTTCGGTTGAGTAAACAATATATTCTAAACCATCTTTAAGTTGGTATTTGTACCAATCTTTCATTCCATTGGTATAGACTTTAGTAGCCCCTTTAGGTAATTCTTCAATTTTTTTGAGTGGTTTTACTTGTATTCCTTTTCCTTTTACAATTAAGTCCTTCCCATCAAAACGGTCAATTTTTGCACCTAAACAGTGTTGAACAATATCTTTATCGGTGATAGATGGGTAGTCTCTTTTAATAATATTAATGGTATCAGATTCTAATTTCCATCCACTCTGGAACGATTGTAGATTTCTTTTTATTAAGACTGGTAGGAAACTACTGTTTTCTCCGAATAACTCTTCTTTGTTATCTAAAATCCATTGTTTGAACCCTTCCCGTGTCTGATTATCATTCTCATCCATATATCTGTTTACAAGAAGTTCGATGACCCCTGGGTTGGTATCGAAGAAGTTAAGTATGGACCATCTTTCACCTGGTATTGCAGGAAAAATATCTAATACCCCGTAATCCGTCTCACAACCAGGTTCCGAAATCTTCCCCCAATTGTTAGGGTATGTTTCTTTTAGTGCATGTAGAATTGTTTCAGGTACGCCTGATTTTTTTTTCTTTAATTCGTTAACGTATAAATTTTCTTTAACCTTAACATCTTGTTTTTTCATTAATAATTCGGCTTGTCTCGGATATGATTTTTTAAATTCACTCATTTTAATCCTCAGACCTTTGCGGTTTCCTGTAGGTTCTAACATACCAGGTTTAAATAGATACTCATCTTCTGTATTATTATCCACTAGTTTAATTAGTGTTGCAGTAGATAATGAACTTATATCCTTATCAAAATCACTAAAATAGACAGAATTCTTATATTTAAATTCAGGTGAGTACCACATTTTATTAAATGTAAGTTCACCTATATCATCATACATTTCTGTAATGGTTTCTTTTAATATGTTAACTAATTTAAACTGCATAATTATTTTTCTAATATACTTGGCACATTAATCAAAAATATACCTCAATAACTATAAATATCCACCATTTTGTAATATGGCACAGATTGTGTCTATAATATGGTATGAGAAAAATTTTATTGACAGCTTTGGTTACAATCGGAATGATTGGCTCAAGCGTGGCACAATTGGCAATCCCTGGTGAGATATTCGCCTCTAACCCTGCAAGATTTAACGGTCGTAAAGTAACTTTGAAAAATATTGAAGTTGTAAAAACTACTGCAAATGCAGGACCTTCTATCGGTGGACCTGTTAGTACTGTACAGATGGGAGCACCTGGTGCTATTGGAACACCTACCGCACCAAACGTAATTCCTTGTCGTCCACCTCGTGGATTTTCAGAGGTCGGTTTATTCTTTAAGGGAGCACCTGAATATAAAGGTTGTTTCTTTATGGCTGATGCGATGTTTAATCAGTTAATGAGAGAAGTCGGACACGAGAACACACCAGCACAAATCACATTTAGAGGTGATAGTCGTACAGGTTACAACGTAACTTTTTATAGATTGGGAATGTAATTTATAACTTATCTAAAAAACAAAACCCACCGATTGGTGGGTTTTTTTATTTAAAACTTTTTTGGACCTACTTCAAAAAACTCAAAATCAACATTTGAACCGTATTTTCGAGGGTCGTTATTAAAATAGTTCCCTAAAAAATCAAAGAACATATTTTTTAATTCTCTACCTGAGATACTTCTTCCTCTGTTCTTAACATATTCGGGGTTATCGTAATTAAAATACAATTCGATAACGTCAACAATACCTGTTTGTCCTGCAAGTTCATCACTGCCGTAAGCCACTTTTTTCTCACGGGTTTTTATACCATCAACCCATGGATAAGCTTTTTTTATAGTATTAATTATTAAATCTAAATTTGCTCTTTCTCTCATACTTTTATTTTTTTATTGACATATAAAACTTTCATACTCTATACTAATGGCTTCAGCATTAAAAATATCAAACATAATATTATCTACATCACGACAACTGACTAATTGTGTTTCTTCACCAGTTTCTTCATCTTTAACCATTATGTTATTACCTAAAGCTTCAAGTCTTATATCAGCATTTTCATCACCACTTTTATATAGGTAATAAAAAATATCCGCCTCCTTTATTTCATTGGGTCTGGCGTTGTATCTATTTTCAAGTTCACTATATAATTTTTGATTTAATTGGTTTATAAACACATCGGCTTCGTCATCATTAATATAATCAAAAAATAAACCACCAAAATCATTTTGTAAGTTAACATATCTTAATGAACTATTTATATTTTCATCCAATAAGTCAATAAAATCTTGGTATTCCTGTTTGAAAGATGGAGTAAAACTAACATAACGGTCAACATCCACATCAACCCATAGATTAAAAATCCACCTATCTCTAAATCGAGTATATTCAGGTTTTATATCATAAGGAATATTAAATTTATTGAACACCAGCTGGTCTAACACCTTCTGTGCCAATTTCATTTTTTTTCTAAATTCTATGGTTTCTTTCTCTGTCATTAAAATCCTAAAATTTTTAATGGTTTACCACACTTAGAACTTCTTCTTGGTTTGTATCCCGTTCTTTTTGTGCCAGTCAATTTAGTTATCAATGCAGTTAAAATACCTAATGCTAATAATCCTAACATAACCATAGGTAATGAGATTGTGGTTCCTCCAATAATAATTGATGCAGTTTCCACTTGTTCATTTACCTCTTTATCTTTTAATTTACCAATAAATTCTTTGTAAGCATTTTTAACTTGTTTGTAAGCATCTTTAAGTTGTTGGACGGTGACATTATTTAAAACATTTTCCCACTTACCATTTTCCAACTTACTAACTTCTTCAGGCATTCCACACGATAATGCTCTATCCATTACTTCGT
>Ga0070749_10002003_pt1 | contig 13780 bp, 21 predicted proteins | sample VirMetDEL_Nov_18_FD_75180 | JGI IMG/M metagenome (GOLD analysis project Ga0070749, IMG submission 75180) | Aqueous microbial communities from the Delaware River and Bay under freshwater to marine salinity gradient to study organic matter... | ecosystem: Environmental > Aquatic > Marine >...
AAAGTGCCTGGTGATTCCATTGCATCATATCGCAATTACTATATAAAGAATAAGACGCATCTTGCGAATTGGAAAAACAGAAAGGTACCCGACTGGTATGCCAACCTACAGCTTTGTTGATACTGAAACAGGTGAAGAATTTGACCTGATAATGAAATACTCGGAGAGAGAAGAATTTCTCCAAGAAAATCCAAACATTAAATTGCTATTGTCTGCACCCATGATTGTCACGGGTGTTTCTATTGGTTCATCCAACAATAAAGTACCCGAAGGATTCAAAGAGGTGCTTGCGAAGGTTGCTGAACATCATCCCGAAAGTGTTGTTGGCGAACGATACAATAGGAAATCTATCAAGAATGTCCGTACTCGGGAGATTGTTGAAAAGCATTACAAGAAAATGAAAGATAAAAACAAACCCGCGACCTGGCGTATGCCCTAATGCATTTTAGTTTTGTGAAATTACCTGAACTAGATTTTGACCTGAAATCTGTTACAGTAGAAGGCAGTAGAAAGTATACGACACCCGAAGGCAACAGTTATCCTTCTGTGACTACGATATTGTCTCATTCAACCGATAAATCATTTTTGATTAAATGGCGTAAAAGAGTTGGTGAAGAAGAATCGAATAAAATTGTAAAGAAGTCTTCCGGTCGTGGAACCAAGTTGCATAGTGTTTGCGAAAAGTATCTGCTCAACGAATTGAACGATATGAAAATTCGTATGATGATGCCAGATATCAAGGACTTTTTTCTACAGTTAAGACCGTATATTGACCAGAATGTTGGTAATGTATATGGTCTTGAGCAGGCATTGTATAGTGATAGATTGAGAATGGCAGGCAGAACAGACTGTATTGCGGAATGGAATGGTAAGTTATCTATCGTTGACTACAAGAATTCTATCAAAGAAAAGAAAGAAGATTGGATCCAAAATTACTTCATACAATGCACAGCATATGCTGAAATGTTTGAAGAAAGAACTGGATTACCAATTGAACAGATAGTTGTTGCAATTGCGAATGAAGAAGGTAAACCACAAATCTTCATCCGTGAGAAGTGTAACTATGTATCGAAATTGAATGAGTATATTGGTAATTATTGGAACAATACTTGACATAAAGCATATCTAGCTGTATACTGTTATACATAGTTAGGCAGATGTTAGTCTGTCAGTCAACTGTAAGTTTTATGAAGCGTTATTTGTTATGGGTCATATGACCTTTTTAATCTAGGAGAAATACCATGAAAGCACTTACCTTTATCGTTATCGCACTTTTCGCTACTGTTGGTTTTGCTGCTGATAAAGCCGCAGAGAAGAAAGCTGAAGCTAAGAAAGACGAAAAGAAAGCCGAAGCCAAGAAGTAATTTTTTTTTATTATTAATAGGAGTTTTACATGAAATTTTTTGTGCTATTTTTTATTGCCGTATTTTCAAGTGTTGCACTTGCTCAAAGTTCGTCCAATAACCTAAATGTTCGTGGAGTTATGCGAACTGGTTCTGGTGGTTATGTTGTTAGTGGTTCTGGTAATCCCGTTATCACCCCTGCTGCTGCGGATATTCGACCTGCTGGTGGAACTTCATTGATTTTTTGTATTGATAACATACCTGATATGTTGAAGCACGCCGCTGGTGGTAATGTTCCTGCTTGTAACAACACAGACCTTGTTGGTAGACCTCTAACTCCTAAGAAGTAATAAATATATTATCCGGTCGGTGTGGTGGGACACGCAGGTAGACAATACATGGACAAGGTTCGAATCCAAACCGGATATATTTTTGTAAATTTACTTTGTTGTTGATTGTAAATTTACTTTGTTATTGCTGTATGAAGCAAAGAGAAAAGTGTTCTGGACGCGGGTTCGAATCCCGCCTGGTCCACCATAAAGAAATTGATGATGAGATACGCTAATCCCTGGAATGGTAGTGGACAATTTTATAAAGGCAAATATAAGAAGTTGCCTACTGCTAAGACAGATAAAGATTATCTAGCATATTGTGAGCGTAAGAAGAATAAAAACAAAATTTTACCTTACGAAGAATGGGCTAGACAAGATCGTATCAAACGAGGAATGTTTTAAGTTTCTTTATGATGGGCCAGTCATGGTTTCGACAGGGCAAAGAGTAACAGAGTGGACAGCACGGTAGGCGATGACCGTAAATCAAGCAAAATCTATAACTGCAAACGATGAGTTATACGCTCTAGCTGCTTAATGCACTAGATGAGGTTTCGCCGGATGTCCTTATCACCCAATCATCCGGCATACATTCACACAAAGGAGTAAGTATGAAAAAAGCAATTCTTGCTGTATCGTTGATGTTTGCGGCTAGCGCATCGGCAACCGATTTAACTGTAATGACTGGCCGTGATAATGTTTATAACAAGGACCTAGTTCAATACTCTGTAAGCCAACCAATTCTTGGTTTCAAAGTTACTGGCTCTCTACAAGATGTTCGTGATACTTACAGAGCCGTTGGCGTATCAGTAGGAAAACCTTTTGCCTTGGGCAAAGGCTTTTCGCTTACTCCCGCAATTGGTGTTCAGCAATTCAATCCTGAAACCGGTAAAAACGGATGGGCTTCAACTGCTGGCGTAGGCGTTGCATATGCATTGAATTCTAATGCTGCTATCGTTGCAGACCATACTCGCCGTTTCGACATGAGCGATGCTACTACATTCAAAGGTAGCCAAACCTCTGTTGGTCTCCGCGTATCATTCTAATGAATAGAGTTTCAATGGGTTCTCTAAAAACCCATTTTTCTATTGGAATATTATGATTATTACACAAGTGACAAAACCATTTCCATATTTGATCGTAGACGAATTCTACGATGAACTGCATTTAAATTTTATTTGGCAAGAATTAGATTTTCTTTCTTATCAACATAAATTTAAAGATGGTTCATTATCAAATACAGAGAAAGATCGTGATGGTGTTTCTGTTAAACAAACAAAGTGTATTTACCTAGATAATGTTTATGCTGATAGAAACATATCGAACATTCTTCACGCAAATCGTAAGTTATTCTCAAATGAAATTAAGAAGGCTTTCTCTGATCTATCTTTCGGTTATGATTATTTTCGAAAGTGTAATTTAGACTATACTACACTTACTTTGTATGATGAAGATGACTACTATTTACCACATGATGATTTTTCTATCTACACCGCAATAACTTGGTTTTATAGAGAGCCTAAGAAGTTTACAAATGGCGATTTAATTTTTTCTGATTATGACCATAGCGTTGAAGTGAAAAATAATAGAATGGTTATGTTTCCTTCTCATATTCTACATCAAGTAGATAGACTTGAGTTTGATAATACACCAAGAACATTTGGTGATGGTCGTTATGCTATTAGTCAATTTGTTTCTAGGAATTTAGTGCGATGAAAATTTACATTGGTCCGTATAAAAATTGGATTGGTCCATATCAGATTGCCAAAGCCCTTTGCTTTTGGGCACCTAAAGTTAAGGATGAACATGGATTCGAAACAACTCCGGACTGGGTTCATAACTTTGGTGAATGGCTTGCATCAACCAAGACAGGAGAAGATTCTTGGTTGATGCGAGTTTGTATTTGGTTTGAATCAAAACGCAAACAAACAATCAAAATTCGTATTGACAAGCATGACACTTGGAACATGGATTCTACTCTTGCTCTGATTATTCTTCCAATGCTCAAGCAGCTGAAAGAGACAAAGCATGGTTCTCCGTTGGTTGACGATAAGGATGTTCCTGTAGAGTTGCGTAGCACTTCAGCACCTAAGCCAGAGAATGAATGGGATACTGATGATTTTGTTCATCTTCGTTGGGCATGGGTTTTGGATGAAATGATTTGGGCGTTTGAACAGAAGACTATTGATTGGACAGAACAATATTATTCTGGTGAGCATGATAAGAAAACTGTTCCTTGTCAATGGAATGAAAATGGTAAGCCAACAATGTATACTTTGGAAAAAGGTCCAAACGACACTTTCAGGATTGATAGTAAGCGTCTAGCGAAACATCAGAAAAGAATGAGTAATGCTTTTCGTTTGTTTGGTAGATATTATGAAGGTCTATGGGACTAATCATGGATAAAAATCTTGAATCGTACCTAAAAGTCTATCATAATTTTATTGATGATGAAACCTGCGATACGACTGTTGCAGAAATGGAACAATTAGGATGGCGACAACATACATTTTATAATCCTACAGATGGCTCATATTCTGATAGAAGTGGTAATCGTGAGTTGGATGTTTCATATGATAAGGTATCTACAAGAGAAGTATTGATGAAAAAAGTTTGGGATGGTCTTAGTAGATACCTGACTGATATCAATTTTCCTTGGTTCAACAGTTGGGCAGGATATTCTGGTATACGATTCAATAAGTATTCGGAAGATAGAGTAATGGCTGAACATTGTGACCACATTCACTCCATGTTTGATGGTACAATGAAAGGTATACCAACAATGAGTTTTGTTGGTCAATTAAATGATGATTTTGTTGGTGGTGAGTTTGTCATGTGGAAAGACAAGGTTATTGAAATGCATAAAGGTACGGTAATCGTATTTCCATCAGTTTTTCTATTCCCACACAGGGTTGATGCAGTAAAAAGTGGTACCAGATACTCGTTCGTATCCTGGGCCTACTAAATAAACTACCAGCAACACACACAGCTGGTTAACACACACAGGAGAAGTTTATGTCTAATATGACACCGTTCGAAATTCGCCTTGAACTACTAAAAATGGCGAAAGATATGCTTTCTGATGACTACTACGGTAAGAGAGAGCAAATCAGTAATGATTGGTCCATGCAATGTGAGACCGCAAAAATCAAAGGCGAAACCCCGCCTCCACACCCAGGCTTCCCACAGTATCCTTCTGAAGCGGACATTATCACTAAGGCTCAAACCCTTAATGGCTTCGTTTCGAATATTACTGTAGAAACAAAGGCAAGTAGGAAGTCTGCGTAATAAGAAGGGGGTATGGCATCTCTCCATGCCCCCGTCTACACACAAGGAGAAACAATGCTTAGAAGCATAACACTTACTATGGCTATGGCAGTTACATTGATGATAACTACAGTATACATGGTGGAATCGACGAAATACTCACTTCCATTTAAGACATACTATAGCAGTCTGACGCCAGATGCCCGTGAAGAAGTAGAATGCCTAGCTGAAAATATTTACTTTGAGTCTGCAATGGAACCAGATGAAGGTAAACTTGCTGTTGCATTCGTTACAATGAATCGTTTAAAGAGTGGCAAATTTGCAGACAGTATCTGCGGTGTTGTCAAACAGAAGATTCAGAATGTTTGCCAATTCTCATGGTGGTGCGAAGACAAGCCCAAGGCAATAGCAACAAGCAAGGTCTTGACAAATGGTGACAACAAGTTGTATAATGCTATTCGTGATATAGCAATGTTCGTCTATATCAATTATGAAAGAGTATCAGATCCATCTAACGGTGCTATGTTCTATCATGCCGATTATGTTAACCCACGATGGCCAAACATGATTAGAACAAATGTCATTGGTAGACATATCTTTTATAACCGTAAATCATACGAAAAAGGAGAATTAGTATGAAAGAAGAATTGACAGTCCCAATTTGCATTACAATGATGGTACTTGCTTTGATTGCTTGTGTTAGTTATTACAATATTAGTGACAGAAAACTAATGTCACAAAACATTGATAGTGCAATCGCAAAAGGTATTGACCCACTATCAGTTCGTTGTTCTTATGCAAGTGAACGTGATGTAATCTGTGTTGCATTCGCCGCTTCGGCTCAATCGCACAATGTAGCAGCACAAGCTAAAAAATAATTAGGAAAATATTATGCAAATCAATTTGAGCATTTTTGATGAAGATGGTGAAGTGTCTTTGACTGGGAAATTTAATTTAGGAAATCGAACTAAACTCGAAATTCTAGATGCAATTGATAATTTGCTTTCGATTGCAAAAGATTATCAAGAATCTGCTACTTTGGAAGATGAAGACCTAGAAGAAGAATATGAAGCGCAGGGAACTGAAGAAGAATATGCCCAACCATGGCAAGAGATAGCTAATAGTAATAAATCGTGGCAATGGACTGTCGACCAAATGACAAAAAATGTCACGCTGAAAGATGTAGATCCTGAAGCCCACAAAAGATGAAATGGCTAAGTTTGCAAGGGCGATTGAAACCCTTGTTGCAACTACCGACTTAAATTATGTAGAAGCAATTGTTGAACATTGCAAAACAACCGGTCTTGAGATTGAGGTTGCGGCTTCACTCGTAAACCAAAACCTAAAATCAAAGATTGAGAATGATGCGATGGACAAGAATATGCTCAAAGTGAAAAGTTCTCGACTTCCTATATGACAGGCTATGAAGCATTCTCTCTTTACGAATCTCTCAAACTCCATTTCTCAAAAGAATCCTATGATTTCTTTAAGTATAATGGTAAGACAAGAGTAAGTGTCCAATCGTTTGAGAATCGTAAAGACAAGTATTATTTTTACAAGTTATCACGCAAGTATCCAAACAAGGATAACTTGATTGATTTTCTTGTGGCTAACTTCGTTGAGAATGAAAACATTTGGATAGGGCAGTTGTTGGAAGAAGAATCACACTTACGGTATCTCACTAGGCAAAAAGTCATTCAGTCACTATCATACACCTTTGAAAATGATTGTAAACTTATCTTTGAAAGTTGTAAACTTATTTCTGAAAGTTGTAAACTTAATCCAAATGAATTGTTGAAAACTGATGGTGACTATCCAATTCTTTTGACTAAGACCCTACGAAAAGAAATTCAGATAGAAACTTTGTGCATACTGAATCAGATTCTTGGCTTTCTTCCAATGTGGACAAAAAAGATTACCGATACTATTCGTTGGCCAGTTTACAGGCAAAAGATGATTAAGTATGCCTCATTTTTGCCACAAGATACTGTAAAATACAAGTTGATTTTGAAAAAGGTGATTGAACAATGAAGATTTATTTGGACATGGATGGCGTTCTCTGCGATTTCAACAAGAAATACAAAGAACTTTATTCTGTAATGCCAAACCAAGCATCGCGTGACAACAAGATGTGGTCTGGTAATTGGCATGATTTTATCAAAGGTAACAACTTTGAAAAACTGGATTGGTACCCTGGCGGTGAACAATTGCTGTTGTTCCTGCGTAAGCAACATCCAGAAATTGATGTAGAAATTCTTTCTTCATCTGGTGGTCCACGATTCCATGATGAAGTGACTAAGCAAAAGAAAGTGTGGTTGAAAATGCATAACATCGCATATAAGCCAAACATCGTTCCTGGTCGTAAAGAGAAAAGTAAGTATGCTGGAAAAAGCATCATTCTGATTGATGACACACCCGATGTTATCGAAGCTTTTGATGCTGCTGGCGGTATCGGCATACTTCATAAAGATGTAGGCAAAACTATAGAACTTTTGAAAGTTTTGCTTGCGTAGCGACTAAATACCTTTATATTATGTTGTTGTGAATAAGTCGTTTATATACCGTTAATACTCCGTTTATACGAAAGGAAATACTATGAGTAGCTTTGCTAATCTAAAGCGTAACAAATCGTCTTTTGAAAAACTTACAAAGGCGATTGAAGCAACAACCCAGTCCAATCCTGAGGCTGGTTCTAAAGACGATACCCGTTTCTGGCAACCCGAAGTAGATAAAGCAGGTAATGGCATGGCTGTTATCCGTTTTCTTCCTGCTCCTGCGGTTGATGGTGATGATGCACTTCCTTGGATTCGTGTATTCTCACATGGCTTTCAAGGACCTGGCGGCTGGTTGATTGATAACTGCCTGACCACCTTGAACGAAAAGTGCCCTGTTTGTGAGCATAACAACACCCTTTGGAATTCAGGTATCGAAGATAACAAAAATGTTGCCCGTAAGCAGAAGCGTAAACTTTCTTACATCGCAAACATCCTTGTTATCTCTGATCCTTCCAACAAACAGAATGAAGGCACTATTCGTTTGTTCAAGTTCGGTAAGAAAATCTTTGATAAAATTACCGAAGCGATGAATCCAGAATTTGATGATGAGAAGGCAATCAACCCATTTGATTTGTGGGAAGGTGCTAACTTCAAGTTGAAGATTCGTAATGTTGAGGGTTATCGTAATTATGATAAATCAGAGTTTGCTGACCAGTCTGCACTCTATGATGGTGATGATGCTAAACTTGAAGAACTGTGGAAGAAAGAACACGGTCTGAAAGAATTCACCGAGAAGAAACATTTCAAGTCATATGAAATGCTGAAAGCACGCCTTGATAAGGTTCTTGGTTTTGATGGTGCTGCAATGGCACCTCGTTCTAAGGCAGCAGATAGTGTTGTATCATTCAAGGAAGAAGATACTTCCGTTCTTGATGGTGCTCAGGCTGCTGATGAAGATTTGGATTACTTCAAGTCTCTTGCAGAAAAAGAGTAACAACAACCCGGCTTAGGCCGGGTTTTTAATTTGTAGTTCTGTTCAACATATTTCTCCACAAACCACCATCATAGACCGATGTATCTGGACTTGATTTGTTTTGTGGAGAACTACTGTTGTTTACATTGTTGATAACTGTTTGACCTATTTGACCACTTCTAGTATTTCTCGATGCATCATTTACTTCTACAGTACCAGATGAAAGCATTGCTCCTTCTTGTGCTCTTCTTTTTACCAAAACTGGATTAACTTCTACTTGTCCAGTTTTTGCATTGGTAGATTTTTTATAACCTTCCTTAGTTATAATATCACCTGCTTTTTGCATATCTCCACTTAATATAGCTTCTTTTAATCCTTTACTTACAAGATGTGCTATTCCACCTTGACCAGTATTGTATGCAGAAGAAATCATTACTGCTTTTTGAGCATCATTGAGTTTGTTCCATGCTTCATCACCCAAAGGTGTTTTAGCTTGTCTTTCATATTTTGGTAAATCTATTGCCAACAGTTTTTCTGCTTGATCTGGTGTCATCTTAGTTTTTAATATGTTTGCCGAATCAATTTTTACTGTTTCATCACCTAGGTTAATAAAACCTTGTTTCTTTTCTGCTTCAGTTATTAAGTGTCCATAACCAATAGAATGGCCATGGCTATCAACGTATGCATAACCACCTTTTGGTAAACCTTCTTCTTTACGGATCAATTTTGCAGCAAGTTTAATGTAATTGTCTGTAACTGGAACTGGTGAAGCAGAAGGTGCTGGTGTTGTTACTGCTGATGGTGGTGTTGCAGTAGAAGTTGCTGGTGTTGGTGGTCTATTGTATCTTCTGTTTCTTGCGTTCTCAGCTTCATTGTAACTATTATCAACAGTAGGAGTTACTGGGATTGGTGCAGGAGTTTCGTAAGAAGGTGAAACTGCATAACCGCCTGTGCCAGTTTTTATTGGTGCACCTTGAGCATCAGTAATTACATTTTCAGGTACTTCATCACCACCTTTTACGAATTCTGGATTAATAAAACCTCTGCCGCCGCCAGCTTCACTAGGTGGACTTACAGGTTTAGTTGGTATACCTGTTATCGTTCTATCAGCTGACATTTCTAAATATTTTCTAGATAGATTCTTGTCAACCATATTCAAGCAGTCAAGTATTCCTAATTTACCGCCAGATACTTCTTTAGCAAAAGCATCTGCTTGAGTTCTTGTCATTCTTTCTTTTATAGCAACATCAACAATATCTTTAGCTAATCCTTCATTAATTCCAGCACCTCTTGTTGCTTCTGCGGCAGGTGTTGTTGGTATTTCAGGTGCAGCTGTGGCAGATTGTCTATCTCTTTCAACCATAGCATTAGCCAATTCATATGCACTATATGCAGCGCCAGCAACTCCTGCTACACGGCCACCAATTTTTAGTCCGTTCTGTAACCAAGAAGGTACACCCCTTTTACCTCCGCGTGATCTGTCGAGGTCAATATCACCAAACCCTCCACCTGCACCACCGCCAGTTACATAGAAAGCAGTTTCGGGAGATTGACCATCTCTTTCTCCACCTCCGCCAAGTAGACCCATCAAACCAGAAATCTTACCCATCGAACTATTTTTATCGCCAACTATTTTACCTAATGCACTCTGAAATAAAGTGTTTCTTTCACCAGCACGCTTGAAAAACATATCTGATTTCATTGCTGGTGTTCCACCCTGCAACTTGACCATTTTTGCCATATTTTGTCGCATCAGGTTCATGTCTCTGGCCATCGCAGGAAGAACCATGGTATTTTTTGCAGTCATAGTAGAAACTGCAAGAACACCTTTTGAAGTAGTATCTACAGGTGCTCCAGTTTTATTACTGGTTTTTGTTTTTTCTATGTTTTCTCTTTTGGCAGTATATGCCTTTAGAGAAGGAAACATAGCCACAAGAAGACCTGATTGGTCAAACATTTGTCTTGGGTCAATTTTCTCCATCATTCTCTTAGATAAAGCTGATGAAAGACCTTTGCCAACTTTTCTTTCTTGTTTGTAGATATCTGTTAAAGATGCCATTTTATTTTCTGCTCTGTAGTTTTAATTTTTCTTTTTCTTCTTCCAGAAATTGAATCAACATATTGACATAAATCTCTCTTTCCCACGGCAACATATTTTCCAATTCAGTCAAACTATATTTGTGATGGTGCATAAGTGTAAAGTTTGACTGATAATAGTTACCTAAATTATCGTGAGAAAGAGCTAGATGAAAAAATTTTGTAATCCTTCCAGATTAATTGTTTCTTCATACTGACACTTCTTGCATTTGAAATCCAATTTATGAATTAATTTTGGTGAGCTATCAAAAAATTCTTGAATCTTGCTCAATTCTTTTTGTTGCATATTGTCTATAAACTCAGCTAATTCTTCTGCCGTATATTCTTTTGGTTTGTATATACGGTCTTCATCATAAATGTAATCTATACAATCAACCAATAACGCCATAAAAATTTCATCTTCATTTTTACCATCAAGTTTTGATATCATTTCGAAGGTTGGGTACTTCATAACGACACCAATTTTATCATTCAATTGAATTTTCTTATCGTGTCCTTCTGATAAAGTTGGTTTGATTTCTAACAAATTTACTTTAAATTTTTCAATTGAACCACATGGTTTTTCTTCTGCAATTATGTTGTTGCACTTATATTGCAAATCAACAATATCATTTACTGAACGCGCTCTTAGATTTAGAAAAATATATTCCACATCAAATGTTGCCAAACTGTCAACATCAATTTCATCAACAATACAATTTTTCAAAATCTGCTTGACTACTGTAACAGTTTCTTTATTGTCTTCACTCTGTTGTGCCATCAACAGTAACTTTTGTTCTTTAACAAGAAAAGGTCTAAAACGAATAGTTTTTCCTGTAGAGATAAGTTTTACTTCATAAATTGGCACATCTAACTTTGGTAACATAATAACCTCGCTTTATTAAATTGCTCTATTGAACGGTAATAATCTTGAAGCCGCACTTCCAAATAGTGCAGCCGCTGCAGCAGCAAGATCGTAATTTGATTCGTATAGAACACGGTATTTCTGATAAGAAAATTGAACATTCAATCTGTGAAATCCTTCTTCCATCCAACTTAAGGGTTGAGCTGAAACGGCTATTGGGAATGCATCTAACAACTCTACTGCATAAATTTGTTTTATAAATTCATCATACTGTATAATCTTTATGCTGGTCATGTAGCCATTATTTCCATCAGCTTTTGGGTATCTAAAGTTATTTGTATCTGATGGGTTTATACATTCTAACCAAGTGTCAAATAACTTTCTTTCATAGAAATCATTGGTACAAATGAAAGAAAAAGAATGGTCATTATATACTGTTTGTGTTGGAACTTTAAAAACAGGACCATAAATTTTTACATCTTGGGTTGAAATTGTTCTACCTGGTAACTCTGTCGATTCACACTGCAAAGCCAAATAACGAGTTATTGATGGATTAGCATTTGGTTGACCAGTAACGGATCTTGATTGAGTAACTTGATCTGTAATGTCTAACAAAATGTTTGGTAAATTTAACAATTTCTCCAGTATTGAATTTCCAACAAATTGACCAACTTGAGGTGGAATTGGAAGTATAACCTCAAATCTTGATGGTTTTGCTAAACCATCTTTTGATAGTATGTTAGAAAGAAATAAATTTGGTGAGAATGACATTAGAATTTTTTCCTAGAGTCTGAGTAAACTTTACTTGTTGATGCACCAACGAAACTTTCAACTGGCAACATCACGGCAATATCCCATTCATTTGCAGAGATTTCTAAGAATCTTGACTGAACATGACTGAATAGATATCTTTTTATACATGGTGTAGATTCAAACATCTTAGATGCGGCGGCCAAATAGGCATAACTTATTCTCAATTTAGTATTCTCATCATAAGCATTATTTGATGCTGTGCTACTAAGTTTATCTAAAAGTATGATTCGATTTCTAGGGCTAATGTAGTGCAAGTTTAGACCCAAAAATCCGTCTTTATAATTTTCAATTGGAATGACCAGAGGGAATCTGTCATAGTATTTCATTTTCTCTTTTGTCTTTGGATCATAGAAATAGAAATACATTTTTCCTATGATAGAAGAATCCCTCAACCTCTGCCTATCGTTCATCAGAGCTTGTTTAGAGGGATTTAATTCTTTGACTTTTGCTCTCAACCAATCTCGGGATGCATTGGTTCTAGGTTTTAAACCTTCCTTTGCGAGAGAGTCTGTTATTCTTTGTAATAGTGTCTTTGCCATCCAACTATTTATCTCATATACCCAAATCTTTTTCTGTAAGTATTAGAAACTGCCACCCATGTTCCAAACAGAATAATTCTGCTGCTTTCCACTTTTCTTGGTTGATGGCATATGTTGCAGCTTCAGCGAGCATCTTACGGGTTTTGCGGGATTGAGTTGGAGGTTTGGTTTGTTTCTCTGGTTTAACCTCAATCATCTTCGTAGATTCTTTTCCATCTTTGGTTTTGACACGAACTATGAAGTCTGGAAAGTATCTGTGTATGCGATTATCTATTGGAGAGACATATTTTACAAATAATTCTTCAGATGCCCACCAAAGGACATTTGGATTTTCATCTAATTTTTTCATAACCCTCAGTTCCCACGATGAACGATAGACAATCCTATCGGCATTGCCTTTGTATTTCTTTGGGTTTTGAGGTGTGAACCATCCTTTATATGACATAAATATACTTAGTTAACCTTTCGGACTATCTAAATGGCACTTTTCAGTCTAACAGACATTTCTTTTGATACGCAAGCTTCTGGACCATTGAATGAGTTGGTTTCTGACCAATTTAAAAGTAACACCTTTCGGTATCCTATAGATTTAGGAAACTACGACAAAGGTCACTATATGGTGATTTATGCTCGCCAACAGAAAAGTAGTTCATACTCTGCACCAGAAGCAACCGGAGGAACATTTACCTCTACCAATGCAATCAATCAAGCTTCATTTAATCCAACACTAGAAAATTTGGCAAAAAGTGTTGTCAGTTCGATTGCAGGACAGGTAACCAATTCTGCAAATAGATTTATTAGAGATATATTCAATACACAATCCAATTTCTTTTCAACCACAGCTTCATCTATTATAGGAAATTCTGGTGCTACACAAAATTTGATTCAGAATAACTATAAAGAAATTGTTGGTAAAAGTAGAAGTGGTGCTTTGGGTCAATACTTAAACAGAACAGTTTTGACAACTGATGCTATCGCTTTGTATATGCCTGATACTGTGATGTATACACAAAATCAACAATATACTGATTTGTCCATTACAGGTACTTTAGCAGGAAAAATAGCAGGAATCGCACAAAC
>Ga0070749_10002005_pt1 | contig 13774 bp, 18 predicted proteins | sample VirMetDEL_Nov_18_FD_75180 | JGI IMG/M metagenome (GOLD analysis project Ga0070749, IMG submission 75180) | Aqueous microbial communities from the Delaware River and Bay under freshwater to marine salinity gradient to study organic matter... | ecosystem: Environmental > Aquatic > Marine >...
AACAAGCGTTAGTTATCGCGGAAAACCAAAAGTAAGGTTGGGACCATGGGAAACGCACGATCGGGCCGACTTCCGACTATTCCGCTGCCGACTGTCGATGAAGGCGATCGGCCGGAGAAACCAAAGGGACTTTCCAAGGTTTCATCTGCACATTGGGACTTTTTGATGACAAAAGGTGAGCATCTCTGTTCATCGGATGGTGCGACACTTCGGCAGGCATGCGAACTGTGGGAGCTATACCAGTCGGCGGCGAAGATCGCCGCATCGGACCCGATGGAACGGAACCATGTCGGTGCTGTGTGCCGCTACCAGAACCAATATCTAGCCTGCCTCAAGCTCTTGTGTCTTGATCCGCTTGGGCGCATGAAGGCGGCACGTTCGCAGAAGCGAGCCACAAAAAGTCCGGAGATGAAATACTTCGCATGATCAAGCGAGCGAAGAAACTCAACTACGATGATCCGCCAACGGAACTCGCCGGTTACGACCCGACGCGAGATGCGAAGGGATTCTATTGGGATCCAGCAGCTGCCAAGCGCGTGGTCGGGTTTTTCGCGGAGTGTCTTTGTCTGACTACCAGCGGGTTTCCCAAGTTTCATTTGCAGAAGTGGCAGGCAGACTTTGTTGCGACGCTGTACGGATGGAAGCGCAAGTCAGATAACACGCGCCGATACAGGGAAGCGTTGTTTGCCGTTCCACGAAAGAACGGAAAGTCGGAGACTTGTGCCGGGTTGTCACTCTACGGACTGACGGCGGACGGGGAAACGAGGGCACAGGTTTATTCGGCAGCGAAGACCCGCGACCAGGCAGCGTTGATTTTTGACGTCGCGTCGATCATGTGCCGGCAGTCGGAAGCGTTGCGGTCAATGGTGCGTCCTGTCGAATCGCGGAAGCGACTGGAGTTCGCCGCGAAACACTCCTACTACCAGGCCATGTCCGCTGACGCGGCGACGGCTCACGGAAAGAACCCGCACCTGGTGCTGTTCGACGAGCTGCACACGCAGCCGAACCGGCTCCTATATGACGGCCTAAAGAGCGGTATGGGTGCGAGGCAGCAACCGCTATTCATCTCGCTCACCACGGCCGGCCACGACCGCAACTCTATCTGTCACGAGGTTTGGACGCATGCACGCAATGTGCGTGACGGAATCGTCGACGACCCGACATTCCTGCCGATGATTTACGAGATCAAGCCGGGCGAGGACTGGAAGGACGAGGATGTCTGGGCACGGTGTAATCCCAACCTGGGCGTGACCGTGTCTCTGCAATTCCTCCGTGAGGAGTACAAGCGAGCCGCAAGTTTGGCCAGCTACGAGAACACATTCCGGAACCTGTATCTCAACGAGTGGACCGAGCAGGCTATTCGCTGGATCTCGATGGAGCACTGGGACAAGTGCCAGGACCACTTTGATTGGTCCGAGCTGCGAGACCTTCCGTGCTGGGGCGGTTTGGATCTTTCGTCGTCGGTTGATATTTCTGCGTTGGTGCTGGCGTTTCCAGTTGACGGCAAGGTGGCGATTGTCCCGCACTTCTGGATTTGCGAGGAGCAGGCGAAACGCAACGAGCGATCCGATCGGGTTCCGTACCGAGAATGGGCAAAGGCTGGCCTCGTGACCATCACCGAAGGGAACGTCGTCGATTACGAGCGGATCCGCCGCGACATCCAGGAACTGGCGGAAACCTATCCGATCCAGGAAATCGCCTACGACCGATTCAATTCCAGCCACCTGGTCACGCTGCTTAACGGAGACGGGATCAACATGGTCCAGTTCGGACAGGGATTCACGTCGATGAGCAGTCCAAGCAAAGAGTTTGAAAAGCTGATTCTCGGCAACCAGCTGATTCACGACGGAAACAAGATCATGCGGTGGATGGCATCAAACGTCGCTACGACTCAGGACGCAGCTGGCAACATTAAACCGGTCAAGGACAAGTCGACCGGACGGATCGACGGCATCGTCGCCGCGATCATGGCAATTGGCCGGGCAACGACATCGCAGCAGCCGTACAGTTACTACGAGACTAACGGATTGGAGATGGCCTAATGGAAGACGTCGCAGGTGTGTACTACGTGTCGCCTCCTCCTGTGCAGCGTTCACTAAACGATCCTACGGTCTCGCTCAGCGATCCCAAGACCTGGGAGATCCTGTGGGGCGACTACCGCACGGAAACCGGCGAGAGCATTGACGTTGCCAAGGCGGTCTCCGTACCGGCCATTTGGCAGGCGATCTCGCTGATCTCCGGAGACATTGCCAAGCTGCCGTTTGAGCTGTACCGGCGTCGTCCTGACATCTCCGATGACGCGAGGGAGCTGGCGCGAGACGAGGCACTTAGCGCCCTCGTGCGTCTCGCCCCAAATGAAACAACGACCGCCATCAAGTTCTGGCGGCGGGTCATGGTGCATGTGCTGCTGTGGGGCAATGCCTACGTCTGGATTGAACGCGAGTCGGTAAACGAAGCGGCTGGCCTGGTGCTGGGTACTGGATCGCCGGTTGGCCTCTATCCGCTGCTGCCGGATCGTACGTGGACGGAGGTAATCAACGGCACGCAGTATTTTGTGACGGAGTCGATGGGCGGCGGAGCCTCGCAGCTGCGGGCAATTCCCACGTCCGACGTTCTGCACATCGAATGGATTAACTACGGCGACAAGGACGCATGCTCGCTCCTGTTCTCAGCTCGCAATTCAATCGCTTTGAATCTGGCCCAGGAGCGGTTTGCGTCCAAGTTCTTCAAGCACGGCGGCCGCGTCGGCGGCATCCTGGAGCTGCCGAGCGGGATGCCGAAACCGGCGCGTGATGTTGTGGAGCAGGGATTCCGCCAGAGCTATGAGGGAACGGAGAATCCATTCAAGACGGTCATACTCCGCGACTCGGCCAAGTTCCACGAGGCTCAGCGATCGCCTGAAGAATCGCAGCTCGTCGACGCTAATGAGCAGCAGGTGCGTCAGATCGCCAGGTGGTTCAACCTATCGCCTAGCAAGCTCGGGCTAAGTGACTCGGTCAGCTACAACAGCAAGAGCGAGGACAACCAGGCTTATCTGGATTCGACTCTGGCGATCTGGCTGGCTCAGATTGCTGCGGAGTGCAATGCCAAGCTGCTCACGACCGAGCAGCAGTCGAGTCTATTCTTTGAGCATAATGTCGGTGCGTTGCTGCGCATGAACCAGTTGCAGCGTTATCAGGCCTACCAGATCGCGATCACCAATCGGTTCCTAAGCCCAAACGAAGTGCGTGCCGCCGAGAACCGCATGCCTTATGACGGTGGCGACATATTTGAGAATCCTAACACGACCACGACAATGACTAGCCAGGCCGAACAGCAGGATCAGCCAGCGGACGTCCAGGCGGCCAGCAGTCCGACGACCGGATTCCTGCGAGTGCTTTACACGCTGACAGCCAACGCCAGGCACCGGGCGGAGAACCCGACGTCGTTTTGTAATTTCATCGACGGCAACCTGGCATGGCACCGGAAGCAGTCGCAAGACCTGGTCGGCAATGACCAGCTAGTGGAACAGGTGCACAAGACGCTCAAGAAGATCGCCGCGACGGCAACGGCGGACCAGCTGTATGGAGAGGTAGACGCGGCGATGGGCCGCCTAGAACAGGAGATGAGTCGATGAGGATTCAGTGGTTTAATTCCGAGCCAGTCAACATTATGACTCGCGACGACGGAACAAAGATAATTTATGGATACGCAAGCGTTTTCTACAACCCAAACGACCCCGGTACGGAGTACCAGCTTGGGCGAGACCTGCGAGAGCGAATATCGCGAGACGCATTCTCTCGCGCATTAAATGAACGCCAAGACGTTCGCGGATTATTCAACCACGACTCAAGCCAGGTGCTGGGACGAGTCGCCAATGGCACGGTCAAGCTCATGACGGACGATCGTGGCCTGCGGTATGAGATCACGCCGCCCGACACCCAGGTAGGACGCGACGTCGTGGCACTTTTGGAACGCGGCGACGTGACCGGCAGCTCGTTTGCCTTCATGCCGACCAAGACCGCGTTTGAAAAGGGCCAGGAATACAACGTCCGGTGGGTCCAGGATCTTACGTTATTGGACGTCGGGCCGGTTACATATCCGGCTTATACGTCAGCCTCTAGTGCAGTCCGATCCGTGTCTGATCCGGAGATCGCACAAGATTACGCTGCCTGGAAGGCTAGTCAACATGATTGGCTAAAACGGCAGAAGCGACTTCGCCAAATTTCTCTGATCCAAAAAGGATTGACAGGCTAGCCCGTAATTCAATAGATTTGCACTATTGGCTGAACGGCCGAAAAAGCCGCAGACATATTGAGGGTCATACCTCGTAATGTCTGCGGCTTTTTTCGTTTCCGCAGCCAAACATTCTGAATCACTGATCGGCCGCAAACGCCGCAGGAAATCAGCACTCACCAGTGCCGGTGCCCTGCGGCGTTCGCGTTGAACTCCGCGTCCCGGCGACCAAGACACGGAGTTCTCGAAATGGCTTACCTCGAACGATTGCAGGATGAAAAGAATCAGGTCGTTGTCCGCATGCAGGAGCTGGGCAAAGTCGAAAGCATGACCGCCGAGCAAAGCGCCGAATGGGATCGGCTGAACGAGCGGTTTGATGCGATCGGCAAGGAGATGGCGGAGGAAACGGCCGCCCGTGCGAAGCGAGAGCAGATCCAGCAGCGTCTGGCTGAGATCGATGCCCAAACCAAAGAAGAACGCAACGGCCGCCGCGTCGGCGTTGTTGAGTCGGATCGCAAAGCGGCAGATCCTGAGCATCAACTGCGTGAGGCCAATGAGGATCCGCTGTATGCGATACAGGGATTCTTGCGTGCCGGCAAGCGTCGGATGCTGACCGAGCGTCAGAAGCAAGCGTGCGAGCGAATGGGATTCGATCCGCTGGAAGGCGAAGTCGAAATCCGCAGCTCGTTGAGCTATGGAAACGACGGCCTGTTCAGCCGATTCCGTGAGGTTCGTGCCGGCTTGGACGTTACCAACAGCGGTGCCGGTAAGGAAACGATTCCCGCTGGGTTCTTCGCCGAGCTGGACCGCAAGATGCTGGCATACGACGGCGCTCGGCAGGTGGCCCGCGTCATCAACACCCCGAGCGGCAATTCGCTGCCATGGCCCAAGGTCGATGACACCGGCAACACCGGTGCGTTGCTGGCGGAAGCCACGACCATTGGCACCTCAATCGACCCGACGTTCTCGGCTGTGACGCTGGGATCCTACAAGTTCTCCTCGAAGGCCGTGCTGGTTTCGGCGGAGCTGCTGGAGGATTCGGCGTTTAATCTCTCCGACCTGATCTCTGGATTGCTGGCCGAACGTCTGGGTCGCGTCATGGCAACCTACGACACGACCGGAACCGGTTCAGGGCAGCCGGAAGGTATTGTCGCAGGCTCGGCAGCCGGAAAGACCGCAGCCAGTGCTACGGCGTTTACCCCGGACGAAATGATTGATTTGACGCACTCGGTCGACATCGCGTACCGCAACGAGCGATGCGGTTTCATGATGCACGACACCATCTTGAAGACGGTGCGAAAGTTTAAAGACAACGACGGCCAATACATCTGGCAGCCTGGCTTGCAGCTGGGTGTTCCGGATCGGTTATTCGGCTATCCGGTCGTTGTCAACAACAACATGGACTCGGCTCTTACGACCGGCAAGAAGCTGATCCTGTTCGGCGACTTCTCGCACTTCGTGATCCGCGACGTCGGTTCGACTCGCTTCTATCGGCTCGACGAGCTGTACCGAGGCACGGATCAGACCGGCTTCGTGGCCCTGCGTCGCATGGACAGCAAGATGATCCAATCGGCCGCAGTCAAGCATTTGGTATTGGCATAACCATGATCGTCAAACTGCTAACCGAGGTAGCACGCGGACGTAGCGTGCTGCCTCGCGGACTCCACGATTTACCAGACGCTTTGGCCAGCGAGTTCATGCGACACGGCTGGGCTGAAGCGATTGAAGAACCGCAGCCGGAAATTGAGACGGCGGCGGAATACTTACAACAACCACGAGGGCGAAAAGATGCCAGGATTAAGACAACCAGGCGGCCAGCAGGAAGTGGTCGCCTTGACGGCTAATACGACGTTGACCAATTACGACATTGGCAAGATCTTCACTAATCGCGGTGCAACGGGATCGATCACGATCACGCTGCCTGCGGCGGACTCTGAGAACGCCGGCGGCATCATCACCGTGATGACGCTCGCTGATCAGAGCGTGACTGTGGCAAGTAGCCCGGCGGACAAGCTGGTGATCCTGAACGATGCGGCAGCGGATTCCGTGGCCGTTTCCACCAGCAGCGAGAAGATCGGTGCCGTGCTGGACTTCATTAGCGACGGCACGAACTTCTTCGCGGCGTCGCGTTGCGTCGGTGCCACCACCATCACCACGGCGACCTAGCCATGCCATACGGCCTCACACTGGCGAGCGCACCGGCAAGCGAGCCGCTCACCTTGGCGGAAGCCAAGAAGCAGGTCGAACTCGCGACGGAATACACCGCGCACGACGAACACTTGCTTCGGCTCGTAACCGCCGCTCGCCAGTACGCCGAGGAATATACAGGCCGTGCGTTTGTGACGCAGACCTGGGATTTCACGCTCGACAAATGGCCGATGGCCAAAGGCGACCATACGATCTGGCTGCCCAAGGCTCCGCTGCAATCGGTCACTCACGTGAAATACTACGACGGAGACGGAGTGCAGCAGACGTGGAACAGCTCGAACTACGTCGTGCGTTCCAACCGGCAGCCGGGAGGTGTCTCGCTGGCCTACGACGCAAAGTGGCCGACCATTCGTTATCAGCCGGACTCGATTGCAGTGCGGTTTGTGGCTGGATACGGTGCCAGGGCGTCGATCCCAGAGGCACTCAAGGCCGCCATGCTGCTGCTAGTGGCTCATTGGTTTGAGCATCGCGAGGAAGTCAACATTGGAAATATTACCAATGTGATCCCGATGGCGGCACAGTCGCTGCTGGATCAGTGGCGAGTCGGTGACGAGTTCCTGGCCTATAGCGACGAGGTGCTCTGATGGCCTCGGGCGTGTTCCGCGATCGATGCGACATTGAACGCGACGGATCAGCCGACGGCGATCCGTTGCCGGACTACACGTCCTACGCAGCAAAGTACAGCAACGTGCCGTGCGACATCACCACTGTCAGCGGATCCGAGACGTTTAGAGGCAGGCAGATCGAAGCGGGATTGTCGCATGTCGTGGAGATGCAGTACCTGCCGGACGTCACGTCAACCATGCGGATTAGCGTAACCGGTGGAACATTGTCGGGACGAACGCTGCACATTGCAGCGGTGGTCCCTCTCGACTTCAACGGCCGATCGCGGAAGCTCCAGCTGCTATGCCGGGAGAATCCGTAATGAAAAACAACGTACTGATTTCAGGCTACGAAGGTCTGGTGCAGAAGCTGGAGTCGCTGCCAGCAATTTATCGCGGCAGGGCAATCACGGATGGGCTGAACTCAGCCGGAAGAATAATTGTCAAGAGAATGAAAGAGCTGGTGCAGCAACCAGGAAGTCCAGGCTACACGCCAATACCACAGACGTCCCGTAGCGGTACAGGTCGCAAGCGAAAAGACAGTAAGCGGCTGCGTGACACGATAGGGCACGATGTTCTTACGTTCCAGTTCGGAATTTCAGGCAAGGCTGGCGCGTTACTCGCTGTCAGGCCGCAATGGCCGGCGGGTGCACATCGTCACCTGGTGGAACATGGACACCGGCTTGTGCACGGCGGAAGCGTGAAGAAGAAGTCGACGGCATACGACAAGCCGGAAGGCAAACTGGGGCGCAAGCGATCGAAGGGCTACCGAGGCGGAACAATACCAAAGGCATTGAAAAGCTCACGCACTGGAGCCGGAACCGTAACCGGATTTGTAAACCCGAAACCGTTCATCAAGCCAACGTACGACGACACTCAGGCACAGGCTCGTTCCGTGATCATCTCCGGAATGTTGGCGGCTATCAACCAGTGGAAGCAGCAGAACACAAAAAGCGGATAAGCGAGACGCATGGCGGACTTTGCCGACGAATTCATTACCTGGGTAAAGACGCAGTCGACAGTGACATCACTGATCGGCAGCGGGACCGCGTGTCGCTGCTATCCCGACCAGCTGAAGCAGAATGCGTCGCTACCTGCCCTGGTTTTTTACGAGGCCGGCGGCGACACCGAACAGACGCTAGACGGTGCGGCAGGCATCTGCCGGACTGTGGTTCACACGTATTGCTACGGTGCGACGAGGACGGCGGCGAACAACCTTGACGAGCAGCTGCGGCTGGTGCTCGAAGGCAAGACGATGACGATGGGGTCGACGTTCGTCACCGAGGTTTACTGCTCGGCCTATCGCGACACAGGCACCGACGGCACAGACGACGCATCGGATATTTACCGTTATTGGACCCACAGGGTTTATGACATTTGGCATGTGGAAGCAACATAAGGAGAAAATGTTATGCCAGCTACGCCAGTACCAGACACCGGGCATGGAGCCAGTGTGACGTTTGCAACGACGGGCGGGACGTGGAAGGCCCGAAAGATCACAATGCCAGAGCGACGCCTGCCTATGGTCGACACGACCTACATGGCTACCACGACGATGCGGACGGTAATGGCGGGTGATCTGTCGGAGTTTTCCAACCCCGTAGTCGAGATCCTGTTTCAGGGCACGCAGGGACTTCCCGCCGTAGGAACCAGCGAGTCGATCACGATCACGCTGCCGATTCCTGGCGGCAGTGCAGTGACCGCTCCAACTCTCGCGGGCACTGGGATCATCAGCCGGGTGAAGTATCCGAGCCTGGAGACCAATACGCTCCAGATCGCGGAGATTGAATGGACCTACGACGGTGCCACTCCGCCCGCCTGGACGGCTGCGACCTAAGCGAGGTGCAACATGAACCTTGACATTGAACTGCGTGATCACGTTGGCGTCGTCAGCACGACGCTCGGCGACTTTACCGTCAAGCATCCGCAGTGGATCGTCATTGCGGTGAATCGTGACAACGAGCAGATCACGCATGTGGGCTACCTCGGCACGCACGACGGAGCGCCTTTCAACGGCACGCTACAGCTCGGCGCGATGCCGGTGGCGTTGCAGGAAGAGATCATTACGGCGGTCGAGAAGAAGGTCGGCCGTCCGCTTCGGAGCGTGGTGCCTCCGGACTATTCGACGCAGGAGGATGCCATTGACGAAGACGAAGAGATGGAGCTAGACGACGAATGAGTTTGTTAACACGATCCGATCTATTAAAGCCGGCCGCCAGGCGATACCGCATGGTTAAAATGCCAACGGGCGGCCAGGTTCGCATTCAATCGCTGACCGCCGGCGAGGCGCGTGCCTTGCGTCAATCGCTGATGAATAAGAAAGGCGAACTGATCAAGGCTCGCGGCGACAGGCTCCAGGAACTGCTGATCTGTCATTGCGTGGTCGACGAAAGCGGGCAGCGGATCTTTTCGGAAGACGACGCAATGTCTTCGGACTTCGACGGACTGGACCAGGCGAACGCGGCCGTGCTGTACCAGGCGTGCCGCAACTTCAGCGGGTTCGGGGCTGACGCTGACTTCGCGGCGATTGAGGACGCCATAAAAAACTCCGACAGCACGCAGGAGAGCTAAGACTGTGGCGGATCGCCGCCAGGCTTGGCTTCCGCAGCGTGCGGGAGATGGTGGACGAGCTGGACGCGGACACGCTGGCACACTGGCAGGCGGTGGCGGCTATCGACGGGTGGGACTGCGACTACGAAAGGACGGCGATGATCTGCTCCGCGATCCACAACGCCGTGATGGTCGCGGCCGCCAAGCAGGGCGGATCGGTGGAAGAACGCGACTTCCGCGATGTCGTGGACTTTATACCGAAGTTCGTTTTTGAGCGTCCGAAGGTTAAGACGCAATCGGCGGCGGAGATGATCGCGGTTGCCAAGTCCATAGCAGGAGTCCGCTGATGGCAAACGTCGTCGACACCGTAGCAATCAAGATGGTCGTGGACGCCAGCGGTGTCAAAGACGGTATCGGTGCAACCACGAAGGAGATCACCGAGGCGACGCGGATCGTCAATTCTATGCGGACTCCGCTCGAGCGCCTGGAAGAAAAGGAACGCCGCCTTCAGGAATTGTTCGCCAAGGGTGCCGTTGACGACATCCCGAAGTACGAGCGGGCATTGCAGGCCATCGCTGATGCGAAGAGGCGGCTTGTGTCCGCCAACGATCACCAGATCGCCAGCGAGCGAAACGTCGTCATATCACAGAAGGAGGTGATAAAAAACCTCAGCATTCTTGGCGATTTGATCAAATTCCACGTGATCGCACGTGGCATGCAGATGGTAGCCAATGGGTTCCGCGAAATGGCAGGCGGGATTCGTGAGGCAGTGTCCAGGCTAGATGAGATTGGCGACACCGCAGCAAAACTTGGCATGCCAGCTAGCGACTTGCAAAGACTACGCATTCAAGCAAACCTATCGGAAGTCAGCTTCGACAATCTGACTAGCAGCATCGAGAAGCTGATGGTTCGCTCAGCCGATGCGGCTATGGGAAATCGGGATCTGCAAAAGACATTTGGCCTGCTCGGGATCAGTATGTCCGAGCTGCAAGGCATGAGCGACGCCGAACGCTTCAACCGCGTCACGCAGGCTTTATCGCAGATCACTGACAGGGCTACTCGGCTGTCGATCATCACAGATCTGTTCGGCCGAGGAAACACCGACATGATCACGTATATCGACAATCTGCAAAGAATGAACGGAGTTATTGATCAGACAAAGGCTGTAATGAGTAATGAGGACTTAGCTAGAATCGACGAAGCCGATACCGCCATCAAAGTGATGATGCACTCGCTTGAGGGTGTCTATAACGTCGCGGCCGTAGAACTTGCGCCGGCTATTACCGACATTGCGAACGAGCTGTCTCGATTCTTCAGCCAGGACCTTAATTCTACGCAATTGGTAACAGGCTTCCGAACTTTAAGCACGCTGATGTCTGCTTCAATTGAAGAAGCCAAGATATGGATGGCGCAATTCAAGCTGCTTATTAACATGCTTCCAGAGGGTAGTCCAGAAGGCCAGCAGGTCGGCCGAGATCTTGCCCGTGCTGCAAGGATTAACGAAGAAAGCCGTCGGCAGAAAGAGTTTTTGGAAAATCGCCAAAGAATCATTGACTCCGGTGCCGTGCCTGAAGGTACGGCAATGCCTCGCACCTTAGAAGAGCAGCGCGAGTTATTAAAGCTCATTGATGAAGAGCAAGCAAAACGTGATAGGGCAAGTAACGCGGAAAAGTTAGCGGCAGAACAGACTGAGCAATCGTTTACTCAAGAGCAGCATTCACTGCAAGAGCAGAACATTCTGCTGTCCGAGGGCAGAGAAGCATGGCAGCAATGGCGCGATGCCAGGGCCGGATACAACGCAGAACAGCAGGACTATCTGACTGGACTGAGAGATGAGAACGCGCAGCTAAGAGCCAATCAGCACGCCCAGGAGGAATATGACAAGGCCGCCAGGGAGCGAATGAGCGAGGCTGAGCGAATTAGGCAAAGCAACATGACGCAAGAAGAAGCCGCAGCGGCTCGCTTGCAGCGGGCGCAAGATCTCGTCACAACTGGCGAGTTGTCGAAGTCAGATTTTGACAGGATGCTGGAACGTGAAGCCCGAGGGTTGGACCGAGGCAAAGGCGAGTTCCGGTTGTCTGCCAGCTCATTCGGTTCTCAGGCTGCCATCGCGGCGACGCTCGGCCGTGCACAGGGTTCCGACTCGGACCGCCTGGAGTCCATCAAGAACTCGCTGCTGGAGCTGGTGCGCAAGCCGGCAGTCGAAGTCGAAGAAGTGGGGGCAATCTAATGGCCGTTGTCGGATCCGCTCGCCCAATCCAATCAAAGATGTCGGTAGACGAAGAGTACAGCCGCAGCTACACGTCGACGTACGAGGTCATCACCAACGACAAGACTGACGGTCCGGCGTTGGTGCTGACGGCTGACGGCCTGCCGCGTTTTGGTTCGTCGTACAGCTGGTACAACACGTTCGACAACTTTGCCTACTGTGTGGGTGGATCCGCCAGCATCCGAGAGATCAAATCGTCTGCATTGGTTTGGACGGTCGAGATCCGGCACGAAACGCCAAAGAGCAGCAAGAGCGGAGGAAAAAACACACGCCAGCCTTCTACGGCAAACCCCAATCCAACCAGTGAACGCGGGTCGCCGGTGAATGAGCCTTGGGAGATCTCGGGTAGTTTTGCTCAGTTTCAGCGGCCGACGACGAAAGACAGAAACGGCGACCCGCTACAGAACACCGTGGAAGAACCTTTTGTCCCGGCTATTGAAATCGACGACAGTCGCAAAACGCTGGTGTTGCGAAAGAACACGTCGACGATCTCGCTGGCAAATTGGGTCGACTACTCGGACAAGGTTAACTCGGTAGCAATGTGGGGTCTGTTGCCGCGGCAGATCAAGCTCAATCAATGGAACTGGTCGGTGCGGTTCTATGGTCCTGGCATTGGCTACGTGGAAAACCAGTGGGAGTTCCACATCAGCTACGAGCGGGACGATGCCGGCACGGTAGTCGGCTGGACTCATGTGATTCTCAATGAGGGATTCCGAAAGCTCGTCAATGCTGGCGAGTCGGACCCAGAAAAGCGCTACGCCAGGATCACAATGAAGGATCAGCCCAGCAGCAAGCCTACATTGCTTGACGTTAACAGCCAGCCAATTACGGCCGGCGTTGGAACACCATATTACAACAAGTTCCAGATCTACGAAGAACGCGACTTCCGCAACATCGGCATTCCTGACCCGCTGCCAGGCGGGGTCTTTGGGTAGGAGGCATCATGGCTAACGAGATCCAGGTTTCTGCGGCGTTGTCCTGCACAAACGGAAACTTTGTGCTGCCGACAATTGGCGGTGGCGTGACCAGCGTTACGCAATCGACGCTCGGCGGCGGTGGCCCTGGCTACCTGTCGATCGGGACCAGCGAAGAGGTAGTCGCGTTCACGGACATCGGAACGCTTGGCTACTGCTATATCAAGAACCTGGACACGACTAACTACGTGACATTCGGCCCTGAGTCAGGCGCTGCAATGGTTGCTGTTGGCCGGCTCAAAGCTGGTGAGTCATGCGTTCTGCGTTTGGAGCCTGGAATCACGTTCCGGATGAAGGCCAACACTGCGGCGGTCAAGGTGCAAATCATCTGCCTGGAAAATTAGGCGACACTCATGGCCGACTTTGTCACGTTCGGCCGCGAGGCGGCTGGCGACATCATCGACACCGTTCGCCGCGTGCGGTCCATGCCGATGGGCGGCGGTGGCGGCTCCGAGTTTGACGCGCCGCATGTTCAGTTCCGCGTCGCGAAAACGACGACAAACACGGACCACCCGACCTATCCCAGCACTGGCGACACGTTTGTCGTTGAGTTGGGGGAAGGATCGTTTACCGAAACGCCTGGCGATCGCAGCATCACCTGGACTGCGTACTCGCCGAAAGACACGCGGATAGCTCACGACGTCTGCGGCAATTACTACACTGAGAACAGCTACGTTTACGTGGCACTGCATCACGGCAAGTGGTGGATTCTCGGCGGCTGTACGAGTTCCAGCAGCAGCAGCAGCTCGTCCAGTAGCACGACGCCTTCCAGCTCGTCCGCGTCGAGCGTGTCGTCGATATCCAGCAGCTCGTCGCTGTCGTCAAGCAGCACGCCAAGCTCGTCAAGCAGCTCCTCGTGCTCGGGACCATGCAACGAAATAGAAGTCGTTACCGATGTAGCATGCGTCAACGGCAATATAGTCGTGACGAAAAAGACGCTGCGGATCTGCGGCACC
>Ga0070749_10002006_pt1 | contig 13766 bp, 17 predicted proteins | sample VirMetDEL_Nov_18_FD_75180 | JGI IMG/M metagenome (GOLD analysis project Ga0070749, IMG submission 75180) | Aqueous microbial communities from the Delaware River and Bay under freshwater to marine salinity gradient to study organic matter... | ecosystem: Environmental > Aquatic > Marine >...
GAGCGCGACGCGCTCAAGGCCGAGGTCGAGCGGCTGCGCGCCCATCCTACGGAGCCCATCCCCGACGAGCTGCGCCTTCGGTGCGAGCTGGCCGGACGCCTCGTTCCCGCGTGGGTCGTGGAAGGGCACTTCAACAACCACAACGTGACCAACGCAGAGGTGGCCAAAGTGGCTCACAACGTCACCGACGCCCTGCTCGCCGAGGGCCGCCGGCGAATGGCGGCGAAGCGGGAGGCAGGACAATGAGCGCGAAATGCCTCCGCTGCGGCGCCGGCTCGGAGTGGCTGGCTGGTGACCTCCGTCCAGGAATGCTCATCGAGTCGGAGAAGCCTCCCGAGGTCGAGGAGCTGCGTAGTCTGCTGCAGAGGGCCAGCGAGGCGCTGATGGACCCGCTGGGGGCCGACGACCTGCGCACCCTCCTGACGGACATCGACGCCGAACTGCACCCGGAGAACGCCCTCGGGAGGATGCGCTACGAGGACCTGGGGCCGCCGGATTCGAAGTCGTGAAGCCCCACTCCGCCTATGGCTTCGAGGAGCTCTACCAGAAGCACTGCAACACGTTCAGCGACATTCAGGGGCACCTGCCCGTGCTCAAGTGGCTGGCGAAGGAAGTGGCCAGGGGGTGCATCGTCGAGCTCGGCACGCGCTTCGGCGTCTCCACCGCGGCCCTGGCGGCGGGCATGTACCAGAAGTCCGAGCTCATCACCGTCGACCTCGTGCGCAACGAGCCGCACGTGAGTCAGCTCGAGTGGCTCGCGCACCGCGAGAACAAGGACCTGCGCTTCCTGCAGCAGGACTCCCGCGAACCGATCGAGTCCGCGCCCGGGATCGACCTCCTGTTCATCGACTCCTACCACACCAGAAAGCAGCTCGAGGCCGAGCTCAAGCAGCACGCGGCCAAGGTCCGGAAGTGGCTCGTCCTGCACGACACCGAGACCTACAGGGACATCGGCGAGGACGGGGGAGACGGCCTCGGGAAGGTCGACATCACCTCGCTGGGCTTCCTCGGGTTCATGCACCTCGACGCCTGGAACGGTCTCACGGTGTACAAGAGGCACTCGTGATCTACCTGGCCTTCGGTCTCCTGTGGGCCGTCGCCACCGGCCTGTTCCTGTGGCTCTGGGCGGTGGCCATCCGCCCGGAGGGGCGCGCGTGAGCTGGCGGAGACCGGGCACCAGCCGGGACCGCTTCGTTCGGTCCAAGCGCCGCCGGCGCCGGCGCCGCCAGAGGAGGCATTCGCTGTCTTCGCCGAGGGGTTCCTGACATGGTGAGGGTGTTCGACTGCTTCACTTGGTTCGACGAGGAGATGCCCCTGCAGGTCCGCTGCGCGGAGCTGCTGGGGTACGTCGACCGCTTCGTGGTCTGCGAGTCGACGCACACCCACGCCGGCGAGCCGCGCGCGCTGAGCTTCTCCGGCAACTCGACCGCGGCGGCCATGCCGCACGACCTCGTCATCTACAACCCGACGCCCGGCCTCTCTGCGTGGGACCGCGAGTTCTTCCAGCGCCGCAGGCTCACGGACGCGCTCGCCAAAGCCGGCCTGCAGGACGACGACGTCGTGATCGTCGGAGATGCGGACGAGGTCCTCGCGCGCGAGGTCGTGAAGTCGCTGAGCAGCGGGCTCGGCGGCCCCGTGGCGTTCCAGAACCGGCTCTCGTACTGGGCCCTGAACCTCCTCCACCCGGACCAGAGGATCGCGTGGTCGACCGCCGCGCCATGGGGTTGGATCAGGAAGCAGCCGCTCGGCACCCAGACGCTCCGCCTGGCGCGCCAGGATCTGCCGCGCTACCCGGCGCAGTTCCACGGCTGGCACATGAGCTACATGGGCTCCGACGAGCAGGTCCAGCGGAAGCTGCGCTCGTTCGCGCACCAGGAGCACAACCGCAAGGAGGTCACCGACCTCGCGGCGATCCGCCGCGCGCGCCGGAGCCAGACCTCGCCGATCGACGGGACCCCGCTCCGGTGGGAGCCGGCGTTCTCCCTCGCGAACAAGCCGAGGCTGCTCAACAACCCGTCCTCCTGGCTCGACCCGCGGTGGTTCGCGGAGAAGGATCGCCGGCACTTCGACCGCTACAGCTTCGAGAGCGTCGACGGGTTCTTCTCCGTCCCGCAGGGCAAGTACCTCTTCGACCTGGTCAGCGACATGCCGGAGGACGGCGTCTACCTCGAGGTCGGCAGCTACAAGGGGCGCAGCGCGTGCGCGGCGCTGCAGGCGGCGCACGGCACCGGACGCACCGTCGTGTGCATCGACCTGTTCTTGAGCGATGACCCCGCGGTCACGCGCTGGCTGCCCGGGGGTCGCCCGTACAACGTCGAGGCGGAGTTCGACAAGATGCTGCGCGACCGCCAGTTCGACGCGAGGGTCGACAAGATCCGCGGCAACTCGCGCGTGGTCGTTCCCGCGCTCAGGCTCGCTGTCGACGTCGCGCTGGTCGACGGCGACCACTCGAAGGAGGGCTGCCTCACGGACCTCTGCAACGTTGGGTCCCTCGTCAAGGAGGGCGGGTGGATGCTCGTCGACGACTACGTTCCCGGCGAGGGGCACGGAGTGGTCGAGGCGGTGAACGACTTCATCGAGCGGCCGAGCAGGTTCAAGCGCGTCGACCAGGTCAACCGCATGCTCGTGCTCCGGAAGGGCGGCGCCTGATGGCCGTCAGCGAGGAGGACCTCCGGGGCGAGCGCATTCGCAGGGAGCGCGACTTCTACCTCGACCCCGTGAACCTGCTCGACTTCATCCGCGACTTCGGGGCGGCGCCGGACGCGGAGGAGTGGCCGCACGGCGCCGGCCTGACGTGGCTGCACGACTGGAAGTCGATCGTCGACCCGGCGACCGGCCAGAAGACGCACCTCAAGAAGCTGGTCCTGTGGCCGCGCGGCTCCTTCAAGTCGCAGGTGCTCACGATCGGGTACGTCGCGTACCGCATCGCCGCAAACCCCAACATCCGCGCCTTCGTCGCCTCGGAGACCAGCCGGCAGGCGCGGAAGTTCGGGAAGGCGATCATGCGGATCGTCTCCTCGCCGAAGTTCATCGAGCTGTTCGGCGACCACCGCGGGCCGCACTGGTCGGAGGCCGGCGGGACGTTTACCAGCGTGCTACGCGAGCGCCAGGACGTGAAGGACCCGACGCTCGCCTGCTTCGGCGTGGGCGAGGTGCAGACCGGCGCGCACTGGGACCTCGGCGCGATCGACGACCCGATCAGCCAGGAGAACACCAAGACCCAGGACTCGATCCTCGGGATCGAGAACTGGCTCGGCGAGATGTTCGCGCAGCTCGACCCCGGCGCGCAGCTCTTCATGGTGGGCACGCACCACCACCACTCGGACTACTACGCCAAGGTCAAGCGGGACGAGGAGCTCCGGAAGCGGTGGGAGATCAGCTCGCACGCTTGGAAGGACGAGGGCGGCAAGCTGTTCTTCCCAAAGCGGCTGACCGAGACGCACGTCGCGCACATGAAGGCGGAACTGTCGCCGCGACTCTTCGCGTGCTTCTTCGAGAACCGCCCGGCGTCGTCCGACGACCAGATTTTCCTCCCCGAGTACCTGCACGTCGTGCGCGACGAGGAGATCCCGCTGCGGTCGTGGACCTACATCCTCACCGACTTCGCCTTCAAGTCGCTGCAGCTCAACGACCGCACGTGCTTCTGGGTCGTGTCGCTGGACCCCAACCGAGTCGCCTACGTGCGCGAAGTCTACGTCGGAAGACTCAAGCCGTCCGACTCCGTGCGGATGCTGTGCGCCCTGTGGGACCGCTACCTCGACCGCAACGTGCGGGCGGTGACGATCGAGGTCGGCGCGCACCAGGAGCTCATTTCCGGCCTGCTCGAGGAGGTCCGCCGAGAGACCTTCACTCGACCGCGCGTCGTGACGATCATGGGGCGCAGCGAGGTGACGAAGAACATGCGGATCGAGGGCATCGAACCCCGTTTCCGCGCGGGGAACATCTACTTCGCGCAGTCCTTCGTGCAGGGGCAGCCGCGCATGTGGCAGGCGGTGACGCGCGAGCTCGTGGAGTGGCCGTTCTCGCAGCACGACGACGTGCCGGACGCGATCTCGGACCTGGACCAGAAGGACACCTCCGGCAAGTTCTACCTCCCGGGACCCCCTCCCACGTGGCAGCCCGTGCGCGCGCCGACGCACGCCCCTACCATGGTCGACGGACGCTTCAACAAGACGGCGCCGGTCGGCGACCTCTACCGGCGCGTGTCGGAACAGCAGGTGAACAAGGACCTATGGCAGCAAGGCAACCGTGGGAGCGGCGACCTCTTCGGACGTCGCGGCTAGCCCGACAGATCGCCCTCGCGGCCGAGCAGATCCTCGTGGGCGCGTATGGCGACACGCCGATGATCGACTCCGTCCTGAACCAGGTGGAGATGGCGGCGGGTCTGGCGATCCAGAGGATGCAGGGCTCGCACCCGATGCTCGCCAACGGGTTCGATCCCGAGACCAAGGTCTCCATGCCGGCGCGGCTCGAGTACAACTTCCCGGCCCGCACGGCGCAGGAGCTCATCGAGACGCAGGACCAGGTGCCGCCGCCGGTGCGGCCGCTGCCGACGGCGCCCCGCGGCGCCCCGCAGCGCAAGGTCATCGTTCCTGGGAGGTCCCCGCTCCAGGACGCGAGGCCGAAGCCGAAGGCGGAGGTGTCATGGCTTCGCTGAGCGACCACGTGTGGGTGCGCTGCGCCAACGAGTCGTGCCGGCGCAGGCTGCGGTTCCCCGCCGCCAGGGCCAGGGCCATGGTGGCCCGCGGCGAGGACCCGATCGTGTTCTGCTCCGCCAAGTGCAACGCGCTGCACGTGGCGGACGCCGGCGCAAAGGACCAGGCGCGCGCAGCCAAGGAGAGAGAGAATGAAGTCATCCGTACCGCAGGTGGACGTAATCCTGCCGTTCCGCGGCAGCGCTGAGCGGCTGCGCCAGCAGCTCGAGAGCTTGTGGGAGAACACCGTCACGCCCTGCCGCGCGATCGTCGTCAACGCCGCGCGCGCGGCAGACGTGACCGAGATGGTCGGCGCCTACCGGGCGGCCGTCAGATCGATGCCGGTCGAGATGCTCGAGCCGAACGGGAAGCCCGAGTTCACCGTCGCGTGCATGGTCGCGCTCGATCGCATCGCCCCGGAGGTGTCGTACGTGGCGATCCTGGACCCGTCCGTGGAGATCCTCGACCGCCGCTGGCTCGAGAAGCTCGCCCTGCCGCTGATGCGCGACTCGACGGCCGGCCTGGTCGTGACGGACCCGAGGACTCCGGCTCGGAATGCGCCGCCATACCGCATCCTCCCGAACTCCCCCACCGTCGTCTCCCGCGGGCTCACGCTCTTCCGCGCCAGGGCAGCGCGCGAGCTCGGGTTCGGATACGGTCCGGACGACTTCCACCCGGGATTCCGCGCCGAGCTGGCGAAGCGCGGCTGCAGCACATGGTTCGAGCCATCCGTCCGACTGCGGTACTTCGCGCCCCCCGTCCCCCGAGACCCAGGCCGCCGAGCCTCCGCCGCCCAGGCCCAGACCCAAGGGTCCACGCACCAGTCCGCGTGAGCGAGTCGCCGAGGGTCGTCCGAGAGGGCGGCCGGCCGCGCGTGGTCGTGGCCGATGCGTCGAACCTGATCTACTCGGACAACTACCGCGACGGGTGGGTGAAGGGCTTCCAGGCCATCGGCTGTTCGGTGTCGGTGGTCGACATATCCATCCTGGCGCGGACCCCGAGCTTCCAGCGGCCGAGCATCTACTCGAGCGCGGGGGCTGGCAAGGTGGGCAAGATGCTCGCCCAGCAGGTCATCGCGCTCCAGCCGGACCTCGTCTGGTGCCACCACGGCAGGGCGGCGAGCCGCTCGGAGTTCGCGTCGTACCTGCGCCGGCACGGCGTGCTGACCGCGGTCTATCTCTGCGACGAGCCTTACGAATGCGGGGAGACCGCGCGGTACTCGCCGGCGTTCGACCTCGTGTTCACCATGGACCCGTGCACCATCGCGCTGCACAAGGCGGCGCGCAGCGACCGGTCGGGAGTCTGGTACCTCCCGCCGGCCGCAGACGTCACCCGCTTCGAGCGGCGGAAGTACGAGCTCCGCACGGGGCCGAGGGCCCTGTTCCTCGGGAATGCATCCCTGACTCCTCGGCCCGAGTTCCTCCGCCCGGTGGAGCAGCACGTCGCTGGAACGCAGGTCCTCTACTGGCAGACGGTCGGCAAGCGCGACCAGAAGTGGGTTCCGATCGAGAGGCACCCGGAGCTCTACGCGAACTGCCTCGTGGGCCTGGACGTGCACCGCAGCCCGTGGATGAACGAGGAGTGCTGGAAGCGGAGGCGCCTGGACTGGGAGCAGCAGCGCCCGGCGCCAGGGTTCGCGCCACCGAGGACGCCGCCGGAGCGGTGGGGGACTGGGTTCTGGAACGAGCTCAACCTCCCGGCAGCGCACGTGAACCCGCGCTTCTTCGAGATGGCCGCGTGCGGCACGTGCGTGGTGAGCGACGATGGCAGGCCGGAGCTGGCGCGGATGTTCCCGGCGGCGCCGCGCGCGGCCACGCCGGAGGAGTACCTCCGGCTCGTGATGCACTACGTCGAGAACCTCGACGACGCAGCGGAGGTCGGACACGAATGCGCATCGACGGTCTGGAGACGACACACGTATGCCCACCGGGCGGCGGAGATCCTTCACCGCGCTGGCTTGAGCAAGTTCATCGAGGAGGAGACGTCTTCGTCGTTGGGGGAGCCGCAGGACTGGCTGACCACCCAGGACTTCGACTCCTCCGGGGTAAGCCAGTCATCGGCACGAACTGGAGCCTACGCTCCTTTCGTCCGACCTACTGGCTCGTCGTCGAGCGAACAGTCTTCGAGAGCGAAGCAGGATGGCTCCCTCAACTTGAGCCACCCGTGGTTGTCCTAGCCTCGCAGGGTGTCTTCGGCGGAGGTGCCTACCGGACGTACGCGAGGACTCTGGTGCGAGTGCTCGGGAAGAGGGCCTCCTACCACCTCGTGAAGTTCCCCATCCTCATCACCCGCGGCGGTCGACTGATCGACGGCGAGTGGCTCGCCACGGCGCAGGACCCCTTCATGCCGGAGCGCGCGGACCAGCCGTTCCACCCCGGGGGCAACTCGCTCTGCTACGCGCTGCAGTGGGCGCACCTCATGGGGGCGGAGCGGATCTTCCTCCTCGGATTCACGCTGGCGTCCGGGCTCCCCTACGAGGTCGGCCCGCTGAATCCGGTGACCGGCAAGCCCAGCTTCTACCGGACAGAGCGGCCGCTGGACTGGCTGCGCTGGTTCGAGCGGCAGTGGCCCGGGAGGGCGCAACTCTTCCCGGGGTGGCAGGGTCCGGTCTACGATGTCTTCCGCGTCGCCGACCTGGATCAACTGCGTACGAGACATGCGCAGGGGCAAGTCCCAGAAGCGGCGGCGCACCATCCCTGGTTGGAGTGAAGCCATGCCGAAGGGCTACGAGCGAATGCGCGACAAGTTCATCGCCGAGGGCATGTCCGAGAAGGCCGCCAAGTCCAAGGCCGCTCGGATCTGGAACTCGAAGCACCCCGGGAACCCCGTGACCGGCAAGCACCGGAAGAAGGGCAAGAAGAAGTGAGCGAGCTCGGTCGATGGACCGTCAACCCGGCCGGTCGGGCCCCGTCTCCCGGGGACGGGGCCTTCCGGTCCGGGATCGGTCAGGTCCGTCGACGCCCAGACTCGGTGCCGGCCTACGGGCGGGCCACGAGACTCGAGACGCCGCAGGATCTCCGCGATGCCGGGCTGCAGTACAGGCTCTTCTCTGAGTCCCTCGGCACCCAGAACCTCGCCGGCAACACGGAGATCGCAGCTCGCGCGCGCAACGTCGTACGCGAGTGCATCGAGTCGACGAACAGCTCGCTCGAGTATCTGCGCAACAAGTGGCTCGTGCTCTACCGCCTCTATCGCGGCGAGACGATGGCCACGTTCCAGTACGGGCGCGCTGCGGTGCACTCACCGGAGCCGTTCAAGGCCGTCGAGACCCTCCACCCGAGGATCTACCGGACGCTGTTCGGATCCGACCCGTGGTTCCTGATCCACGGCGAGGAGCACCGCGACGCCGTTGCGGCGAAGCAGCAGCAGGCCCTGTGTCGGGCCCAGCTCCTGGAGATGGACTACGACGCCATGGCCAGCGAGATGCTGCGCGACTTCCTGATCTACGGGACGTGCGTGCAGAAGCTGTGGTGGAAGCAGACCACCGCGGTGCAGCACTACCGGAGGGCCACAAGGGTGCCCGACCCCGAGCGCCCGGGAACGAGCGTCACGAGGCTTTCGGAGGTGAAGCGCGAGGAGATCGTCTATGACGGCAACTACGCGCGGTCGGTGAGCCTCTTCGACTTCTATGCGCCCCCGAACGTCAGCAGCCTCGACGACGCGGACTGGTGCGCGGACCGGTCCCTCGTCCCCAGCTACGAGGTGATCGCCAACGGCGAGTCCGGGATCTGGCTCAACCTGGAGGAGCTCTCCGACCAGCCGGGGATCGACGCTGCCGACTTCGGGGACGAGTGGAAGCAGCGGAAGGCGTACTCGTACGGGATCTTCGACCAGGAGCGCGCGAACGCCCCGCACCTCGACCACTACGTGGCGATCGACTGGTGGGGATGGGCGGACATCCACGGCGACCGCAAGCCGGTGTTCTGCAACATCGTGATCCTCAACCCGGAGCAGCGGCAGACCGTAGCGGTGGTGCGCGAGATGCCGTTCTGGCACCAGAGGAAGCCCTACCAGCTCGCCCGCTACATCGCCCTCAAGGACGAGCTCTTCGGCATCGGCGTGATCGAACCCATCGCGCGGTTGTCGATGGAGCTCGACATGAAGCGCAACCTGAGCCTCGCGGCCGCGCAGCTCACCGCAAACCCCATGCTCAAGGTCGGCCCCGGGGCAAACGTCCCGGACGGGCAGCTCACGGCGCAGCCTGGGCTCGTACTGCGCTGCGATGATGTGTCGGAGATCGAGCCGCTCTTCATGCCCGCGGTGTCGGACGAGGCTGTGAAGGCCGAGATGCTGCTGCGCAACGACCTCCGCGAGACGACCGGCGTGACCGGGCCCCTCATGGGTCAGAGCGACGCCGGCACCGCCACCGAGTTCACTGGCGAGGTGAACGAGGGCAACATGCGCGTGCTCGGCGCCATCCAGAACCTCGAGCGCGAGGTCCTGCGGCCGATGCTGTACCAGATGACCTGGAACAATCAGCAGTTCCTGTCGCGGCAGCGGGTCATCAACGTGCTGGGCGGGTTCGGGCTGAGCTACCAGGACCGCTACACCATTCGCCCCGAGCAGCTCGGCGGGAAGTTCCTGTTTCAGCCCATGGCGAGCCTGCAGCTCTCCACGCACCGCGTGCAGACCCAGCAGCTCATCAACCTCATCGACCGCGCGCCAGCGATCAACCAGATCGCCGGTCCGAACACCATCAAGATCAAGCGCCTGCTCGGGAAGGTGTTCCGCGACGGATTCGGCTTCCGAGACGCCGCAGACTTCATCGGCCTCGACCCCAAGGATGCGGGTGTGCTCACGCCGACCGAGGAGCACGAGATGTGGTACCACGGGGAAGTGCCGCCGGTCCGCGACGAGGACAACCACCTGCGCCACTACATCCAGCACGCCCAGGAGATCGAGACCGATGCGTTCCGCGAGCTCTCCGAGCGCGAGCCGTACATCGCCGACCAGGCGCGCGCGCACCAGGCGAACCACGCGCTCGAGCTCGAGCGCATGAACATTGAGATGGAGCAGGTCCTGATGCTGGCCGCGCAGCAGGGGGCGATCCAGGAAGCCTCGGCCGGTGGCGGCGGCGGCGAGGGCGGGACCGGGTTCTCCGGCGCCGGCCAGCAGCCGGGGTCGCCCGGCTTCCGCGGCACTTCCGGTCCTGAGTCTGGGATGCCGAAGAACGAGAACGGTGCGACGAAGAGCGAGGCCGGCATGGCCGCGCCGAACGAGGGCGCCTCGTGAGCGTCCCCAAGCCGGGAACCCTGCGGGTCCACGTACCGTCGTGGGAGAGCCAGAAGCGCATCGAGATCGAGGCGGTCGAGAGGGAGCTCTCGAAGGCCAAGGCGGCCCACCAGGTTCACTACAGCCTGGTCCAGATGGCGGAGTCCCAGGTCTTCCGGACGTTCCTCGACGGCCTCGCGGCGATCCGCCAGAACTACCTGCGGCGCATGGTCGCGGCGAGTTCGGACCGAGAGGCGGCCGTGGAGCAGGGCGGGGTCCGAGCAATCGAGGAGGTGCTCTCGCTGTCGGAGCGGGGCGCGGAGACCGTCCGGGTGCTTGAAGAACGCATCGGGGAGCTGGAAGATCGGCTCCGACAACTCAAGGAGACGGCGCGATGAGCAACAACGAATCCATGGGTGGGGCCAAGCCCCACGAGGGCAAGGAGCGCGTGGCCTCGATCGTCCGCAGCGCTGGGGACGCGACAGCCGACGAGATCGTGGAGAACGGCTCGAGGAGCCCGCACGCCTGCAACAAGGACGGCGGGGCCCCGAACTACGCCTACAAGAAGCCGGGGACCGGCTGGGGCGGCAACGTCAACCGCTGAGCGGTCGGGAGACGGCTGATCCTTCCCCGGCCGGCCTCGGTCTTGGTAGAGTTCCGCGCGGCACGTACCGCGGAGTCGTGCGCCGCGCCGCGCGGAGGCCCGGAGTCGCGCACCGGGAAACGACATGACCAAGTTCGAGGACAAGTCGGACGCAGCGGCCCGATCGCTGCGTGAGCGCATGGGTTTATCCCCGTCGGCTCCGGTCGCGGTGGACGCCCAAGGTCGACAGAAGACGGAGCCCCCAGAGGGCAGCTACGCCGCCATGGCGATCGAGCAGCAGAGGGCACGGGCCGCGGCGCAACGCGCTACCGCCCAGCCCCAGCCGGTCGAGCCAGGGCCCGTGGACGAGCAAGAGCCGGCCAGTCCGGACACGTCGACCAACGCCGCGCAGCAGGACGCTCCTGGAGAGGAAGGCACGTCGAGGCTGAGCAAGAGGTTCTCGGAGCTGACCGCTGCGAGGCGGGAAGCGGAGAGGAAGGCGGCCGAGGAGGCCGCCGCGCGCAGGGACATGGAACAACGGGTTGCGGCTCTGGAGGCGGAACGACAGGCGCTCATCGAGGATCGCCGCCGCCTGCAGGAGGCGCAACTCGAGTCCTTGGACCCGGAGACGCGCGCCCGCGTGCTCGCCGAGGCGAGCGCGCGCCAGATCGGGGCGGAGGTCGAGCGCGGCATCTTCCAGAAGATCGCGCCGACCCTGCAGGAGCTGCAGCGCAGGGAGCGGGAGCGGGAGGTCGAGCAGATCGCCAACCGCTACCCGGCCTTCGACCAGGCGCTGCATCTGCCCCTCATGGACCAGTTCCTCTCGCGGAATCCCGCCTGCACCTTGGAGCAGGCATTCCGAGCCGTTGCTGAGCCGAACGAGCTGACCATCGCCGAGGAGAAGCGTGCGACGCCGAGGGCACCCGCAGTGGTGACGCCGAGGGCGACGAGCGGTGGAGGCAGGTACCAGCCGGCAGCTCCCAAGGAGAAGTCGGAGGAGGAGCGCCGCCAGGAGGAGGTCTCCAGGCTGCGCGAGCTGAGCAGCTCCCACGATCCGGCACAGCGCCGGGAAGCGGACCGACACCTGCGCGAGACCCTGGCCCGAAGGCTGAGCCGAGGCGGCCGCCCAGCGTAAAGCTGAGGAGACCACATGAGCTCGTTCGTTGGGGACGTCAACGTCCTCAACTCCTTCAACGTCGGGACGGGTAACCGCGAGGACCTGCTCGACCTCATCACCAACGTGTCCCCCATGGACACGCTGTTCTTCTCGATGCTGGAGAAAGGTCCGGCATCGAACATCGTTCACGAGTGGCTGATCGACTCGCTCGAGCCGTTCGGCGACCCGGACGTCGGCAACGCCGACGTGCAGGCCGTCGCTGAGGGTTCCGATGCCACCTTCGACGCCCTGGTGCCGCGCAAGAGGCTGTGCAACCTGACGCACATCCTGCGGCGCACGTACGACGTCTCCGACACCCAGCGGGACATCAACACCGCGGGCATCCGGGACGAGTACGTCTACCAGATGCAGAAGGCGCTCAAGGAACTCTCGAGGTTCGTCGAGTTCGCCCTGATCCACTCGGTCCGCCAGACGCAGACCGTCGGCGGCAACGTCGGAGGCGTGATGCCGCGCAAGATGGACGGCTTCCGCGCCTACGCGCTGTCGGTCGACCCCACCTGCGCGACCACGCTGGACCTGAGCGCCGATGAGCTGGCCACCGTGACCAGCGCGACCGGCGTCTCGCCGGCGAACTGCATCGACGAGTGCCTGCTCAACGCGCAGCTCGAGGAGATGTGGCGCAAGGGCGCCATGGTGGACACGATCTGGGCCAACTCGGCGCAGAAGCGTTCCATCAGCAACCTCACACTGAACCCGAGCAGCCAGATCCGCTACAACATTCCGGTCTCGGACAAGACGGTCGTCAACACGATCGACTACATCCAGACGGACTTCGGCACGCAGCGCATCCTGCTGCACCGCTACCAGCGCACGGACGAGATCGCGCTCGCGGAGATCAACAAGCTCCGCATCGCCGTCCTCCGCCCCGTGCTGGCCGTGGAGCTGGCGAAGATCGGCTCCTCGACGAAGGGCATGGTCGAGGTCGAGCTCACCCTCGAGGTGCTGAGCCCGAACTGCATCGGTCTGATCCAGGACCTCTGCACCGGCGTCGCCGGCTGTCCGTGACCGTCCTGAGGCCGTGCCCAAAGTGCCGCCGCCCGCTCCAGGTGACCCACCTGGGGCAGGCGGTGGAGTACCGCTGTCCGGCTTGCGGGTACTCGCAGGTGAAGCCGGTGGTCCGCAAGGGTGGAGGTTGAAGGAAATGCCCGCCCAAGGTCGCCGGTCGGTGACTCCCGCAGTCCGGTACATCGGCTTCGACTCTCCGCCCAAGCGGGACGGGATCGCCGAGATCCTGGAGAGCGGCGAGTTCCCCGGGGTGGTCGTCTCCGGGGACCCGAACCACGTGCCGAAGCACCTGCGCAAGTTCCAGGGTCACCTCGGCACCGAGGACCCCGATCGGGTCGAGCGGGCCTACCAGCGCGACATCGAGCAGAAGCGCGCCCTCGTCAAGGAGCGCGGCCGCCGGCGTGGGCCGCGGATGACCCACTCCATCCCGTCTGAGCTCTACTTCGGCAAGATCGCCGAGACCGGGGACAAGGCGTACTGGGACGATCCGAAGAACCGCGACCGGCACAAGGACTGTAAGGTGAGCTGAGGTGACGCCGTGATCTCCAAGTGGAGCGACAAGTTCGACCGCCCGGATGGCGAGGTCGGCGACCAGTACACGGTCGCCTGTGGGGCCGCGCAGCTCTTCGAGGAGAGCGTCTGGCCAGTCAGCTCGGCCGAGGCGCAGAGCGGGGACTCTCCGGCCCTCGGTGGAACCACGGCGCAGAAGACGCAGGTCCTCTACACCGAGCAGGAGCTCGACGGCTCCAACCAGGCCGTCCGCGCCGTGTGGAGCCACGCCGACTCGATCATCGGGTTCGTGGACATCGACCAGCTCACGGCCCTCGCCACGACCGACCCCAGCTTCACGGTCGTCGCGCGCATGACCAAGGACCCGCTCCTGGTCGACCTCGGCCTCGCCGAGCAGCCGGAGTGCTACGACCAGGGCTACGGGCTGCGCGTCACCTGCCCGAGGGACGGCAGCGCCCCGGTCCTCAAGATCGTCAAGTACAGCCCGAGGGCGATCGCCCCGGGCATTCCCGGCCCGAGCACGCCGACGGAAGTCGACCGCGCGCTCGTCCTCGCCTCCGTGGTCCTGTCGGGGAGCGACCTGAAC
>Ga0070749_10002008_pt1 | contig 13762 bp, 8 predicted proteins | sample VirMetDEL_Nov_18_FD_75180 | JGI IMG/M metagenome (GOLD analysis project Ga0070749, IMG submission 75180) | Aqueous microbial communities from the Delaware River and Bay under freshwater to marine salinity gradient to study organic matter... | ecosystem: Environmental > Aquatic > Marine > Coastal...
AACTCGTTTCTTACTGGCGTCATGGAGTCCATTGCCGGCATTGGCCAGCAGCGATAGCAGGGACTTACCGGCCTGCTGGGCAATGTCATTGAAATTCCGGGATCGGGGAGCGTTACCACGCCGACCCCCGAAACTGGTGGCGGAACCACTGGTGGCGGGACTACTGGTGGCGGGACTACGCCGGCGGGGCCGTGGTGGACCCTTCTTAAGCCGGGCGAAAGCGGTGGGAGCCAGCGCGTTCCGCCGGCTAGCCGAGGCGCTTACACCGTTGCCGGTAAGCCCAATGGCGCACCGCGCAGCCCCGAAGCCGGCATGGCATACAGGGGGCCGGCCGGCATTCTCTGGGTTTATCGCCTTCAGCCTAAGCCGGGCTGGTACAAGAAGGGCACGGGCTAATCATGGCAAGGAACCAGAACAACCGGAGAGGCCGCAACAGGAATCCGCTTGTAACGCCATTCCTTACCGACAGGCAGATTGAGCAACAGGCAAGAAGGCTTGCCAACATCGCCGCCGGCCCCTCTGGCTCCGTATCCCTCCCATACGAGCGCGAGCGCATTAACATGGAAAGCCTCGGCCGGGCATACGGCGAAGCGCTACTTGGAACCGGGCAGGCAAGCGCCGCAAATATTGCCCTATTGCAGGGTGCCGCTGGCGGTTATGGCGCTGGTGCGCTGGCCGGTGCCAGTACCGCCGCGACGCAGCAGGCGAGCGCCGCTCCGGCAATGGCGCAGGCGTTTGTGCGAGGGAAGCAGGCAGAGTCTCTTAGCCGGCAGACAAAAGCCGAAGAGGAGTACGCCTCTCGCAAGAGCGGGCTGACGGCCCAGTTTATGGAGCAGCTTAAAACGCGCGAGATGGAGAAGGCTGCTTCTCTTGCGGAGCTCGAGACAACCGCTAAGGCGCTTGGATACAAGTATGACGTGCTTGCTAGTGAGGAAAGGCGCTTCTACGACAAGCTTGCCGCGGACGCTAAGAATCTTGCCGCCAAGCTTGCCGCGGACGCAGCAAAGTCTGGCGGCCTTAGTCAGAACAAGCTCTTCAAGGAAATCTCGTCGTTTGTCAACGAGCGCGTTGACAAGTATACGACCCAGAATATTCCTAGCGGATATACCGGAACCGTAGTGTTCAAGTACAAGCCGACGCCGGATCAGGTGGCAAGCGGAAACGTTGCTGTCGACGCTTCCGGATTTGCTGTTTCTGATCCCGTGACGTTTGACTGGAAAGACTCTGCCGATCTCGACAAGAAGATTGCGGCCCAGTACCCCGCTTACAAAAAGGGTTCGGCTATGGTCCAGTCGCAGGACACCCGCGACACTTCGCAGAAGGTGTACACGTACAGCCTGCCCGCCCTTCGCAAGCAGGCAATTTCAATTGCGATTGCCAACGGTTACTCTCCCGCTGACGCGCGTAATCTTGTAGCCCAGATTTTCATGGGCATTTCTCGGTGATGCGCGTTGGCGACGCGCCCGGCACCCGCAAATAGAAACAAGGGTTCCCAGCCCAAGGTTCCGGCCTCCACAAAAAATGTGCTGGGCAAACGACGCTATACGCGCGGCGACATTCAGCAAATTCTCGATACGGGAACCCGACCAGCCCCAGTATTCCGAATCGGCCAGACAGCCTATGGCAGGCCCACCGAAGGACCCGTCACTCCCGCCGCCCCGGGCTCGAGCAGAGACATCCTCGCCCGCTACCGCATTTGGATGCGGTCCCCCAAATATGTAGAAATTCCCGGCGGCGAACGCATCTTCGTCGGCGGCGGAGGCAAAGGATTTTTTGTCCCGTCGCTGCGCAGCGAAGACCCGGCCACACGGAACGCCGCAATTAAGCGCATGCAGGACGCGTATATCCGCGCGATTATGCCGACGCTGCAGGCTCGAGAGCGAGCCGCAGGCAGGACGGCAATTGAAACGATCCCGGGAATCGGGTCCCAGTACATTGCGCTCAACCAGCTTCAGAATCTGCAGGAGTCGCTGCGCCGCGATCAGGAGCGCATTGCTTCCGGGCTAGACCCTATTGAGGTTCGCCAGCGTTACACAGAGCCGATTGCTCCGTGGGCAGAAACCATTTCAACGTTTCAGGCCGAGCGCCTTTTTGGAATGCAGCCCGGCTCCAGCGTATTTGGCGTTACACGTGAAACGCCGCAAGCTGCAATTCCCCTGCAGCCGGGCGAAACGTACAAGCAGCGTGGTATGGACACGGGCGAAACGTGGCTCGAGCGGCCTCAGCTTAGGCGCCTTGATCCCGGCGTAATTGCTGCGCAACTGTACGCAAGTGGGTTGCCCGATTTTGCTCGACGCTATGCGCCGGAATTGCCCGACCTTCCCAGTACGAAGCAGCTTCCTAGTGGAATGTCGCGCGATCAGCTACTTGTTGATGCGTATCAGGATGCGTATGAAGGGTATTTGGAGTCTGTTCAGAGTTGGCGCGACCTGTTGAAAAGCGAGGGTGCGCGTGATTATGCGCGTATTTACGCCAAAAAGCAGGGCATTAATCTTGAAGCTGGCTTGTCCTTGGAGGAGTACGCCAACCTGCCGCGCGTTGCTCCGGCGACGATGCCGTCCGAGGGTGGCGGGAAGGAGACGCAGGTTCCGCTTTCATCGTTGAATGTCATTAAGCGCGTGAAGGAGAACGGTAAGACGTACGTCTATGTCAAGTCTCCGACCACGGGCGTGATTTCAAAGATGGAGGTTCGCCGCGTTCGGTATGGCAAGGAGGTGGCGATTGGTTCTGTTTACGAGGATACGGTAACGCTTGCCGACATTAGGAACATTGGGTGGTCGCTGCTTACTGACGTTATTTATGGGACGCCTACTGGCGGTATGCCCGCTCGAGGGGTTCCTGCGCCAGAGGAAGGGCAGGATAAGTGGAATATCGTTAGGGATGTTTCCGGGTGGATTGCCGCCAATACCCAGCCGTTGCCGGCGAATGCGCAGGGTTTTCGTAGGGGCGCCGGTCAGGCCGAGGGTCCCAGTGCGGCATGGAAAAACCTCGACGAGTGGGTCGATTCTGCCTTTAGCACTATCAATAAAAACGTGTGGGATGCCACCCGTAAATCGGTTGATTTGTATTACAAGTTGCCGGCCGAGGCGCGCCTTACTGCGTTTGCTCTAACGGGTAGTTCAACGGAACTTGGCATGTATGTCGCAAACATCCTAGACAAAGTTGTTTCTGGGGAGGGTGGAACGCCCGCATTGTTTGACGCTTTCCGTCAGGCAATGGGCAAGCCCGTTATTTTGAAGACGTCTGATTTGCCAGAAACGCATCGACAGTATGCGTTTGGGTACGATCCGAAAGCCGCCGCAGAGGCAATTGATAACGCGACAAGTGTCCAGAAGAGCGGCCGCCCAACGGCACTGACAGACAACGTCCGTCAGATGCTTGAGGCTCAGGCCATTGCTTCAACAGGCGGGAAGTTGTCTTCGGTAGAGGCCTCTCGTATGACGGATACGCAGCTTATGGATGTTGCGTATACCGGTAACAATGAGGTTGAGCAGCTCCTACAGAATATGGGGCGCAACATTTCGGAAATTCCCGCGTTACCGGCGGGCATTCTTGCTGTTAAGCAGGAAGTTGGTAGAGGGTTTGGGGGGACGCGAGCGGAGCAGGAACAGGCACTAAAGACTGTGCTTGGTCCGATCCTTGATTACTGGTCTGCGTGGGGTAAGGCCATTGTTTGGTCTTCGACGGGTGGACAGCTTGGGTCGTACGAGGACCTTAAGCGCGAGGCGTACAACAACCCGCTATGGACCGGCCTGAGCGCGGTGCAGGGCGCGGGTATTGCGGCGCGTATGGCAACCCTTGTGGGTCGCGCGGGATTTGTGGCAAAAATGGGGCGCCTTGGTGCGGCGTACAACGATCTTGCTCGTACGGAACGCGTTATTGCCAACTTCCCCGACGTTGATCCGTTGTCTCAGCGGGCCGCTGGGCGGACTCCGACCGGTCCCGATGGCACCGTGCGTCTGGAAGACCTTACGCCAAACGAGTATGACGCATACAATTATGATTACTCCGTTTGGGAGACGTTGCCCGCCGAGGAAAAGGCGCTTACTCCAGCGCCAGACCCGGCTAGTTACTTTAATGAGACCGCGGACGTTGCTCGTGTCCTTGCTGATGCCGGGTTTGCGCTCGGGTATGCGCGTCCAAACATTGTTTCGCAGATTCGCAAGCGCCTTCAGAAGCGCTTGTTTGAGTCTAAGTCGGACATTGGTAAGCGCTACCGAGATTTTCTGCTGGCCAATCGCGGGAAGACCATCGTTGATGATGCCCAGCGCGTTGCTCGCGCCCTTGCCGACGAGCGCGTTCAGCCGCTTATCGACGAGCTAAATAAGTTGGGCAGACTTGATCGGGCGCGGGCCGTCTTTGACTTGACGGTTGCCACGCGCTTTCTGATTCCAGAACGGTTTGGCGTTGATGGCATTGGTGAGATTACGCCGGCTGTTATTGCAGGCAAGCTTCAGGAGAATCTTGACGCTGGCGTTGTTCATGTCTTTGACGCTGACACTGGCACAATGGTTACGCGGAAGGTTACTTCGCAGGACGCGGCAAAGATGGAGGCCAATATCGCGTTCCTTATGAATCTTGAGAAGGCAAATCCCAGCCGGGCTAGCGAACTATTTGCCGAGATTCGCCGGATCGCAAACCTTATCGAAAGTGATAACATCCTCCTTGTTCACGCAATGGGCGTCGGTGGCGATTTGGTTCGTCGCCTCGATGACATTTCCATGATGGGGGCGCGTGATGCGGTTGCTGCGTTTGGTGCGCCCGCGCTTGCCCGTGTCGCCGCTGAGCGGTCGGAGATCATTCCGGAGCTTGAGCGGCTGCAAAAGGTTCAGCGGGAAGGTGTATTTGTTGAGGCTCCCAGTTTCCAAACGGCGGCTGATTATCGCCGTCGTATAGAAGAGACGGAAGATGCGGGCGTTGACGTGGTTGTGGCCGCGGCAAATGACGTTCTTGCTGCCGACCTTTCTGATCTTGCTGGGCGCCTTGCTCGTGGAGAGTCGAGTCGTGCGCCCGGGCAGGTTGCGTTTGATGCGGTGCGCATGGAGATTCCGCCAATTATGTTGTCGCCCGAAGCGCGAGCATTGCCAGCAAGGGAGCGGCCTAAGCTTCCCGATGCTGGTCGGGCCGCAGAAATTCTGCGCCAAAATATTCTGTTCGCATTGGCGGGCATTGAGCAGGAGGCGTGGTATCGCCACGCGGGCGCTTGGCTTAGGTCTCAGAACATGTCTCCTGAAGAGACCGAGTTGTTTGTTGCCGTTCTGGCAATTACAAGCGCTCAGCGTTCGGTGTTTGAAAACATTCAGGATGCAAGTGCCGTGTGGCAGCGGATGCAAAAGGCTCGCCGAGAGGGGACTAGCCTCACGGAGCAATTGTCTGACCTGACGTGGCTTAATTCTAAGACGGTTGCAAAGCTGCAGGCTGTTTTTGATGGCGGTATTGATGCGTGGCTTGGGCGCGGTGTGCGCGGGCGCGGGACGGTTGCGGGAGAAAAGTACGCCAAGTCGACTCAGAGTGACGTAAAGACGGCCCAGTTCTATTACGCAATTATGAATGCGTACGATCCCGAGGTTGCTTCGCGCATTGCCGAGAAGTACAACATTACGATTTCGGGCTCAACGTCTGATGTTCACGACGTGCGTAGCAAGGTTATTGACGAGCTCCCGGTCAATGCTAAGGGTAAGCGTGCTGAAGTAAATTCGGTTGAGGATCGTAATCAGGCCGAGTTTACGCACGAAGTTAATCGCCTGACACTTGCTTACCTTCGGGATTATGCGGAGCGCACAAACAATGAGGCCCTGAAGCGCATCCTTGATAAGACAAATGAGGATGGTATTCAGGCAGCCGTGTGGACGGGTGCGCGAACGGCTAAGCAGAACGGTTGGAATCCGGGAACACCGGTAACGGTTGACGTTGTCCGCGACTCGTACAGGGCTAACGCGGCTGCGGCTACGTCGGCTACTCAGGTTGGTACGTTTGAAGAGGGCGCTGGCGTCGAACGGCTGTCACTTAATGTTGGCGTTGAGGCTGGTCCGGGAAGCGGATCGGCTCCGGATTACATTGCTTGGTACAACGCCTTGTCCGACGAGGCTAAGCAGGGCCTGTCGGAACAATCCTTTGTTGCGCTTGCCGAAGCGCTGGGGCTGGCTGGCGTGCGAGCAGACGTGGGATCGACGGGCGTTGGTGTTTGGGATGGCGTTGTTGCTTACAGTGGCTTGGTCCGTGCATTTGGGCAGGCGTTTCGCAGCGTAGAAAAAATCGCTGGGCTTCCTGCAGAAAGCTCGGCGATTGAATTTCTTAAAGTGCTTGCCGAGCGCGGCTTTGCGCCCCAAACGCTACAGCGTTTTGTAACTGACGAGTCTACCGCGAAGAAGGCGTTGGAGGCTATCCGCATCATGCTGGACGCGGAGATGGACCCGGACGTGCTCAACTCCGTGCTTCCGATTATCAGTGCGTTTGGACGAGAGTTTGACCAAGATAGCGTCGCGTATTCGCGCATCCTTGACAGCGAGTTTTTGCGAACAAAGAAACTGTCGCGCATGGCTAACGGCATTGTGTTCAAGATGGAAGACGGGTCAAGGATTCAGCCAAGCCTTGTCGACGAGCTTGTTAGTTCCGTCGAGGCCGCGCTCAATGATGCCGGTATTGAAAACATGTTTGTGGTTTGCAACCATCTTGATGATTCTCGCGGCATGCTGTCAATTCTCCCTATGGATAGGGAGAAGATTAGGCGTTCCGATATACGCGACATGTTTGTTGATCTCGACCCGACAAACATTGACAGCATTGCGGCATTGCTGCGTTTGCGTGGCAGCGGCGAGTCGCCGTTGTTCGCGGTTCTTAACGATGTACTTGATAATGCTGAAGGTGTCGGCGCCGCTCGTGGCGCTACCCATGTGCGAAGTAACCTAATTGAACGAGAGGAATACGATGCGTGGATTCGACAAGGACGCCCAGCAGTTGACCGCGGGGCTGGGCGGCCCCGAGGCGCTGCTAGTGCAGGTAATTCCGCGGAAATCGCGGCAGCCCAGTTCGCAGATATCCGAAACGCCGTCGCGGAAGGACGACTCTCAAGCGAGCCTCAAGGGCTCGCCCGCACTGCCCAGCAAAGAATCGGCAACGGAAATATCTGGTGGCAAGCAGACGACGCCTCCGGACTCAACGCTCGAGGAGCCATCGGGCTCGACGCCCGCCAGCTAGCAAGCGGAAATTATATCCTCGCCCTGTTCCGTGGACGAGCAGATGCAAGCACCCTCATCCACGAGCTCGTGGGGCATGTCATTGCCAGAGACCTCGCCGCCGTTGACCCGGCCTCGTTGAAAACGCTTGAGGATTACATTGGCCGCGCTTACAACGAATGGTCGTATGACGACCACGAGCGCATCGCCCGCATGGCCGAGGAATACTTCCGCACCGGAAGGGTTCCGTCCGATGCTCGCAAGCGCGGCAAGGCGTCAAACGTTGCCCTTGGTCGAGCGATGCGTCACATCAAGGAGATCATCAGCAGCATTTATCATGCGGTTGCGTACACCATTCCGGGCGAGTCGAGGGTTACGACTCGCGGCCGGCGCGTCGCTGGGAAGGAGGGGCGCCTCGAAACGGATCTTATTGGTGATGACGTGCGTGCCGTGTTCGACAAGTATTTTGCCGTACCCCCCAACACCAAGCTGCGTCCCCTGACTGGTAGTAAAACTAGGCGCGAAATCCGTAAGGCGGCTATTGCTGCTGGTATTCCCGAGGCTGACGTGGATGCGGTGCTTACCGTGCTTGACGCTCGAGCTTATGCGTGGGCTAAGTTGACTAGGTCTCGCCCTTCGGAGTGGTATTCGGATACGCGAGGGGCCGGCATTTCTCGCGCGATTGTCCGCGAGAAGGCGACCGACATTGACGAGGCGGCAGTTACGCGTCAGGTCGAAGAGATGCAAACACGATTGCGCATTCTCGATGAGCGCGAAGCTTTTATCTATGAGGCGGCGGAAGAGCGCATGCGTCGTATCTTGCGCGAGAGCCCCGAGCGTTCCGTCTTGTTTGCCCCAACGTACGGATCGTCGGCCCTGAACGAGGCTGCAAATTTGGCAGGAGTCGACACCGCGCGTGGGCGTCTCGGTCGACGCGGCCGCCGGCGTTCTCTGGAAGCTATCGAGCTGGGCCAGTTTCTACTTCCGGCGCGAGATGCTATGGACGAATTTGCGTACATTAGCTCGATTATTCGTGGCGCTCGCACGCCGACCGAGGTATACGAATACCTCGTTGCCGTCATGGCGGCGTTTAAGCGCGACGGCATTTTGCTCAATAATCCTGAAGCTATTCGTTGGGCGAAGGCGGAAGTTAATAAGGATCAGTGGGTTGCGGTAGAGGTCGACGCATTTGCTGGCGGCAAGGCGGTTAAGACGACGCGCTCCGAAGAGATTCGTCGCATCCTTGGCGCTGACGCTGACCTGTCGGACGACCGCGAGTTTGGCAGGGTCGCTAGGGAGATCGTTCAGGAGTACAGGTTTGACGAGCTGAGGGAAGACGCGGCCTATATCCTTGTTCCCAAGTCGCTGTTTGATGGTGCCACGCGGCAGATTCGTTTTATCGAACAGGGTCAGGGAATCATTACTCGGGCTACGCGGGGGTGGCAGAGGATTGCCCTGACAACGCTGCCGCGAACACCTATCGCCAACATTCTGGGTAGTGGAATTCTTGCTGCGACACGCGGCTTTTCGCCCGAGGCGCTGCGCATTGCTATTCAGATTGCTCGCGGAACGTATGGCATTGAGTGGCCGGTTGAGATTCGGAACATGGGTCTTTACGGAGCTCTGCTTGGGCCGCCCGATGCTATTAAGAATGATGCTGTTCGGCGTCTTTACTGGCCGCTTGCCGCGTGGATGGACCTTATGCACAAGGGCAACGTAATGGGCGAAGACTTTGCGCGTCTCGTTGTGTTTGTGCAATCGGTGATGGGGGACGCGAATCGAGCTGAGGGTGTGCGGGCGCTTGCCGGTATTCGCCGTATGAATGAGGACGCCAACGTTTTGTTTGATTTTGTAATCAATGGTGGTGATACGGCAGAAGCCAATCGCATTCGAGCTCGAGCAATGCAGAGTGTTGAGGATTGGGTTGGGCGGTACTCGCGCGGCGGCAAGGTTGAGCGTTTTCTTTCTAACCTAATTCCGTTTAATCAGTGGTACCGCCACATGCTCCGACTTTATTTCTTGACGATGCCGTTTAACTATCCGGGGCGCAGCATTGTTATGTCCGGGCTGGCGCAAATGGGTGCTGATTATTTGCGCGAGCATGGTGTGTGGCCGGACTGGTACATGGACGTGTTCCCGCTTGAGGAGATTCCGCTAGTTGCTGGCGATGAGGTCCGCGATGTGTACGCGCCGTTGTCCACTGGTGAGACCGGAGTCGTGGGGCAGCAGCGTTCTGTCCGTGCGATTCGGACGCAGGCGATCAATCCGTACGCAACTCCGGCAATGGCTGCCGAACCGCGAGAAGCGCTTGCGCGTTCACTGAATCCGTATCTCACGTTCTTGATTAGTGCGTTCACTGGTCGGGTTGCAAAGCCGGGAGCTAAAGATATTTTTGCTCCCGCCATTGCCGGGCAGGACATTAACGGTTCCCCTATTTACGTAAACGTTGGCGCCAATTCTGATTACCTGAAATTCCTTATTCGCCTTGTTGAGGATCGCGCGGTGCCACTTGGCATTTTGCGCGAGGGGGGTAGGTTCGATACGAGCATCACGACGCTCGACGCTATTCGCTCTGCGTTTGGTCTTGATAGCGACACGAAGCTATATGAGGGTCCGGGCGGCGCAACGGCTGAACCGAGTGTTGCACCGGCACGATCCGAGCTTACTCCGGAAACGCTGTTCTTGCGCTTCATTGGTTTCTCTCCGGTCAGAACAGACGCCGAAGGCATTGCGAATATGAGCCGTACGATCAAGGCGCTGCAGCGTCGTATGCGTCCTCAAAAGGAAAAGGTCGTCGGTGGCTAAAGCGCTAGACATTCTTACCGGGTCTGATGTATCCGGCATTAATTTCAGGGATCTTGCTCCGACGCTAAGCAAGCTAAGCAAGGTCGACCTGAACATTCCTCTTATTAGTACGGCGCCAATGCAGTACGAGTCAACGTCGGCGTCTGATCTAGCTGGCCTGATGGGAACGGATAATGCGGCGCTCGTTCTACAGGGAGCCGCCAATGGTCAGCGCCTTGTCGACATTAATGACGTGGCGGGTACGCCAATTCAAAAGGCCGTCGTTATGGGTGCCCAGCAATTTCTTGGGGTGCCGTATGTGTGGGGCGGCGAGGACCCGTCGGGGTTTGACTGTTCCGGCCTTGTGCAGTACGTCTTTGGCAAGCTTGGGATTAAAACTCCTCGCGTGACGTACCAGCAGTTTGAGGCCGGTAAAAAGGTTAACCCTAAAAACATTCAACCCGGCGACTTGGTATTCTTCCGTATGGAACAACAGGGACCGGGACATGTAGGTATTTACGTGGGCAATGGGAAGTACATCAATGCGCCACAGACCGGCGACGTAGTAAAAATTAGCGAGCTTGCTAATCGCTCTGATCTTGTTGGTGTCAGGCGGTACACATGACAACCAACGAAGTAGATCGACTGGAACGATATTTGGAAAACCGCTTTAATCGCCTTGAGGAACAATTCATTTCTATGAATGACCGCGTTATGCACCTTGAGCGTAACGTTGCGACGCTTAAGGTGTTTGCTGTTTTGGCGGGAAGCATTGCGACGGTCGTGGTGGCGGCTGGCATCATTAGAGGAATTCAGTACCTCGCGTCGTAACTTTCCATGAGGAGGTCGTAATGAGTTTTGTTTCGGACAAGAAGCTGCTGCGCAATGCGGCTCGAGAGATTGGGCTTACCGTCCCTCGCGGATTTCGTTGGGCGGTCCCGAGCTGGGGAGCTCCGGCGAGAAAACTAATGAGCGAGTACCAGCGCGTTAGACACTTTCCTGTAACTGGTTATCCCACGCCAGCTCAGCGAAAAGATATGCGCATTGCTGCTACGCCGTTGCGGCACGTAGCGCTGCAGATCATGCTGAAGATGGAAGCCAGTGGCGTTCACGAAACGTCCATGAATCGAAGTCCGTTTATTGATCACATGAAGGAGTACGTAAACGGATATACGGATAACCAGCCATGGTGCGCTGACGCCGTAACGTATTGTTTCAAGAAGGCTTCAGGCGCAGTGTGGCCAAAGAATGGATGTTTCAATCACCGGTACTGCCCGTCGTGGCTTGAGGCTGCGCGTAACAATAAGTGTGGATTGGTAACCAAAACAAGAAACATTGACAAGGGAGACGTTGTGCTCTTTGACTGGGACAATGATGGAGTGGCCGACCACGTGGGCCTCGTGAGAGCAAAGCTTCCCGGCCTGTTCCGCGTGACCGCTGGTCCTATCCCAACGGTGGAGGGTAACACTGGCATTACTGACAGTGGTCTCGGATTTGGAGACGGCGTCAAAAGCAAGTGGCGTACTCGTAATAGCGTCATCGCGTTTGTCCGGGTGAATATCTAATGCGAGTCATTCAGGTAAGTGAAAAGTTTGATGGGAAGAATCCGCACCCGCTTCGCTTGTGGCCGATTGGCGACACGCATCTTGGCGCGATTGATGTAGACGAGGATGCGCTAAAGCGCCACCTCGACGAGATTGCTAACGATCCCCATGCCCGCATCATTTTTATGGGAGACATTGGCGACCTCATTACGCATCGTGATCGTCGCTGGCAGGCTGGCATGTGGCCGCAGCGATACATTGACGCTATGCACGCAGAGGGTGGCGTCGCCAGCGAAACGGTAGCCCACGCCACCGAGCTCTTTGAGCCCGTGCGCGACAAAATCTGGGCTTGGCTTAGTGGTAATCACGAGCGCACCGTGCGTCATCACACTGATCGGGAAATCGGTAGTGAGATTTGTCAGGCGCTTAAGATCAGTGATCGGTACCTTGGGTGGGGCGGCTTTGTTCGTGTGCGGTGGCAGCGTGCTAGCAGCAAGGGCGGTCCAGAAGCGGCGACTGTCTTCGATGTTCATCATGGCTGGCAGGCTGGTCGCCGGCCGGGCGCCAAGCTTAACGCGCTCGAGCTTGAACTATCCTGCTCCGATGCTGACGTGATTCTGCGGGGGCACTCGCACGAGCGCGTGGCGCAGATCATCGGAAGCCTTCGCGTAACGCCGACTAGGGTGCAGGACTGGCCGCGCGTTGTTGCCCATACTGGCACCTACAAGGTGGGATGGTCGGCGACGGGCATGAGCGACGAGGATCATTCTACGTGGGAGGAAACGAAGGGGTTTCGTAAGCGTGGGGAATCTCTTGTCGGGCCGCCGATCATTGAGATGACTCCGTCTGTCAGGAAAGACAAAGACGGCGTTGCTACAATCCCTTCTACAATCGACTATCGGGTGATTATATGAACCTCAATCCTAAGCTTTCTGCTGCCGGCGTTGCTGGCGCCGTGTCTGTGCTGTGCATCTTTGTTCTTGAGCAGGTTGGCGTGGAGGTTCCGCCCGAGGTTGCGTCGGCGATTACGACTGTGGTCGCCGTGGCCGTCGGCTACCTGCGCTCGCAGGGCGACTGGGCTCCTAAGCAGTAGCGTGGAAGCGGCTGAAGTAAGCCGCCTCCTGAAGCTTATCTCGGAAGCGAGAGAGCGCTTGATGATGGACCAGCCGTGGGCCGCTGATGCGAAGCTGCAGGAGGCCGCAAGTATGTTGACCGCTCGACGGGTCAGCGGTTCGCGCGAGCGTCTTGTTAGTCGCGGTTTCAGCCGGGGGCGCGGCTAGACGAAGGGCTCGTCTGCGTGCTCGACGCGCTCGACGACTTTGCGCGGGGCAAAACGGATGGCGTCCTCGTAGGTGATTACGCTTTCGGTTCCGTCCTCCCTTACGAAGGTGCGTGGTCCCTGCGTCTTAAGCCTTCTTAGGTAGTCCTCGAGGCTGATGAGGTGATCGGTTTTCCCGGTGGCGCAGTCGGCGTCGCAGTAGTCGATGCCTTCGACGTTGAACGTGACGGCGTTGAGGATAAAGCCGCAGGTGGGGCAGAGCTTCTGGGCAAGTGTTGGCCGCATTGGTCCCATGAGTCTGTCGCGTTGACGGATCAGCCACTGTGGGTCTTCGTTGGCTTGGGCTTCGGCGATCTGGTACTTGTGCCGATAGAACGCTTGCGGGTTTTCGATCAAGACGCCTTTGTCTTTTGCTTTTTGGATATGTTCTTGGACCAGTAGGTTGAGCACCTCTCGCTTGCCTTCCTCGTTCATTGGTCTGCGAGGAACTGTTCAATGTCGGCCACGAGTCGCTCGCCCTGCACCTCGATGACGTCTTTGAGGTCAGCGTTGACGGCTTCCGTTTCGATACGGAATGCGAGTGCAACGCCGGCTGCGTCCCATGAGTCGTCTGTTATCGAGCCGTTAAGCGAGTCCTCGAACTCGTGTCCGAACAGTCTGCAGACTGCTTGCCGGGCTCCGTCCTTAGTCTGGTAGAACGAACCGTCGCCGAGCGGGTCGTTGAAGGTGGCGATATCGTGGGCTCGGATGATCTTGCGCCACGAGCTCGGCGCGTACCATTCGACTGGCAGGTCGATGCTGCCGGTCACGGCTCCGACGATTGGCAGGAGCGGGCCTCCGTATCCTCGGGGCGCCTCGACTGCGACGGCGATCACTTCGGCCTTGGTCGTTTCGCAGACTAACTGCATGATTTCGGCGGCGGCGATGCCGGCGAGCTGTACCCGTTCGACTTGCCCTTCGGCCTGCGTTAGGTTGCAGCG